>Ga0315285_10004669_pt1 | contig 14210 bp, 9 predicted proteins | sample YL17G09_36_MG_FD_203698 | JGI IMG/M metagenome (GOLD analysis project Ga0315285, IMG submission 203698) | Sediment microbial communities from Yellowstone Lake, YNP, Wyoming, USA - YL17G09_36 | ecosystem: Environmental > Aquatic > Freshwater > Lake > Sediment | place: USA: Wyoming | collected...
AAGAGGTGCTCGTCCAATTCGAGGAGCCAGTCATCGAGTGTGATGCCCATGCTGTACAGATCAGTGTGGAAGCGCTGGAGCTTCGCTGCGCTGGAGCGCAGATCGCGCTGGAGCACCGCCAGCTTCTCGCACTCGGTGAGTTGTCTGTCTTCGGGGAAAGGCCCGCCCCCTTCCGCGACCGCGCAAGTCAAGGCTATCGCCGCGACCACCTCGCGTATTGCTGCCCGCTGCTCCTCATTGAGATGCCGTAGTGCCGAGTCCGTGTCATCGGGACAGGAGCATTCCCTCGCCTTTCCCACTGCACGGATGTACTCCGCCGCCCCCTGAGGGAAAGGCTGACCGCTGTCCTCCGCGTATCTGAGTGCCTCATCGGCCCGCCACTCCGCGTAGCTGCTGCCGGAGGCGAAGTACTCGAGCTTCCTCGGTGTCTTCAGCGGGCGAGGTTGCTGCGCCTCCTCGTCGTCACCCTCGAAGCCAGCGATGACGCTGCGCACAAGCCGGGCCTCTTGATCCAACTGCACGCCCTGGACGCGCGTGCGGAAGCCTTTCACTCCGGTTCCCATTTCGGGAGGTATGACACGCCTATACGAGGCGTCTAGTTGGTCCAGCAGGACGAGGACCGCAAGGAGTCCGTTCTCCCTCACTCGGCCGAAGGGGTCAACAGTCCGCTCGGAAAGGGGGTGCTGTTTCTCGCTGCCTTTGGTGGGAGCATGATGCAGGGAGAGCTTGGCAATGATATGCGCCAGGGTGTGGTCCGGGATGCCGTATGTCGCCCAGCGTTCAGCACCATCCCCGATAAGGATGTCATACGATCCCAAGGCGTGGTCTGGGTCCGGGTGCTTCTTCGAGCCACGGCCGATGTCGTGGAAGAGGATCGCTGCCAGCAGCAGGTACGTCTCGGCCGGGGACAGGCGGAAGGCGGGGCGCCGCTCGCCGCCCCCAAATGCCTCAGCCAGGTCGTTGAGCCGCAGCTCCATGTTGTGCAGGTGGGGGTAGGCATTGTGAGAGCCGTGGCTGGTGCCAATGGCCGGGAGCCAGTTCTCATGGGCGATCCGCCAACTCCTCTCCAGCGCCTCGTGCAAGAAAGGGTCCTCGGCCCGGAGCTGTTCGCGGACAGTCATGGCGACCACCTCCTCAGTTCGACCGGAAGCTGATGCTTGCTTCCTGTCCTTTCGTGGGAGGAGCGGTCGTTCCTCTAACCACCGCGGATGTTGCGACTTGTCCGCGCGGTAGCCCCCTGGGCAGCAGGAGGAGGCCGGCTACTTCGCGCCGACCGGGACGCCGTTGTATTCGGTGAGGACGCTGCGGCTGTTGATGACGGCTGACAGCGTGACGCTGACCAAGGTCTGGTCCGCATCGCCGACCTGCACGGTGAGGGACAGCCGGTCCGTGCCCTCGGCCGACGCGATCAAGCCTCGCTCGGCGTCGAAAAGCCAAGTGTATTGGCCGCTAGCTTTCGCCGATGCTTTGATCGTGCCGCCCAGCTCCGGCATGTCCTCGCGCGCGGAGAACGATGATGTCGCGGTAGTCTTGATCTTCTGGCAGACTGCTCCCTTGAACTGCTCCTCGCCGAGCAGCACGGACTGGTACTTGACCACCAGGTCTTCGTCCATTACCGCGCCCGGGACCGTGACAGTGCCGCTCCACTTGTCGCCCTTTTTCACCGCCTTGTCAGGCAGAATGGCGGCTCCCCCGAGCAGGAAAACGTCGTCGGGCGTAATGACCAGGGCGGCGCTCTCAGGGTCGTCGGTGGGATCGCCGGTGAGCCAGGAGACCTTCTTAATCCGGCCCTGCCTGTTCACGACGTACCTGGCTGCGCTTCCCGGCGATTCCTCGGTCCCCTCCTCCCCATCAACCTTGGTGTCGACTGTGTGGGGCTCGATCGCGGCCTGGACCCCGAAGTCGCCGCTGGCGTTCTCACCCAGGAACTCGACCGTGCACCTCGCCTGGGCGGTCATCTCCGTGCGCGACTTTTCCCCGGCCTCCTCCTTCATCTCAGCCCGGGTGGAGAGGCTGTGCTGATAGACGGCGGTGTCGCCTTCCTTCGGACGGAACCTCAGCACCTTGCCGGCCGGGGCAGCGGGGAAGACGGCAGGAGCGGCCGCCAACAGGACCGCGAATGGCAACAGCAAACTGCGCACGACATGCGAGATGCGCATGTGACCAACCCCCGTGCTACTTGGATCGGGAGCGCCGGGCGGACCGAGCCGGGTACTCCCCAGCGAAGGCAGTTCCGCGGCGAGGCCGGACATCCTCTCGCGTCAGACGCTGTCGCGCTAAGAGGGAACGGCATAGACCGGGCAGACGGGTCAGGCGGGAAAGGCGACAGGATTTGGCCCCTACTGCGGAGCTACCTGGCACCGACTGACACGCCGTTGTACTCGGTGAGGACGTTCTTCTCGTTGAGGACGCCGGAGGTGGTCTGCTCGCGGACCACCTCGCCGTCCACGATCAGCTTGACGGTGGTGGCCAGGCGAGTAGACCTCTCGGAGTAGACGATAAGGCCACGTTTGGAGTCGAACAACCATATATCAACGCTGGTTATCTTGCTGCTGACCCTGAGAGTGCCAGATCCATCCGGCGCATCTACTGCTTCCGAGATCGTCCCGCTGATGGTTGTCTTGATCCTATGGCAGTTACTGCCCCTCCAGCTTTCCTCGCCAAGCAGGACGGACTGGTAGTCCCAGTCGTTGTACTCGCCGCCGCGCGGCAACGGCACGTGAGCCGTGCCTTTCCACTTGTCGCCTTTCTGGAGCGGCTTGTCGGGGAAGATGGCCGTGCCTCCGAGCAGAAGGGGTTCGTCAGGACCTAGTACCAAGAGGAGACCGCCGTACATGAGGACGGGCGGATCGCCGCTGACCACCGACTGGCTCTTCATCTCGCCCCGATTGCTCACGATGAACTTCTCGGTGTATTGGGGCAGTTCCGCCTCGTGTTGGGTCCCGTCCACGCTAACCTTGAGCGTGCCTGACTCAATGGTACCGCGAACACCATAGTCGCCGCTCGCGGTGTCACCCAGGAACTCGGCGGTGCTTTTCATGCTGAGGCTGATTTCGGCTCTCAGTCTCTCTCCGTCGTCGCTCTTGCCCTCGGCGCGCGACGACAGCTTGCAGTCGTAGACCGCGGTGTCGCCTTCCTTCGGACGGAACCTCAGCACCTTGCCGGCCGGGGCAGCGGGGAAGACAACAGGAGCGGCCGCGAACAGCACTGCGAATGGCAACAGCAGACTGCGCACGACACGCGAGATGCGCATGGCGCACCCCCCTTCCTTCCCCCACGTGGAGCGTGGAGCGTAGAGCCGGGGCGGGAGAGTAGATAGGAGAGAGTAGAGCGTCCGCCTCGGCCGGACAGTGGTACGCCCGAGAGGATTTGAACCTCTGGCCTTGGGGTCCGCAACCCCACGCTCTATCCAACTGAGCTACGGGCGCAGTGGCCGTCATGGTAGCACAGCAACCGGGAAACGGCAAGGGCGAACGTGTGCGGGCCCAACCGGGGCCTCCTCAATTGGCCGATAGCGCCAACTGGCGCGCAGTTGGGTTTGAGTTGCCCCGCGTATGGCATTATAACCCCAGGGATGGCTTGTCGAGGCAGGTTCCGGTCCGCGTGGCAGGCGAACGCGGCATAGCCGTCGAACTGCGGGAAACGCGGGCGGGGCCGGAGAGATGAGATGGGTGGGCAACCGCGCGGGAAGAGGATACTGGTCGTTGACGATGAGGAGGCGGTGCGCAGTCTGTGCGTCGCCTGCATCCAGCACGCCCTCGGTGACAGCTACGCGGTCAGCGAGGCAGCGGACGGCGATGAGGCGATGGCGGCGGTGGCGGCGGACCGCCCAGATCTGATACTGCTAGACATCCTGCTGCCGGGCATGGACGGCTTCGAGGTCTGCCGGCGGCTCAAGGGATCGCCCGAGACGAAGGGCATCCCGATAGTGTTCCTGACGGCGCTGGGCGAGGAGAAAGATGTGCAGCAGGGCCTGGCGCTGGGTGGCGATGGATACATCATCAAGCCGTTCAACGCGCTAACGCTGGCCGCGCAGGTAGCTGAGATCCTCACCCCCGACTGCGACCACTGAGAGCCGCGCGCAGCGGCTGGGTTCAGTGGATCGGCCGAGCTCACTCCGGGAGGCACGCGTGGGAGAAGAAGAGAGAGCCGAGGGAGCCCGGCGCTACGTAGGCGTTGACATCGGCGGCACCAACATCCGGGCGGGGGTAGTAGACGAGAGCGGGCGCATCCTGGGGGAGGCGCGCCGGCCAGCCCTTGCCGAGGCCGGGCTGAGGGCAGCGGTCGGCCGCGCGATACAGGCCGTCGAGGACGCGCTGGGGAACGCGGGGCTAACCGCCCGCGATGTGCTTGCCATCGGGGCGGGCGTCCCCGGGGCACACCGCTCGCAGGAAGGCATCTGCGTCTTCTCTCCCAACTTCGCGGACTCCCGGAATGTGCCGGTGCTAGCCCCCATCAAGGATGCGCTTGGGCTGCCCGCGTTCATGCTCAACGACGTCGCGGTGGCCACGCTCGGCGAACATCGTTTCGGGGCGGGCCGCGGTTCCGCGCAGATGGTGATGATCACGCTGGGGACCGGCATCGGTGGGGGGGCGGTGATTGACGGCGAGCTGCGGGTGGGCCACACCGAGGGTTTCGCCGAGGTGGGCCACATGATCATCGAGCCGGACGGCCCGTTCTGCAACTGCGGCAACCGCGGTTGCTGGGAGGCGCTGGCGGCGCGCGACGCCATCGTCGCCCGGGCGATCACGAAGATACAGCGCGGGCGGCAGACGGCGATCGCGGACACGGTCGAGTACCGCCTCGGGTCCATCACCCCGGCCCTCATCGGCCGGTGCGCGGACGAAGGAGACGAGGTGGCGATCGAGGTGCTGACCGAGACCGGCTACTATCTGGGGCTCGGCATCGTCAACCTCATTCAGGTGCTGAACCCGCAGGTGCTTGTCATCGGCGGCGGCATCGCGGCAGTCGGGAGGTGGCTCTTCGAGCCGCTCACCCGGACGGTCAAAGCCAGGGCGCACATGGTCCCGGCTTCCACCTGCCGGATCGTCCGCGCCGAGCTGGGGGACGACGCGGGCATCATCGGCGGCGCGGTGCTCGCCTCCGTCGAACTGGAACGGCAGCAGAGCCGCGCGGAGCCAAGCCGGGCGGGGGTTGAGACTTCGCAGGACTTGGATCCCCAGGAGAACCCTGCTGGGTAGCATCCAGGGCATTGTCCGGTCTGCGCCCACGGTTCGAGTTTGTGGACGGGGGCTAACTCTGGTACAATCCTAAGAGAGCTTTCGCGGCCCCAGCAGGTGTGAGATTCCGGGTGGGTGGGACGCCCCGAGTCGGATGAAGGAGAGTCGCAGTTGGCGCGTTTCTTCAGAATAGCGATGTGGTTCGCGCTGGTAGCGGTGGCGGTGGTCTTCCTGCAGAAGTCCATGCAGCGCACGGAGCGCAAAGAGCCACAGCAGTTCGGCTGGCTGATGCAGCAGATCGACAAGGGAGCGGTCGAGAAGCTCATGCTCCTGCCGAAGAACACGGCCGAGGCGACGCTGCAAGGGGCAGGCACGATCTACGTCGTCAACATGCCTGACGACGAGCAAGTCTACATGCCGAAGGTGATGGCGAAGGTGCCCAAGGTCGAGGTGAAGAAGCCCTCGATCTCCGATGTGTGGATCAGCGGGCTGTTCTACCTGCTGATAACGGGCCTGCTCATCGTCGGTTTCTGGATCTTCCTCATGCGGCAGAGCCAGAGCACCGGCAGCCAGGCGCTTTCCTTCGGCCGGAGCAGGGCGCGGCGGCTCTCAGAGACCGCGCCCAAGGTGACCTTCGACGATGTCGCCGGTGTTGACGAGGCGAAGTCCGAGCTGATGGAGGTGGTCGAGTTCCTGAAGAACCCCCGCAAGTTCCAGGCGCTCGGCGCGCGGATCCCGAAGGGCGTGCTGCTGCTGGGGCCGCCGGGCTGCGGGAAGACGCTGCTGGCGCGGGCGATCGCAGGCGAGGCCGGCGTGCCGTTTTTCCACATGAGCGGCTCCGAGTTCGTCGAGATGTTCGTCGGGGTGGGCGCCTCCCGCGTCCGCGACCTGTTCGAGCAGGCGAAGGCGAACCGGCCGTGCATCGTGTTCATTGACGAGATAGATGCGGTCGGGAGACAGCGTTTCGCCGGCCTGGGGGGAGGGCACGACGAGCGCGAGCAGACGCTCAACCAGTTGCTCGTCGAGATGGACGGCTTCGAGCCGAACTCCCGCGTGGTGCTGATCGCGGCGACCAACCGGCCGGATGTACTCGACCCGGCGCTGCTGCGGCCGGGGCGATTCGACCGGCGCATTCAGGTGGACAACCCTGAGCTGAAGGGGCGGACCGCCATCCTCAAGATCCACGTCAAGGGCAAGCCCCTAGCCGATGACGTTGATCTCGAGGTGCTGGCGCGCCGCACTCCGGGCTTTTCGGGGGCTGACCTCTCCAACCTCGCGAACGAGGCGGCGCTGCTTGCCGCTCGCCGGGACAGAGACAAGATAGCGATGGCGGACCTCGAGGAATCCATCGAGCGGGTCGTCGCGGGGCCGGAGAAGAAGAGCCGTATCATCTCCGAGCAAGAGCGCAAGGTGCTGGCCCAGCACGAGGTGGGGCATGCGGTGCTCGCCGGACTGCTGCCTCACTCGGACCCGGTGCACAAGGTGTCCATTCTCCAGCGGGGCATGGCTCTTGGCTACACGCTCCAGCTCCCCACCGAGGACCGCTACATCATGAGCCGAAGCGAGCTGCTCGACCGGATCACGGTCTTCCTGGGCGGGCGCGTCTCGGAGGAGCTGGCGTTCCAGGAGATCAGCACCGGCGCGGCGGACGATCTGAAGAAGGCGACCGACATCGCCCGCCATATGGTGACCGACTTCGGCATGAGCGAGACGCTCGGCCCGGTGAGCCTCGGGCGCAAGTACGAGCAGCCGTTCCTCGGGCGCGACATAATGGAGGACCGGAACTACTCGGAGCAGGTCGCCTCGGCGATCGATAGGGAGATCTCGACGATCATCGTAGACTGCTACGAGCGCGCGAAGTCGCTGCTCACGGAGCAGTCGGAGGACGTCCTACGGGTGGTCGAGGCGCTGCTAGCGCGGGAGACGCTGAGCGGCGACGAGATCAGAGCCATCATGAGGGGCGAACAGCTTCCGCCTCCGGCCAGCCGCGAACCTCAACCGCAGAGCCGGGTGATTATCCCTGGCGCGGAGACAGACAAGAAACCGGCCATCGGCGGGGAACAGCCGCAGCCGGCGTAGCTTGTCCTAACACGAAGGCGCAAAGGGCGCAGAGAGACCGCAGAAGAACAAAGTCTGCGAGGCCTCTGCGCTTTTCGCGTCCGTGCGCTGAGGGCATGTCAGGGTTGCCTGTGAGCTATGCGATTGGGAAGGCAGCGCTGAATCTGCAACGGACCGAGCGCGTGGCGCGCACGGAGTACAACGACAACTGGGAGATAGTACGGCACGTCACAGGTAAGGATCCCCGGCAGTATCCGGAGGCCAACCGCGAGTTCAACGACGCAGTTCATCTCGACTTCCTGTGGTGCACCGATGATGGCCCGGTGCCGTGGAGTGAACGCGGCCGGGTGACCGACATGGGTCACGCGGTCTACCTGGAGGACGGCTCCGACTACCGTGCGCCACAGGCGTCGCCCTTCAAGACCGCGCAGGATGTGCTCGCGTTCAACGCGGTGGCGGAGTACGGGCTGCCGGACTTCGACGAGCTGGTCGCCTACTACGAGCGCTGGTATCAGGCGGAGCAGGCCGCGAACGACCAGGTCGTGCCTGGGGGCTACTACAAGACGCTGATCTCCGGCGCGATCGAGGCCTTCGGGTGGGAGATGCTGCTGCTGGCGCTGGGCGAGGAGCCGGAGCGCTTCTGCGAGGAGGTGCTTGGCTCGATCTTCGAGCTGTCGCTTCACCATTTCCGGGCGTGGGCGCGGACCTCCATCGAGTTCTTCATGTGCCATGACGACATGGTGTGGACGGCCGGGGCGTTCATGCGGCCGGAGCTGTACCGGCGGTACGTGTTTCCCCGCTATCGGGAACTGTGGGGCGTGCTGCGGGATGCGGGCAAGCGCGTGCTGTTCACATCAGACGGAACCTTCGACATGTTCCTCGACGATATCGCGGCAGCGGGCGCGGACGGGTTTTGCTTCGAGCCGACGAACGACCTGGCGATGATGGCGCAACGCTATGGCGGAACTCACGTGCTCATGGGCGGGATGGACTGCCGCACGCTCACCTTCGGGACGAAGGATGACATCGAGCGCGAGCTTCGGTGGGTGCTCGACACGACGCGGGACTGCCCCGGGTTCTTCCTTGCCGTGGGCAACCACATCCCGGCCAACATCCCACTGGAGAACCTGGTGTACTACTTCGAGCGGGTGGAGGAGCTGGGGAGGCGGACCTGAGGAGGACGCCGGGCCGTCCCGCAGAACCTCCCCCAGCGCGTCCGCTCCTTCGGCTTGGCTTAGGGCAAGAGGGGCTGCGGGCGCGATTCGCGTGTAGGTGAGCCAACGGCGTGAACCGCAACGTTAAGACAGTGCTCGCGGTTTCGATCCTGTTCGGGATGGCGACCGGGACATATGAGTTCGTCCTCCCCTACTACCTGAAGGAGCGGGGGCTCTCGTTCCAGAGCATGGGGACGATCTTCTCCATCGCCGCCGCGGGGATGCTGCTGGTGCGCGTCCTGATGGGGCGGCTGGCCGACGTGTGGGGGCGCAAGCTGTTCTACGGTCTCTCGCTGGGCGGCAGCGCGCTCGCCATGTGGCTGACACCGACGAGCGGATCGGTCCCGGGCCAGAGTCTGCTGAAAACGCTCCGCGAGGCGATGTTCCTGACGCGGGACACGCTTCACCCGGTGGTGCTCTATGAGGAGCACCGCGATCGGTTCATGGACTTCATGGGCAAGACGCGGGGCATGGAGTTCCTCTTTCAGGCGGCGGGGACGCTGATCTCGGGTGTCACCATCGCCTGGCTCGGGACTGGCGGGAACCTTCGGCTGGCGGGATGGCTGCTGGCGGCCGCCTCTGTGGTGTTCTGGGTCTTCTTCCGCGAGCGGCCCAGAGACGGCGAGGCGCGAGTGCAGACAGGCAGTCTTCGCGATCTGTTTTCGCTCAAGATGCACCGCAATCTGAGGGTCATCATGGTGTCGGTGTTCATCTTCAACATCGGCATCAGCACCGGCCACAACTTCATCATGCCGCTCTTCTTCTCGGAGAAGTTCCACGTCAGCACTTATGCGGTCTCGTGGGTGATGGTGATCCACCGGGCGACGATCGCGCTGCCGCTGCTACTCGCCGGCACCTTCGCGTTCCGCAATCTGAAGGGCGTCTACATCTGGGCGCTGGTGCTGGAGGGGGTCATCATCTCGACGTCGGCGTTGATCCCCAACTTCCACGGGGCTGCGGCGGTCTGGCTGCTCCACGACCTGCTCGGCGCGGGCATCTGGATTCCCATCCAGAACCTGATCATCCAGGATCACACGAGACCGGAGCAGCGGGCGCTGGAGATGGGGAAGATCCTCGCCTACGGGGGCATCGGCACGATCATCGGGCCATGGCTGGCGGGACTGCTGTCGGAGCAGGTGAACGTCAGCGCGCCGTTCTTCGCGAGCGGGGTGTTCATGGTTATGGCAGCGGTCGCGCTGGCGCCGCTGCGGTTGGCGAGACGCAGCTAGCGTTGCGCCAGGCCCGCCAGATGTGGTAGAATCCAGGCGCAGGCAGAATGGCAGGGGCAAGTCGCCAGAGGCGACTGAAGCTCCTGCCCAACGAGATAACGGCGTTGATGGGGAGGAGTACCTGAGGCCGGGTTGCAGAGAGGCGGGTTCATCGGCTGAGAGACCCGCCACCAAGGGCTCAGGGAACGTCGCCTCGGAGCCGAGGAGCTGAACGGCGAAGACGCTTAGTAAGCTCCTCCGGGTAAGCCCGTTATAGCCCAGAGTCATGCATGGCTCACGTGCGGCGAGTTATGCATGGAAATCAAGGTGGCACCACGGGAAGCCCTCTCGTCCTTGGACGGGAGGGCTTGTTCTGTCAGGGGCCAGGGATTGGGCCTCGCGGCGGACAGGTTGGGCGAGTCGGACGGAGGATCGGCATGGCGAAGCGAGAGATGGACAAGCAATACGATCCGAAGAAGGTCGAGGGGAAGTGGTATGAGTTCTGGGAATCGCGCGGGTACTTCCGCCTGACGCCGAAGGCGGAGCGGCCGGACGCGGCAGCGTACTGCATCACGATTCCGCCGCCGAACGTCACCGGCGCGCTGCACATGGGCCACGCGCTTCAGCACAGCATCCATGATTGCATCGCGCGCTGGCGCCGGCTCTGCGGCGATCGCGTGCTCGTGGTGCCGGGCACCGACCACGCGGCGATCTCAACGAACATGAAGGTCGAGCAGGCGCTGGCCGAGGAGGGGGTCTCCCGCCACGACCTCGGCCGGGACAAGTTCGTCGAGCGGTGCTGGGAGTGGACCCGCAAGTATGGCGGGCAGATCATCGAGCAGCTCAAGGCGCTGGGATGCTCATATGACTGGGGGCGGACGCGGTTCACGCTCGACGATGCGTACTATCGGGGCGTGCAGCAGGCGTTCGTGCACTTCCACAAGCGCAGTTGGCTCTACCGCGGCCATCGGGTGGTGAACTGGTGCCCGACCTGCGATTCCACCGTTTCCGACCTGGAGGTGCAGCACACCGACCACCAGGGGAAGCTGTGGCACATCCGATACCCGCTGGCAGATGGCGAGGACGGCATCGTGGTGGCCACTACCCGCCCCGAGACCATGCTCGGCGACACCGCGGTGGCGGTGCACTCGGAGGACGCGCGCTACACGCAATTTCATGGCAAGCAGGTGATCCTGCCGCTGATGAACCGCGAGATCCCGGTGATCTGCGACGATGTGCTCGTTGATCCGTCGTTCGGAACCGGCGCGGTGAAGGTCACGCCTGCGCATGACATGAACGACTTCGAGGCCGGTGAGCGGAACGGCCTACCATCAGTGGTGGTGATCGGCACCGATGCGCGGATGACGGCGGAAGCCGGGCCCTATGCCGGGCTGGATCGCTACGAGGCGCGCGAGCGAATCGTGGCCGACCTTCAGGCACAGGGCCTGCTGGTCCGGGTTGAGGACTACACCTATTCGGTAGGGCGACACGCCACGTGCCGCACGGTCCTCGAGCCCCTGCTGTCGGAGCAGTGGTTCCTGCGCATGTCGGAGCTGGCGCGGATGGCACGCGAGGTGATCGAGGGCGACGATCCTCAGGTGAGATACCTTCCTGATCGCTTCCGCGGATACACCATCGAGTGGCTGAAGAACCTGCGCGACTGGAACGTATCGCGGCAGATCTGGTGGGGGCACCGGATTCCGGCCTACTTCTGCCAGCAGTGCGGACACATCATGGTGCAGCTAGAGCGGCCGCCAGCCTGCGAGAAGTGCGGCGGGCCGGTGGAGCAGGATCAGGATACGCTCGACACCTGGTTCTCGTCGGCGCTGTGGCCGCTCGCGGTGCTCGGGTGGCCGGATGAGGCCGAGCTGAGGAGGTCGTTCGACGAGGAGGTGTACCCGACATCGTTGATGATAACGGGCCGCGACATCCTCTATCTCTGGATCGTGAGGATGATCATGGCGAGCCTGGAGTTCACCGACAGGATCCCGTTTCGCGAAGTGCTCGTCCACGCCACCGTGCTCGATATCGAGGGGCGGCGTATGAGCAAGTCGCTGGGCACCGGCGTTGACCCGCTGGAGCTGATCGCCAACTACGGCTCCGACGCGACCCGATTCAGCCTGCTCTACCAGTGCGCGGCCGAGCAGGACATCCGGTTCAGCGAAGAGCGAACCGAGATGGCGCGGAACTTCTGCAACAAGATCTGGAATGCGAGCCGGTTCGTGCTGATGAATCTGGGGGAGGGCTTCGCGCCCTCGGCGGAGGCGGCGGCCACGGTTCAGGCAGAGGGGTCGCTTGCCGAAAGATGGATAGTGAGCCGGTACGGAGCGATGCTGACCGCAGTGGACGAGGCGCTTCGGCGCTACGAGATGGCGGAGGCGGCGCGGGCGCTGCATGGGTTCTTCTGGTCTGAGTTCTGCGACTGGTTTGTGGAGGCGTCGAAGCCGGCGATCCAGAGCGGCGGGCGGGAAGCGGAGCGGGCGCGGCAGACACTCTGGTTCGTGCTCGAAGGAACGCTGAGAGCGCTGCACCCATTCATGCCGTTCATCTCAGAGGAGATATGGCAGCAACTGCCCGGGACCGCCGAGGCGCTGTTCGCGGCGCAGTGGCCGAGTGCGGAGGCCTCGTGGCGCGACGAGGCTATGGAGCAGGAGTTCGACGCGCTGATGCAGGTGGTGTCGGCCGCGCGGAAGCTGCGCGCGGAGCAGCGTGTTCCACCCAACCAGCGAGTGGCGATAAAGGTCGCCTGCGGAAGGGCGCGGGACACACTTACCCAGGATGCCGCGCTCGTGGTGTTCCTCGCCCGGGGCAGCGACCTGACGCTCACGGCCGATTCGGAGCAGCGGCCGGCGGTGTCCGAAATCATCGAATGCCTTGGGGAGACCGCAGCCGTCTGGATCGAGCGCCAGGCGTCGCGGGAGGAGATGGCGGCGCAGGCGAAGAGGGTCGAGCGCGAACTCGATCGTCTCCGGCAGGAGGAGGGGCGGCTGGCGGGCAAGCTAGGGAATGCCGAGTTCGAGCAGAAGGCGCCCGAGCACGTGAGGCGCCAGGCGGCTGACCGGCTTGCGGAGACGCAGCATAGGGCCGCGGCGCTGGAGGCTCAGCTCGCCGATCTGAACAGGTCGCTTGGCAGGTGAACCATAGGCTGGCGGCGGCGAGTTTCGCCGGGTGGTGGAATCGGGAACAATAGCACATGAGCGCTCGACTTCAGATAAGGGCGAGCTAGGTGGCCGACTTCGGTTTCGATCGTTACATGACGTATCTGACAGCGATCATCTACTGGGCGCTGACCATCTGCTGGCTCGCCATCATCATCTTCTACCTACGGCAGTATCTCCGTTTCAGGCGCATCTACCCGTTGGTGGCGACGCTGCTGATCGTGCTGTTCATTGATGGCACGCGGACGTTGATCGAGAGCATCTACTTCGGCACGCGCTACACAGCTCGCACCGGGATCTTCCCCTTCTACCTCTACGCCATACTTGATGAGCCATACTACGTGGCCATTCCGAAGAGCATCAACCTGCTGGCCGCGCTGGTCATAATCCTGGTGATCGTGCGGCACTGGTTTCGCAACCTGGAGGAGGAGCAACAGCGCCGCAGGGCGGCCGAGCAGTTCCGGGTGGAGCTGCTGTCGCTCGCCTCGCACGAGCTGCGCGCGCCGCTGACCTCCATCCGGGGCTATGCCAACACCCTCGTGCGCGAGTACGGGCGGCTCGGTGAAGCGACCCAGAGGGAGTTCCTCGAGGGGATCGCATCGGAAGCCGAACGACTGAGCCACCTGGTGTCGGACCTGCTCGACAGCACCCAGATTGATGAAGGAAGGCTGCGGATCGAGCGCCGCGCGGTGACGCCGACGCGTCTCTGCGAGGAGGCGGCGCGAACCGCCAGCCATCCGGACGCGAAGCACCTGCTCCAAGTCGAGGTGGAGCCCAATCTGCCCGAGGTGCTGGCCGACCCTATCCGCATTCACCAGGCTCTCTCCAACCTGCTCAGCAACGCCGCGAAGTTCTCGGCGGACGGAAGTGAGGTACTCGTCGGAGCGCGCCGGAGGAACGACCATATTGAGTTCTACGTCACCGACCACGGCATAGGCATTCCGCGGGGCGAGCAGGGGCAGCTTTTCACCCGCTTCCACCGGGCGGCGAACGCGCACGGGCCTGATACGCCAGGCGCCGGGCTGGGGCTCTACCTTGCGAAGGGCATCATTGAGGCCCATGGCGGGAAGATCGGCGTGGACAGCGAGCTCGGAAGGGGAAGCCGGTTCTGGTTCACCCTCCCGACGGTGGAGGGCCGGGTGCGCGCCGAGGAGATGCTCTCCCGTCCCAGCCCGCAGCACGGCTAGCGGAGCGATCAGCTCCCTGGCATCCCAGCCTGTCTCGAGCGATCTCAGTCAGGAACGACCGGCGGCTCGCCGCCGAGCGATACCGCCAGTTCCATTGCCGCCCTCACCGCCTGTTGGGTCCCCTCGACGGCGATAGTCACCGCCCCTTCTGAGCCGCCGACGCCACCCGAAGCGATATGCCAGGCATCGAGGCCTAGCAGTATCT
>Ga0315285_10004672_pt1 | contig 14209 bp, 12 predicted proteins | sample YL17G09_36_MG_FD_203698 | JGI IMG/M metagenome (GOLD analysis project Ga0315285, IMG submission 203698) | Sediment microbial communities from Yellowstone Lake, YNP, Wyoming, USA - YL17G09_36 | ecosystem: Environmental > Aquatic > Freshwater > Lake > Sediment | place: USA: Wyoming | collected...
ACATTAAAGAGGACTTAGTAACCCTTCCCTACACTGGAGGGACGACCGGGCTGCCCAAAGGGGCTATGATAACTCATTACAATCTCACTTCAGCCCGATACCTGGGCGAAAAGTTCTGGGGGGATGTTGTCCAGGAGGGCAAAGAGACCATATTAGCCTATTTACCCTTCTATCACATCTACGGTCAGGCGGTGGTTATGTTGGGAGGGCTATCGCAAGGCTATACCTTAGTAATATTTACTACCCCAGACCTTGATGACATATTAAACGCCATCGAAAGCAATAAGGCAACTATTTTCTACAGCGTTCCATCTTTGTATGAATACCTTAGAGATTATCACCGCACTGACAGAGTCAATTGGAAGCGCATCAAAGTTCTCGTCTCCGGCGCCGACGCCCTTCTTGAGGATACCGCGGCAGGTTGGGAGAAACGGACAGGCGCTAAAATACACGAGGGTTGGGGGATGACTGAAACAAGCTCTGTGGGAATAGTCAGCCCATACGGGAGACAAAAAGTCGGCTCTTTCGGCGTACCCCTACCTAACACCGTAGCTGGAATAGTCAACCCTGAAAGCACCAAATTTCTTCCCGTTGGCGAAATAGGCGAACTTGTAGTCAAAGGGCCACAGGTAGGCAAAGGATACTGGAAGAATCCGGAGGAAACCAAGAAAATGTTTGTGGATATCGACGGCGAAACCTGGCTTCGAACCGGCGACTTAGTCAGAATGGATGAAGACGGCTATTTCTTTTTCTACGACAGAAAGCGTGACATGATTAAATATAAGGGCCTGGCTGTGTTCGCCAGGGAGGTAGAGGAGGTCCTGGCCGCTCATCCACAAGTCAAAGAAGCCGGTGTTATCGGAGTTCCAGACCCGGAAGTTGGAGAGAAAGTCAAAGCAATAGTTGTTCTTGAGACAGAAGCAAGAGGCAAAGTCTCAGAAGATGAGATTATGAAGTTTTGCGCTGAAAGACTGGCTCACTACAAATGTCCCAAAATCGTAGAGTTCAGGGGTGAAGTGCCTAAGACAGATGTTGGCAAGGTATCACGCCGTGAGCTGAGAGAGGAGGACCTATAAAATGGCGTCGTTTTTCGAAGTTGAAAATTTAACCAAACGCTTCGGCGGGCTGGTTGCTGTCAACAATGTAAGCTTCAAAATAGAAAGGGATGAAATCGTTGGCCTGATTGGGCCAAACGGTTCCGGGAAGACCACCCTCATACGGTGTATACTCGGCATATTGAAGCCTGATTCCGGAAAAGTTATATTTAATGGCCAAGACGTGACCAAACGTCGACCCTGGGAGATAGTCCAAAAAGGTATGGTGGGAACTTTCCAGGTAGTAAAGCCCTTCCGCCATTTGCCCATCATCGCCAATGTTATGGTAGGTTGTCTCTGCCCACGGATAACCAAGCGAGGTGAATGGGTCAAAAGAGCCGAAGTAAAAGCACGAGACGCCCTAGAGTTCGTCGGTATTGCCGACCAGGCTCTCGAACCGGCTTCCATTCTGCCGCATGGTGATTTAAAACGGCTGGAAGTAGCCAGAGCAATTGCCACGGAGCCAGAATTGCTTATACTCGATGAGCCTTTCGGCGGACTGAATCCTGCAGAAACAGAGCTTGTGGCAAAATCGCTGAAAAGATTGCACAAGGGCGGAAGGTTTGGCAGACTTCATAGCGAAGGGCCAGCTATGCTTATCATAGAACACAAGCTAAGGGAGCTCATGAAAATAATTGACAGGGTGATTGTAATTAACTTTGGCGAAATCATCACCCAAGGCACACCTGAAGAAATATCTAAGAATAAGCAGGTGATTGAAGCCTACACAGGTAAGGAGGTGCTCATTGCTGGAAGCTAAAAACGTAACTGTCTGCTACGATACAGCTATGGTTCTCGATGAAGCCAGCCTGACGGTTGAAAAAGGCGAGCTGGTCGGGCTCGTCGGCCCCAACGGTGCCGGAAAGACCACCCTGCTTCGGGCTATAGCTGGATTGATAAACCGGGAGAAGGAGGTATTAAAGGGGACAAGGCAGGCAGATATAACCTTTAAAGGCAACATAGAGTTCGAAGGCGAGAGTATTGAAAAGCTCTCCGCCTCCGAAATAGCCAAGAGAGGGCTGCTCCTGTGCCCCGAGCGAGGCAGACCGTTTGTTGAGATGACAGTCAAGGACAATTTGTTCGCCGGAGCTTATTTGGTCAAGGACAAGAAGGTGGTAAACGATAGTCTCAACAAGGTCTATGAACTGTTTCCAAGATTAAAAGAGAGGGAAAATCAAGTATCAGGTACATTATCCGGCGGCGAGCGTCAAATGCTCGCCATTGGCAGAGCTCTGATGCGTAAACCAAAGTTTATGCTGGTGGACGAGCCATCAAGCGGGCTAGCGCCAAGGCTGAAAGAAGACCTATTTAAACGTATAGAAGAGATTTATCACGAGCTAGGCGTTACCATACTCTTGGCTGAGCAAGACATCAGCTTCGCCTTCGACCTGTCAGGAAGAAACTACGTTATGTCCCGAGGACATATAATCGCCCAGGGAACAGCTAAAGAATTACTACAAGACGAAACTATCAGAAAGACATATCTAGGCTTATAACATAGTCTGCGAGTATTTGCCCTGTCATTGCGAGCCCTTCGATTTGTGTCATTCTGAGCTCTTCACTCTTTGTCATTCTAAGGGAACGAAGCGACCGAAGAATCACACACAACTCAGGGTAGACTCCGCGAAGCAATCTCCCTAGTACAGAGAAGCACCACAGGCTCTACAGGTACGGCGAAGCGCCACATTAGCTAACTTGCAACGCGGGCACTCACGCTCAATCTTGTCCCGTATCCAAACCGCAATCCCTTCAGGCATGAAAAGCAGAATCACTATCACAATAGCTGCGAAAATTAGAAATCGCAGCTCAGGAACGACCCTCAAGAGTTCCATGAGCGGATAGAGAAAGTAAACCCCGACCACTGCGCCATAAATGCTGACAATGCCGCCGAAGACCGTCCATATTATTGCCTGAAAGGACAGCATCATATCCAGAGTCGAAGGGCCGGCGATTCTCATGAAGTGAGCATACAAGCCGCCAGCGACCCCGGCAAAGAAGCCGCCTACGGCAAAAGCCAGCATTTTGTATCTTATGGTGTTGATTCCAGTGGCTCGAGCCGCAATCTCATCCTCACGGATGGCATGCAGAATAATGCCTGTCCTGACAAGGGCACTTTTGGCATCCGTAAGCTTCCACATTATAAACACCGAGACAGTCATAACCAGCATAGATATGTAGTATTCAACTGTTCGAGAAGCAGAAAGGCCAGGTAAGCCAGAAATACCATGTTCCCCGCCGGTAAAATCGGGAAAAGCCTTGATGACCCCAAGTAAGATGAGAGGAAAGGCTAAAGTCACCAGCGATAAATAAGGGCCTCTCAGCCTTAATGCCGGTAGACACATAAGCATTCCAGCTAACACAGCAATAATAGCCCCGATTGGTATTGTTGCCCAGGGCTGTAAGCCAAGGTATTTATTCAGCAGCGCTGCACTGTAGGCGGCAACACCGAAGAACAAAGCCTGGCCGAAATTCACCTGTCCGGTATAGCCAGATATGAAGTCCCAGCTGACGGCAAAAATAACGAACACATTGGCAAAGATAAATGTGCGCAGGATATAAGGCTCTTTCGTAATTAGAGGCACAATAAACAGGAGCAAGAAGAAAATGAGGGCTATAAGCCTGCCCGGAATTGCCAGCACATCACCCTGGAAATCCTTAAACAACCGTCTTAACAATTATAATCTCTCCTCTTCAAAAACTATGCCATATAGACCCTCAGGTCTGACCACAAGTATTATTACCATAACCAGCAAGGCAAATGCTCCGCTCAGGAAGGCACCTCCAGGGAGGAAGAACATAACCGATGTCTCAACGAGCCCTATTATAAAAGCACCGATAAGACTACCTTTGACACTCCCTAATCCCCCTAGAACAACGATTGCCATAACCATTATCAATGGGTTCGCCCACATATAAGGATAGACAACCCATAGCGGAGCCACCACAATGCCTGAAACCGCCGCCAGCGCTACGGCTATGCCCATGGTTATCAGCAGTATTCTGGAAACGTCTATCCCCATAAGACTAGCGATTTCGGTATCCTGAGCCGTAGCTCTGATGGCAATCCCTAATTTTGTCTTTGACAAAAGCGCCCATATGCCAAGCAGAACAACCAGGACTACAGCCAGCGTCAGCAAGTGTTGGCAGGAAACTCTCACGCCTATTATTTCCCAGTACCCCGAAATAAGAGTCGGTGCCCCCCGAAAGTGAGCCTTGAAGGCCAAAAGCATGCATTCCTGGAAAACAATAGCCAAGGCAACGGTTATCAGCATCACGGTTACCTCATGCTCGCGTATCCGGTCAATGAATAACTTGTAGCTCACGACCCCTATAAGCGTGGTGGCAACAAAGGATATGATTATCGCTGAGATAACATCTAAGCCGAGCCTATAGGTGGTGAAAAACATACCGTAGGCTGCCAGCATCAGGAACGAGGTATGCGCCAGATTTATCATTCGGGCTACGCCAAAGATGAGCGCAAATCCAACAGCCAGCAGGGCATATACCCCTCCTGTTACCAGCGTCTGAATTATAAATGCCTGAATCATAACTCTTCCAAACTTAGTATTTTTAACGTCTTGCGTTTTTATTTTATGTTGCCCCCCAGTTGACCTAATCAACCCGGGGGGCAACATATAGGCTTACTACCCTTGGCTACTTTGTGAAAGTTAAGGTTTTGGCTATCTCCGAGAACTTGGCTTCATCGTAAGGAACAAGCAGCTCCACGGTGCCTACTGTAACTAGAATCCACTTGTTACCCTTCTGCACACCTAAGGCAAAACCCTTGGCTCCATATCCCTTTAATGTTCCTTCGAATACTGCCGTGGACGCTTTAGTACCGTCGGCTAAGGCACTTTCCTTCTCAGAAACAATTTTGACATCTGTTCCACCAGCCCCCTCAATTGACTTTTTGAGTGCCTCAGCAAAAGTGGCAGCCTCTTTGGCATCGACAAAGAGAACTGGGACCTGGGCCGGTGCCGCAGCATAAAACAGTAACGCGTCAGACGGTTGTTTTGCCCAATCCTTGGGGTATTTGACAGAGAAGCCCAAGTCGGCATTGGTATACTCAGCAGCTGTAAATGATAGCCCGCCTGCTGGTGGTGCTGCCGGCGGCGCTGCTGGCGGTGGTGGTGCTGGCGGTGCCACCATCTCTAGCTGCCAGGTTGTGGTGGCAACAGACCGGGCATCCTCACCCATAGCCCTCAGAGTATATGTGCCGTTCGGTAGTGGGTTGCCAGGAATTAGCGTTTTTACGTCAAGCGCCATTGTGGGCGTAAATCCCCCGCGTAATAGCCAGTCAACCTTTGATACCCTTTCCAGTGTTACTTCGAAATCACCTTTATCATTTGCGGTGGCAAAGGCAATACCGACGCTGTCTTCACCGCGGGCACGGTCGAGCCCCTTCATCTCCACATCGGGAGGCACAACCAGTTCCACACTGATTATCTCTTTGGGCTGCCAGCCCGTCCCTTTAAATTTCACAGGTACAGCCAGTATGCCTAAACTGGGCGGCAGTGTTGCCGCAGCAGCTTCTGGCATACCCAGAGCTTTTGCAATCGCTGGCAGTAGTCCTTTCAGCATAGCCTGGTCAACTTTAGCCGGTTCCACAGTCAGTGTGCCTGCCGGCGGTGGTGGTGGCAGTGGTGGCGGCGCCTTAGGGGCACAGCCGACTACCGGCAACACCAAAAGTGCCACCATCGCTACAAAAACTAGCTTCTTAAAGTTAGATAATTTCATCATAAACCTCCTTCCTCCTAGTCCTTGCTCCAGTCATGCAAGGCTACGCAATCGGGAACCTTCACAAAACCGGTCAGAGGAACCTCTTTGCCGCCTTTTATGACATAGAACCTGGTCGAATCAGTACCCTGGCGGTTGGTAGGGCTGTAGGTTATGGGTGATACCAGACCCTGTCCAATGTCCAGGCCGGTGAGCGATTCGTAAGCTGTCTTCATGTCCTCGCCGGTGAGCTTGTCGTAGCCAACAGCCTTCAGGGCTCTCTTGGCGCCTTCTTGATAGACAAGCGCCCACACCATGCCAGTGACATAGTTCGCTGCTGTGGTCTTGCGAAATTCGGCAATAGTCATTCCACGGTACTTCGGTACCATCTTGGCAGCCAGAGGATGATTCCAACATTCGTCACCACGGAGATAGTAACTATTGACCCAAGAACCTTCCGTGGCCTCAGGATGCAGCTTGACGCCGACAGCCTCAGTGGGACCCCAGAAAGTAGAATCCACAAACTGAATCGTCTTGGTCAGCCCCAGCTTGTAAGCATCCCGCAGAATGTTGCTCGGCGTCGGGTCAACGCCGCCAATGATGATATAATTGGCACCACCTGCAGCAAGCCGTTGTAGCCAGACGGAGTGGTCAGGCGCGCCAGTGGGAAAGAACTCTGACGGCAGCAACTTCACACCGAGCTTCTCGGCATATTCTTTACCGCCACGAAGCGGCTCTCTGCCGTAGGCGCTGTCCCAACTCATGTAACCGATGATGGGTGACCCTGTCTTACCCTTAGCTTGCCAGTCTTTCAAGATGAAGTCAATGGTGGCCCCGAAGGCATTCTGGTAGCAGACCCCCCACGGGAATACCCAGCCTATTTTGGCCTGGGCTTCACCGTCACCCGGAGCCAGCTGGACTACCTTATCTTTCATAGTCATCGGAAAGATAGCCTTGCCAAACGGCGTGCTGATGGCATTCACCACCAATAGCTTGGGCTCAGTCCGATACCTCTTGTACGCTGACACCCCACGGGCAGTATCATAGCGTGTGTCAACCCCGACAAAGTTCACTTTTACCCCGTCAACACCACCAGTAGCATTTATCTCCTTAAACATGTCCCCGCAACCAACGTCAGCAGGGACATTCAGTCCGGCTATCGGCCCGGTATAGTCGCCCAGGCTCAAGTAGCTGATCACCTTCTCCTTTGGTGCTGCTTTAGGAGCACATGCTGAGATTGCTGGTAACGCCAGCAATACTGATAGTAAAATAGCACCGAACAATAAATACTTTCCTTTGCTCATTTTCAACCTTTCACCTCCTTCATTTTAGTCTCTCGCTTTTAGGTTTCCATTCATGCAATGCCCATCATCACCCCCTTTTATTCTACTCGTTCCAATCATGAAGTGACACACAATCAGGCACCTTTCTCCAGCCGCTGATAGGCACCTCTTTGCCGTTCTTCACCTGGTAAAACTTGGTTTGATCGACGCTTTGTCGACTTGTAGGACTGTAGGCAACGGGGCCTGTTAGACCATCGCCTAAATCAATGCCAGTAATTGCCTCCATACCTGCTTTCATAGCTTCGCCATCCAGCTTATCATAACCACCAGCATTTTTGAGGGCTATCTCCAAAGCTTTAGCAAAGATAGGTATCCGTGTTAGACCAGCTACATAAATCGCTGCTGTTTCTTTACGGAATTCGGCAGCGCTCTTCCCGTGATACTTCGGCACCATATAGGCAGCCAGAGGATGTGTCCAAGCTTCGTCACCGCGGAGATAATAGGAATTGAGCCAGCACCCTTCTGTAGCCTCGGGATGCAGCTTGATGCCGACCGCCTCGGTCGGTCCCCAGTAACTGGTATCGATAAATTGAATCTTCTTGGTCAGACCCAGCTTATAGGCGTCCCGTAACACATTACTTGGCGTCGGGTCCACGCCGGCAATGAGTATATAATCAGGATTACCCGAAGCAAGCCTCTGCAGCCAAACAGTGTGGTCAGGAGCCCCAGTAGGAAAGAACTCCGGCGGTAGCAGTTTTACGCCAAGCTTCTCGGTATATTCCTTGCCGCCACGCAGCAACTCCCTACCATAGGCGCTATCCCAGTTTATGTAACCAATAGTAGGCATACCAGATTTACCCTTATTCTTCCAGTCTTCTAACAGGAAATCAATGCTGGCCCCAAAAGCATTCTGGTAAGCAGCGCCTACAATGAATACCCAACCAAGGCGGGCTTGGGGTTCACCATCACCTGTTACATTCTGCACCACTTTGTCTCTCTCAGTCATGGGCGTGATGGCCTTGCTAAGCGCTGTGCTGATAGCAACCACCGTCATCAGCTTGGGCTCAGTCCGATACCTCTTATAGGCTGATACGCCACGGGCGATATCATAGCGAGTGTCAACACTGAGATAATTTATCTTCACCCCCATAACACCACCCTTGGCATTAGTCTCCTTAGTCGAGTCCTCGGCAGCCATTCCCGCCGGCACATTGAGTCCAGCTATCGGCCCGGTATAATCCGCCAGGTCTAGAAAGGTGACCACCTTCTCCTTCGGTGGTGGTGCTGCCCCAGGAGCACATCCAGAGATTACGGGCAACGAAAGCAAGACTGATAGGAAGACGACAACAAAAAGCAGCGATTTTCTCCTTTCCATTTCCAACCTCCCCATATTTTGTTCAACTATTTCGTTAAGTTAATAAGCAAACGGGAAAAGCCTGTAGGAAGCTTTGAAGATATTCCATCGGTGGGCCAATCCCCTGGGTTCGTAAATCAAGAAGAGGACAATTATAACGCCAAAAGTAGTGGCACCTAATGCCGCTGCCGGCGCAATGCCCATAGCTGGGAACCATCCAGTTAACGTCGGTGAGGCGAAGGTAACCGCTTCAATAAGCAAGCTGATGAAAATGGTGCCGAAAAAGACCCCAGTTATAGTGCCTAGACCACCGACAATGAGCATGCCGATGAAGAAAACGGCATCAGCCAGCGGGAACTGCTCCACGTGGACAAACATCATCCAGTGAGCAAACAGCGAGCCGGCAATGCCAGCAAAAAAGCAGCCGATAAAAAAGGCAAGTAGCTTGTAATAGAACAGGTTAACCCCCATCACCGCTGCCGCCAGGTCATTGTCCCTGATAGCCACAAAAGCTCTGCCTATCCTCGACCTGACCAAATTCTTGGCGAAATAGGTCATTAATAACATCACCGGCACGATGATATAATACATCCTTTCATCGGTGTCGAATGCAAAACTACCGATCGTGGGCGCAGGCGCATGTAAACCAATAACCCCGCCGGTGATTTTTAGATGCATTATTAACCAAACAACAATATAGTAAATAGCTAGGGTGGCTAAAGCTAGATAGAAACCTTTAATCCTCAGGGCCGGGGTACCGCCGACAATGCCAACTACCCCAGCAACTATGCCCGAGACCGGCAACGCCAGCCAGAACGGCCAACCGTAAGTGCTAGTGAGAATAGCTGAAGTGAAAGCGCCTATCGCCATAAAAGCTACCTGACCGAATGAGATCAGTCCGCAATAACCCATCATCAGTTGCAAGCCCATCACGGCAATTATGGTAATGGCTATCTTGTTAATTAAGCCTACGAAATAGTAACCACCGTAAAGCGGCACAGTAAGCAGTACAACAATGGCCAAGATTGTAATTATCCATTGTAGCCTTGTCCTGATAACTGCCGTATCTCTGCCGTAATCCTCGTTAAACGTACCGCACGGAAGCATATTACACCCTCTCTATTCTGACTAAGCCAAAAATACCGTAGGGTCTAACCAGGAGGATAAGAAGAAGCAGCATATAACCGGCTACCTCCATGACTCCTCCACCAACATACGGGTCTAAATAGCCAGCAGCTAGATTTTCAACCAAACCGAGTATAAGTCCACCGACGAGTGCACCAGGCAAAGAGTCCAATCCACCTACCATGGCTACAACTAACCCTTTAAAGGCTACCATAGTCAACATAAAGCGTATATCATAATACCTTGCCAGCATAACGCCGGCGACAACGGCTACCACCGCTGACAGAATCCAGACGAGGGAGAAAATCGTCCTGACATTAATGCCGGCACTCTGGGCTAGCTTATGGGATTCTGCCGTAGCTCGCATTCCAAGACCAACCTTGGTATAACGAAACAAGAGCACAGTCAACACGAACACCAGCAGGCTAATACCCAGACTGGACAAACCACCTAAAGACACCCTAGCCCCAGCAATGGTTATATTCCCGGCAGGCAAAAAGTCAGGAAATCCCCAGGCTTGCCCCTTTAGGATAAGTGCGAAAATCCCATCAAGAACCATAAATACGGCAAAGGTCATAAGGAAACCAGAGAACAATGGTTGGCCAATTAGGGGCCGCAGGCAAAGGCGCTCAACCGCAAATCCGAGGCCAGCACCGCAGGCCAGTCCTAGTAGTCCGGCCGCCCAAAGAGGCCATCCCAATAGCACATAGCCAGCATAGAAAAACAAAGCTCCGAAGGCCAGCAACTGCCCATGGGCTAGACTTACCACCTCCGTGGCTTTGCAGACGAGAACTATAGCTAGCGCTACCAGAGCGTAAAGCCCCCCAATAAACAGCCCGTTGACACTCAGCTCCAGTAAAAACTGCACTTTTTCCTCCTTAACCGTACCCTGCTTTATTCAACAGTGTTGACTTTGACACTCGTCATTATTGTCCCTGTTCGACCATCGCGGTAAGTAATGGAAGCCTCTACCTTCAACTCGTCTTTATCCCCGTAGAGCGCATCTATCAAGTAGCCATATCGCTCTTCAATAAAATCGCGCCGCAGCTTTCTGGTTCGGGTGAGTTCAGCATCATCGGCATCAAATTCCTTGTGTAAATTGACAAACCTCTTTATCCTCGTCCATTCAGGCAGGTGCCTATTCACTTTCCGTATCTCGCCTGTTACAAGCCCAATGATTTCCGGCTTCTGTGATAGGTCGTTAAACGTAGTGTAAGGGATTCGTCTGGCTTCAGCCCAGCGTCCTACATTATCTATGTCAACATTTATAACGGCAGTAACAAAATCTTTATCCTCGCTACCCACAATCAAAGCTCCCTTGATATAAGGGCTGAACCTCAGTCTAATTTCAGCAAACTGTGGCGAAAATTTGCGTCCGCCACTTAGTTCTTTCAAATGGTCCATTCTATCAATGCAGATAAGATGACCGTGCTCTTCAACGTGACCAAAATCACCGCTAAGATACCAGTCGCCTAAGTATTTTTCTCGAGTAGCTTCTGGCTTCTTATAGTAGCCAGCGAAAAGCATCTCGCTCCTGACCAAAATTTCCCCATCGTCAGACAGCCGGCATTCATATCCAGGCATCAATGGGCCGCAGGTTTCTGGCCTGACATCATCATCAGGATGAATGGTGACCAGGCCCATTTCGGTGCTGCCGTAAAGCTGCTTGAGTTTAACCCCAAGGGCTTGGAAATAACGGAATATGTCGGGGCTTATCGCCGACCCGGCACTGTAGGCAATCCTGACCTTTGACAGGCCAACTTTATCCTTAAGCTGCCGGAACACCATTAGATCAGCAATGGAGTAAAGCGCCTGCCAGAACCAGTTGACTTTCTTTCCAGCCACTCGTAAGTCACCTACTTTGTAACCTACCGGCAGGAAAACGTGATACAGAAATCTCCTCAGAGGAGCGGTGTCTAATATCTTCGCCTGAATCAGCCGGCTGATGCTTTCCCAGTTAGCCGGCCCCCAGAAAAGTATACCAGGCCCGATTTCCCTGATGTTCTCTTGGACTGTTTCCGGCTCTTCGGGAAAGTTTATCTCCATGCCTGTAAGTAAGTTGGCACCTACTCCCAGCCCTTGCTCTGTGACCCAGGCTGGAGGCAAGAAAGAGACATATTGCTCATCAGCACGCCACTTATCCACAGAATTCCATGCCCGGTTGGTTAACTGCGATGTTTTGTTTCTGAGCATGGCAGCTTTGGGCAAGCCAGTAGTGCCCGATGTATACATGAAAAGGCCTATATCGTCCCCGCTAGTTTTCTCGATATTCTCTTCAAATAGCCCAGGGCGAGTCTTTTCGTACTCCTTGCCCAACTCGAGAACCTGGTCGAAGCTCATCAGAATCGGGTCGGCATAGTCACCGATAGGAGTTCCTTCAAAGCCAAGTATTCCCTTAGAGTCCCAGAAAATGACCTTTTTTAGCAAAGTCAGTTCATCTTTAAGTGGTGGATGCTCTTTACCTTCCCTATCCTTGTACGGAATCAGGAATTTATCAATCTGCTCCTGGTCATGGGCTATGACAAACTTTGATTCAGAATTCTCAACATAGAATTTCACCTCGACAGGCAGGCAATCAACGAATATGCCGGTCACAGTGGCTCCGGCTGCTCCGGCAGCTAGCTCAGCCCAGTACCATTCGGGCTTATTCTCACCCAGAATTGCCACTTTGTCCCCCCGCTCCAGACCAAGGCTCATCAGACCAAGTGAAAAATACTTCACCTTCTCGTAGTAGTCCTGCCAAGTGTATGACTGCCAGATGCCACGGTCTTTCACCCGCATGGCTACCTTCTTATCACCCCATTTCACGTAGTTATATTTCAAATATTTAGCAGCACTGTCAAAAACCGGTACATCCACTTCTTACACCCTCCTATTCACCTAAGTAAGCCTTGATAACCGCGGAATTGTCTTTTATCTCATCTGGGCTGCCTTCAGCGATTTTGTGCCCGAAATCAAGAACAACCACCCTGTCAGCAATATCCATAACTACTTCCATGTCATGCTCAATAAGGACAATAGGAATGCGTCTGAGTTCAATAGTGTCGATGATGAAGCGCGCCATATCCTCTTTCTCATCTATGTTCATTCCCGCCATAGGCTCATCGAGCAGAAGGAGCTTGGGCTCCAAAGCCAAAGCTCTACCTAACTCCACGCGTTTACGCATCCCGTAAGGAAGAAGCCCCACCACCCTTTTCCTGATAGGTTCCATTTCCAGAAAGTCTATTATGTCTTCGACTACCTTTCGGTGCTCTATTTCCTCCCGATAGGCCGGCCCAAAATAGATAGCACCAGCCAACGCCCCTTGCTTCATATGTATATGTCTGGCTGCCATGAGATTATCTAAAACAGTCAGCCCGGTATAAAGCTCGATATTCTGGAAAGTTCGAGAGATGCCAAGTTCAGCAATCTTGTGGGGTGCTAAACGGGTAATTCTTTTTCCGTCGAAATAAATATCGCCCTGTTGTGGGCGATAGAAACCATTTATACAGTTGAGGAGGCAGCTCTTTCCAGCACCATTCGGGCCTATAACAGCCAAGATCTCCGTCCCTCTGACCTCGATGTCCACACCATCCAAGGCACGGAGCTGCCCGAAATATAAGCCGATGTTTTCAACTTTTAGTTTAACTTCGTCCTGTGCCCTCAAAACCAACCTCTTAAGAAATCAGACCTCGAAGAAACCCCCTAACCCGTGACCACTAACAATTTAAACAATTATACAACACTTGTCAATAGTCTTATCGGAGATTGCTTGACTCTACCTAACCCCATTGTCGAAACAAAAATCTTGTGCTATACTCCCTCTAGCAAAAGAGGAGGTAACACAAGTGACAACTGACCCCAACAAAGCTATATATGAATCAAGACCATGGTTAAAGTTTTACCTCAAAGAGGTGCCACCAGATGTTGAAATCCCGGAAAAGTCCGCGGTCGAAACCTTTGATGAAGCCACGGATACATGGAAGGATAGAACTGCCATAATATTCTACGGCAGGAAGATAAGTTACCGCAAGTTAAGAGACCACGTCGATAGATTTGCCACAGCTCTGCATGATTTAGGAGTCAAAAAAGGAGACCGGGTTGCTTTACTCCTCCTGAACTCACCTCAGTTCATCATAGCCTATTTCGGAGCCCTAAAAGCTGGAGCTATCCTAACTGCGATTAGTCCTCTTTATGTCAGTCCTGAAATCAAACATCAAATTGAAGACAGTGGAGCCAGAATCATCGTCTGTCAGGATATTCTTTATGATAATGTTGAACGGACAGGAGTCAAGCTAGATAGGGTCATATTGACCAGCATCACCGAATACCTGCCGGGGATGAAAAAGTTCATGGGTAGCAGTGTGCTCCGGGCTGTATATCAAAAAATGGCAGCGCCACCTGCCGAGCTCTTCGCCAGAGAGGGATTCTATCAATTCCAGGACTTGATTAAGAACTATCCACCGAATCCACCGAAAATCAAGTTCAACATTAAAGAGGACTTGGTAACCCTTCCCTATACTGGAGGAACAACCGGGCTGCCCAAAGGGGCTATGATAACTCATTACAATCTCACTTCAGCCCGATACCTGGGCGAAAAGTTCTGGGGGGATGTTGTCCAGGAGGGCAAAGAGACCATATTAGCCTATTTACCCTTC
>Ga0315285_10004673_pt1 | contig 14207 bp, 10 predicted proteins | sample YL17G09_36_MG_FD_203698 | JGI IMG/M metagenome (GOLD analysis project Ga0315285, IMG submission 203698) | Sediment microbial communities from Yellowstone Lake, YNP, Wyoming, USA - YL17G09_36 | ecosystem: Environmental > Aquatic > Freshwater > Lake > Sediment | place: USA: Wyoming | collected...
ACCCGGTCGCTTCGTTCCTACCGACGTTCGCGCAATGAAGTAACATTGCGCGAACGTCTTTCTTCAGGCATTTCCTGGCTTTCTGAGGAATGTCGCCCATTACTTCTTTGGGCGACACTCATTAGGGGCTCCTGCCCTACCCAGGCTTCCTCCACCTCATGTGCAGGTAGTACGCCATCACTCGCGTGTCGGCGAGGTGGGGGCACCTGGCGACAGTGTCATCGTCCGCCACCGGCTCGGCAATGCGCTCCAGCGAGAATCCGGTCTCGAGCAGCAGGTTCACCCAACTGCTCAGCGTGCGGTAGAACATCGGGATGCGAAACCTGTCCAGTCCTTCCCGCGCTTCCGGCGGGGCGGCGCCGAAGATCCACTGCTGGATCACCCCTTGGGGCTCCGCGAAGTAATCCCCGCACTCCACCGCCACGCGCTTGCCGGACTCATCGCACACCGGCTTGAACCGGGGTGTCTGAAAGCACGGATGGATGATCGAGAACTGGAAGAAGCCGCCAGGCCTTAGCACCCGGTAGGCCTCGCGGATCGCGCCGTCTCGGTCGGCCATATCCATCAGGCTCATGAAGGCGACGGCGAAGTCGAAGGACTCAGAGACGAAGGGCAGCGCGCTGCCGCTCGCATTCACGCAGCGAATGCCCAGCGCCTCCGCTTCCCCGTGGGGCAGGAGCGTGTCTCCTGCCCGTTCGTCCAGGGCAAGCTGCCCTTCGCCCTCGCTCGGGACAGGCAGGCTTGGCCTACCGGCCTCATATCCTTGAGCGTGCTGCGCGAACTTCCGGGAGATGTCGACTCCAACCATCGTCGCGCCGCGCTGGGCGACGAGACGGGTGTTGTTCCCCTCCCCGCAGCCGATGTCCAACCCGCGCAGGCCGTTGACGTCCGGCAGCATCGCGAGGAACCACGGCGTGTTCATGTGGTCGCGGTAGATGTCGTAGCCCTGCCGCGCGAGCAGCGTCCACGCGTCGGCGTTGCCGTCCCAGAGCTTTCTGACCTCGCGATCGTCCAACCTCGCCTCCCCCGCGTGGTGTGCTCGCGTCATTCGCCGCGCGGGTCACCGTTCCCTCACGCGCGAAGGGAGCCCGCCTACACGCACGGGCTCCCTTCGCGGTCGTCGGGCAGGAGCGTGTCTCCTGCCCGACTCTACTCGTCCTTGATGGCTGCTTTCGCCTTCGCGACCATCTCGGGCGGGATCTCGGTCATGCCGTGGGCCTGCTTGGCGTGCTCCTTCGCTTTCGCCATCACCTCGTCCACGGTGTTGCCCTTCCCCACCCAGTCGCAATCAACTCCGACAGCGCGACACGACAGCACTTTCATCTGCGTGTCCCTTTCTCCACCCCGCCCGGGACCCGTTGTCAGGTCCCCGCCGGAGTGCCTTTGGCATCGCCCTTTCCCTTCCTGTGCCGCGACGTGGCCAGCCAGCCCCGATGTCCGGTTTTCGGCACGTTCCGGGCGGTCCCGCCCGATGGTTAGGGTCGCCGCCATTGTGGTATAATTTAGGCGTGGCTAACTCTCAATATCGGCCTGCCTACAGGAGGGCTTCGTGGCACAGCAGCGGTCTCGTAAGGCAGGAGCGGTAGCTCCCGCCCAACAACCGCCGATGAGCGGCGCAGTAGAGGAGTACCTCGAGGCGATCCATCGCCTGAGCGCGAAGCGCAACGCGCTTTCGACGACCGGTCTCGCCGAGCGGCTGAAGATCACTCCAGCCTCAGTCACCGGGATGCTGAAGCGGCTGGCCGAGATGGGGTTGATCAGCTATCGGCGGTACGGGCGCATCGCACTCAGGCCCGAGGGCAAGCGGCGCGCCCGCGCCCTCGTCCGACGGCACCGCCTGGCCGAGAGGCTGCTCACCGATGTGCTCGGGGTGCCACTCGATCAAGTGCACGACGAGGCTTGCCGGCTCGAGCACGCCCTCTCGCCGGATGTCGAGAACCGCATCGCCGACCGCCTTGGCGCGGATGTTTGCCCGCACGGCAACCCGATCAACCTGGTTTCCGACCGAAGCCTGTCGCTGCTGGACGCGCCCCCCAAGCGCCCGCTCACTATCCTTCGACTGGAGGAGGAGTCGCCCGAGGTCGTGCGTTACCTGAGCGAGCGCGGTTTGCTCCCAGGGGCCGCGGTCACCATCACTCGCCGCGAGCCGCTGGGAAGCGCAGTCGTGTTGGAGGTGAACGGCCAGGAGCAGGTCATCGGCCGGATGCTGGCCGACACCATCCGGGTGGCGCGCCCGCAAAGGGGGAAGGAGCCATGAGCGTGGCGGCGCTGGACTTCCTCAAGCGGGTCATCGCCGGCCGCGCCGGCTGCGGTTGTGAGACCTGTCCGATGGGCGGGCCGGTGGCGCGACGATCGGTGATGCTCGTCGGCTCGCCCAATGTCGGCAAGAGCGTCATCTTCAACCAGCTCACCGGCCGCTACGCGGTCGTCTCGAACTACCCGGGGACAACGGTGGAGCTAGCGCGCGGCCGAGCCCGGATCGGCGACATGCTGGTTGATGTGATTGACACCCCTGGCACCTACTCGCTCGCGCCTTTCTCCGAGGATGAACGGGTCACCCAGACGATGCTGATGGAGCAGCCGCCCGACCTGGTCGTCCATGTCCTGGACGCGCTGAGCCTCCGCCGCCTGCTTCCCTTGACCTTACAGCTCATCGAGGCCGGCCGGCCCCTTGTGCTCGATGCCAACATCATTGACGAGGCGGAGCGATCGGGCATCACCATTGACCCGGGGCGGCTGAGCGCGGATCTCGGGCTTCCGGTCATCGCCACCGCGGCGGCGAGCGGCATCGGCATGGACAGCCTGCGCGCGGTGATCGGCGGGGCCGCGCCCCGTATGTCAACGTTCACCGTTCGGTACCCCGACCCGATCGAATCGGCGCTGAATCAGATCGGCGAGCACCTGAGCGACGGCTATCACATCGCGCCGCGCGCTCGCGCGCTGCTGCTGCTCCAGCGCGATGAGGCCGCCTGGTCGGCGGTGCGCGAGCGAGACGGGCAGGCCGTGGCCGAGATCGAGCGCATCGTCGCCGATACGGAACGTCAGTACAACCAGTCTTTGTCCTATCCCATTGCTGTTGCTCGCCAGCGCGAGGCCGACCGGCTCGCCAGCCGCGCGCTCGCCGGTAGACCCCGCGCCGTCCGGCGAGATCTACGTGAGGTGCTAGGCGCGCTCGCCATGCATCCGGTGGCAGGCATCCTGATCCTTCTCGCCATCGTGTACTTCGGGCTGTACCTGGTGGTGGGGCGTATCGCCGCAGGGGATGTGGTGGATTTCCTCGACAAGCGGCTCTTCGGGACGGTCATCAACCCGGCCCTCACCGATTTCGTTGAGCGGCTTATCCCGTGGCCGGTTCTGTCCCAGCTCTTCGTCGGTGAATACGGCGTTCTGACACTCGGGCTGCGCTACGCGTTCGCCATCGTCCTCCCCCTGGTGGCGGCGTTCTTCCTGGTGTTCGCGCTGCTGGAGGACTCGGGCTACCTGCCCCGCCTGGCATTGCTCGTTGACCGGATCTTCAAGCAGATAGGCCTGTCGGGGCGGGCAGTGATCCCGCTCGTGCTCGGGCTGGGCTGTGACACGATGGCGACACTGGTGACGCGGGTGCTGCAGACGCGCCGCGAGAGGATCATCGCCACGTTCTTGCTCGCGCTTGCGATCCCGTGCTCGGCCCAGCTCGGGGTGATACTCGGGCTGCTCTCCACCCACCCGCTGGGCCTAGCAATCTGGGCGGGGGCAGTCGGTGGGGTGTTCCTGCTGGCCGGCTTCCTCGCGGCCAGGCTGCTGCCAGGCGAGGCGGCCCGCTTCTACCTCGAGATCCCGCCCATGCGCTGGCCCACTCTGCGCAATGTCTTCGCGAAAACGCGGGCGCGCCTGAAATGGTACGCGCTCGAGGTCATCCCCATCTTTCTGCTGGCGAGCGTGCTCATCTGGGTCAGCCAACTCACCCATCTCTTCCAACTCGCGCTGGCGGTGCTGCGCCCCGCGGTGCACCTGATCGGCCTGCCCGATGCGGCGGCGGATGCGTTCCTGTTCGGGTTCTTCCGGCGCGACTACGGCGCGGCCCGGCTCTTCGATGTCCACAGCGAAGGCGCGGTGTCAGGCATTCCGCTTATCGTGGCGATGATCACGATCACCCTGTTCATCCCGTGTATCGCTCAGTTCCTGGTGATGGTGAGGGAGCGCGGCGCCCGGGCCGCTCTGGCCGTCGCCGGCATCATCCTGCCGTTCGCCTTCGGCGTGGGATACGCGGTCAACGCGATTCTGGTTGCCCTTCGAGTGAACGTCTAAGTGTACCATTCATCTCTCTCGGAAACCGCAGAGGAAGCCCTCGCAGAGCTCTGGGTGGCGAGCGAGGAGAAGGGCCTGCCTGCACTCGAGGCCGGCGAGATCGCCGGGGACGACCGCGAGGCGGCGCTGGCGCAGCTCATCGCGGCCGGCCTCGTTCAGCAGCGGGGGAGCGCGGTATCGCTGACGGATTCGGGGAAAACGGAGGCTGCATCCATCATCCGGCGGGAGCGGCTGGCCGAGCGCCTCCTGACGGATGTCATCGAGGTTGACGAGGAACAGGCGACCGAGACTGCCTGCCGGTTCGAGCACGTGCTGCTGCGGGGGATTGATGACCAGATCTGCACGCTGCTCGGGCACCCGCGGTCGTGCCCACATGGCAGCCCCATCCCGCCCGGGGAGTGCTGCCGCGTTCGCGCCCGCGGCGCCGGGACCGTCATCTCTGCGCTTGCCGACCTATCCCCAGGCCAGTCGGGCGTGGTCGCTTACATTCACGGCCGCCGGCGCGAGCTGATCCAGCGAATGCTGGCGATGGGGGTGATACCCGGCGCGCCGGTCGCGCTCGTGCAGACCGTTCCTTCATACGTCTTCGAGCTGGGCCGAGGCCAGCAAGTGGCGGTTGATCGCGAAACGGCGCAGGACATCTACGTTCGCGTCGCAGGGCAGCAGCCGCCTGCTAAGCGGAAATCGGGATGGCTTCCTTCGCCGGTTCGCGGCCTACAGCTACGGCGCAGGCGCGGCCGGGGCTGACTCGCCCGGCGGGGCCGCGCCCGCCTCGCCGGCCGGCTGGGGCTGCTCCGTGGTCGGCTCTTCGGCTTCTGCCGGCTGCTGCGCGGCGGGCGGAGGCGTCGCCGCTTGGGGCGGCTTCGCTTCTTTTCCTTCGGCTCCGCTCAGGACAGGCCCTTCGGCTGCGCTCGGGGCAGGCACGGCAGGGACCTCGACATCGGTGCTCTCAGTCGCGACATTACCCGCGGCGTCGAACGCCCGCAGGGTGAGCTTGCGCTTGCCGGCATCGAGCGGGTCGGTGACGACGGTGACCACAGCGATGGCGCTTTCCACGACGCCGATCGGGAGCGAGCGCCACTCGCCATCGTCCACCTGGTACTCCACGCTCTGGATCGGTGAGACCTTGTCGGTGGCCATGGCGCTGACGGTGGCGCGCCGCTGCTCGTCCACGGCAATAGAGCTCTTGAAAATCATCAAAGAAGGCGCTGTGTTGTCAACCCAGACGACCTTGGCGACATCGTTCGCGCAGGGATCATCGGGCACGCTGAGGGCGTCGCTTGCGGTGACCCGCAGCAGGTACTGACCGTCTTTCTGCTTCGTCGTGTCCCAATCATACTTCGGCTCGCGCAGGTTCTTGGCGATCTCGCTCCAGGTTGCGCCAAGGTCCGGTGAAGCCTCCACCCGGAAGGCGAGAGGATCCTTGTCCGGGTCCTGGGCCTGCCACTTCATGTTCTGCTTCTTGGAGAGGTACTGCCCAGCCTCGGGGCTGCGCAGCGTCACCTGTGGCGGGCGGTTCTGCGGGCGCCTGGAGATGGTCACCTGGCGCACAACCGGCGAGATGTTGGGCTTGTCGGTCGAGAGGGTCAGACGATACTGCAGATAGCGGGCGGCAGGGCTGGCGATGGCGTTGCTCACGGTCGGCGTCCACGGCCGCCATCCTGCGCCTGGGATGGGTGAATCGCCCGAGCGCGTCTCGACCGTGACGCTCGTCCCCGTGGTAGTCTCAGCGACGAGATGCACCAACCCCCATGTCGCCGGCCTCTCCGCGTCGAACACATCGGACTCCACGATGCCCGAGGTCGCCCGGTCCGGGCCGAGCTTGAACAGAACCGACGGCGCGGAGGTCGCGACATAGAGGGCGCCACCACCCTGAGCGATGGCGGTGGCAATCCCGGACTCAGGCCGGTGGAGCAGCTCCGGCTTGAGCTTATCGGCCGCCCGGACCACCAAGCCCTTCGGTCCGGTCGCGATGGCAGGCGCGCCGTCAGGCAGAAGCGTCAGGCCGAAGGCTGTCTGCTGCCCGGTCTCGAGATACAGCTCTGGCTGTCTCCCCGGCGCTATCCGGTAGAGCTGTCCTCCTGGCGAGCAGGTTGCATATAGGTTCCCCGTCGAGTCCAGCGCCAGCCCATCCGCGGAGGCGCCGGGGACCTGGCCGACTGTAGTCACCGCGCTGTCGGGCGCGATGCGGAAGATGAGTCCGAGGTCGGAGGTGCCGGCGTACACATCCTTGTTCTGACCGACGGCGAGGGAGAGGACGTTCGCAACCGGCAGCTCGGCCGCCACCGTTGCGCCTCCGTCCGGCTTCAGCGCGTACACCCTACCGGGTGAGCCGCCGCCGGCGTAGACAGCGCCATCGGGCGCAACCGCCAACGCCCAGATGTAGGTGCTGTCGGAGTCGAACGCCAGCTCGCACTTGCCATCCGAGCTGATGCGGAAGACCTTGCCCCGCGGGGAGGTGCCTGCGTAAAGCGAGCCATCCGGCGCGAAGGCGAGGGCGTGGACGTTCATCTCACCGGTGGCGGCGAACGGCGAGAGCTGGCCGTCGGCACCCAGGCGGAAGATGCGGCCATCCTTGCCGGTGCCCGCATAGACGTTGCCATCTCGCGCAGCCACCGCCCATACCACATCCGCGGGGATCGGGGAGAGAAGCTGCGTGCTGAGCGATAGGGCGAGGGCGCCATCGCCTGAAAGCGAGACATTGGAGAGCTTCGATGTCTCGTAATCGCCCGGAGCGCTCTGCCTCCACATCTCCGGCGCACGCGTTAGCGCGGTCTGCTCCTTCTTCTCTTCGCCATCGCTGGTGGCACGGGCGGCCGGGGCAGGGCGTCCGGCAGCAAGCTCGATGGTGCCGTTGTCAAGCGTCAGGGGCGTCAGCGAGATACCGCGGCTTTCCTCCTCCGGCTGTTCCCCTTCTTCCGGGGGCGCCTCCCGGGGTGGCCTTGGCGGGCCACCCACCGCGGAGATAGGGCTGTCCACCGGTATGATCAGTGATTGCCGGCCGGTCAGCACCCAGTCGGTGGGAACAACGATCTTGAGCAAGGAGGGGAGCGGCCGCAGATCGGTGGGCCTAGTTGCACCGAGCGCCTCCAGGGCGGTGCGGGGAAGGTTTGGGAGCTCCTCGCCGGAGAGCGACGCGCCGGTGCGCGGGAGCGCCGCCTGGAGCACTAGGTCGGTGCCTTTGCCCTGGGCGAGGTACCGCTCGACAAGCTGCTCGGCGTTCACCGGCGCGGGCGCGGGCGCGCCAATGGCGGTGCGCGCCTGGTCGGCATCGGAGCCTCTGCTGATGACAACCCGCACCTGGCCCTTCGGAAGATCGGCCGGTAGGCGTACCTTCACGGGTATGTCGGTCGCGGCCTCGCCATAGGGACGTATGGTTACCGCGAGGACGACCTCATCTCCGGCCTTCGCGCGGGAGTGGCTTATCGTTACCCGCTCGATCGCCGCGGTCTTGCGCGCCTGAGCGGTGCGGACCTTCACCCGAACGCGGTCGACGCGCATCTCGCCAAACTGACTCTCGGTGAGCATACTGAGCGGCTGCAACACCGCGGGCACCGCGACCGCGGCGGCATCGGATGGGCTGTAGTCAACATCCTCCCGGGCGAGGGTCTTGCCCTCTGCCTCGATCTCCACGCGAACCCGCGCCGTGCCGCGACTTATCCGGCCGCGCATCTCATCAACTGCCGCCAGCACGGTTGCCGCCACCAGCATGGGGGTGAGCTCCCGGACCCGCGCCACCTCCACATGGAATGCTCGGGAGCGACCGAGATCGGAATCGGTCACCTCGACAGTGACCGGCACCATGTCGGCGTTCCCGCCGAGCGTCCCCGCGGCCGCGCTCTGGTGGTCTCGGAACACGCGCCCGACAACCTGCGTCGGCGCCATGATCTTGTTTGAGAGGTAGATGCTGGGCAGGATGTCGTACACGTAGCCACCCGTCATGGGCAGGTCTACGTCGCCCCGCGAGAACAGCGGATGCCCGAACCCGAGCACCCGGTTCCCTTCCACCATGGTCACCGTGCCGAGAAAGGTCAGGTCGAAGTCACCGCCGACCAGCCTCGCCCCCAGGGCCGCTCCCGGCACCATCGGCGGGCGCATCTTCTCCTCGACTCCCCCGCCCGCGGCGGCGACGCGGAGCCCATAGGGAGCTAGGTCCTGTTCGAGCTGCTCCACCGCGCGGGGCCCGAATCCCGAGGCCTGGAGGAGGCCGCCCAGGGGGACCAACGTCATGACGCCGGGTGGGTCGGGCTCGCTTGGAGGCACCGGCGCGATCTGCACGCGGCCGATCGTCCTGCCGCCGATCTGAACCGGAGCCGCCAAGCGCCCGCCGGCGGGTGCCTCCTCCACCCTTGCTCCGGGCTCCGCGAACGCCTCGAGCATATCCTCGATGGGCGTGATGCCGGCGATCGGTTCTCTGCTGAACGCATAGGTCATGGAGATAGCGCCGGCCAGCCGGCCTTTGATGTACACGGGGCTGCCGCTCATGCCCCCGATCACACCGCTCTTCCGCGCCACCACCGGACCGTCGAGAATGCGCCCCAGGATGATGCTGCGGGAGCCCTCGTACTTCGGGATGACACCGATGATCTTGACGTGGAAGGACTCTATCTTGGCGCCGCGGAAGACGGATTTCGCCACCGCAATCTGCCCAGCGCGGACCTCTCGAAGCGGGAATATGCCGGCGCGCGTCTGGGGCATGACCGGGGTCGGGTAGGCTATCAGCAGGACAAACAGCAGGACCACAAGTCGGACCGCACGGGCCTGCCCTGAGCGAAGTCGAAGGGTCATGGCATGTCTCCAGCGTCAAAAGCGGACAGAGGATAGCACCCGCCCTTTGGGGGGTCAAGCGAACCGCTGGTGTGTGGAGATCAGTGTGTGCATAGCGGTGCATTCCCCGGGAGGCCGTGGATGAGTGCAGCCGATGATCGCGATCGGGAGTCAGAAGAGCGCAAGGTCTCGGATCGCGCGCATAACTTCATCCAGCGTCTCTATCGCGACCCGCGCTATCTGCTGATCGGCAAGATCGAGCGCTTCGGGCGGGAGCTTATCGCGTTCGTCGAGGGCTGCACGATGATCTCCGCTACCGGGGAAGTGCGCGGCCAGGCGCTGGTAAACTCCGAGTACGAGATCACCGGCCGCCCGGATGGCGAGCGGCCGTATCATCACGAGTCCCTGGTGGAGTATTACCTCTCTACGGAGGGCAAGGCGGGCGCGGCGCTGGGAGATGATGACTTCTTGCTGCTGCGGGAGGAGTCGTGGCAGTACTACGTGCGGCGCAACTTCGACTTTCTGCTGGGCGATTACCCGCAGGCGCGGGATGATGCCGAGCACAACCTCGCCATCTGGAACCTGCTGGAGCAATCGGAGGTCTCCGAGGAGGCGAGGTGGAGCTATCTGAGGTGGTGGCCGTGGATCGAGCGCGATCGCGCTATCGCTGAGGCGCTGCTGAGCCTCCGGCACGAGCAGCCGGAAGAAGCCGCCACCGAGCTGTACCGGGCGCAGCGCGCCATTGCCCAATATGGCGAACGCCATGCCGATCGCTACGCGCAGGAGGAAGGTGACAGCAAGGAGCTGTGCGACCACATGCGCCAGCAGATCGCTGGGCTGGTCGAGGTGCTGCGGGAGGACGACGGGCTTCCGGAGTCCATGGAGCACCGGCTCGACGAGGCCATCGCACGAGGGGACGAGGAGGAGGTCGAACGTCTCCGCCGGGAGATGATCAGGAGGGCGGTGGGGGAGGGGGAGTAGGTCCTGTTTCCCGCCACTCTCCGCCGGTCCAGCGCCCCTGGCAAGGCGAGGCCTACACCGGCCGTTGGCTCGGCGTTCGCTCCCCGAAGACCGAGGCAATCCCACTCGCCAGAACCGCGGATGGAACGTCGTCACTGTAGCCATTCAACGCCGCGCGGATAGGGTCCACGAGATCCGCATTCGCGGGCGCGAGGACGGGCCTAGCCTCAGCGATCGGGGTCACCTGGGGTGAACTTGGGCGCGGCGCCGCGCCAGGCGCCCCATCCAGACTCATCTTCACTAGCTCCGGGACCGCCGCCTGCGCCAGGCGGGACGGGTCAGCGCCTGGCGTTGCCACGCCGAACTGGGCAATCCTGAGATCCTTCTGCTTCTCGGCTGTGGTGGCTGGTAGCGGCGCCTGGGCTGTCTCGCTCTCGTTGGGAGGTGACCCAATAAGCACCAGTATCAGAGCGACTGCAGCCAGAGCCATCAACTGGCCAGCATGGAACCCGAACACGGACGACTCCACGTTCCGGTCGCGGCGATCATCGGCCTGCGCCGCCCCGACCGGCAGGCAGAGAGCGAGAAAGGCCACCAGCACGACACACGCGGTCCACCGGTAGGCAAACCTGTTCATCTCAGACCTCCTTGCTTTGGCGACTCGCTGCCCGACAGGCGCAGCCTGCGACTGAATCCCGCTACAAACCAGGCGTTATTCTATCCAGCAAGCTGGCGAAAGTCAACACTACGGGCGAGCCGACCAGGGTTCAGATGCCGTGGGGACACCCGCCGTCGCTCTCGTTTTCCGTCGTGGTGCTCAAACCAACCCAAACGCCCTCGCCAGATACACCGCCATCTGGTCGCGGGCGCAGATGCCCTCGGGATGGTAGAGGCCGTCGGTATACCCGGCTGTGACGCCGTGCTCCTTGATGTACTCTACATGCTTGTAGTTCCATGCCTCGGGCGGGACATCGGGGAAGCTCGGCGTGGTGGGCGGAGTGTAGGAGGCAAGCCCCGACTCTCCCCCTGCCATCGCCCTCGCGATGAAGGCCGCCATCTGGCCCCTGTCGAGCATGATCTCCGGATGATAGAGCCCATCTTCGTACCCGGAGGCGATGCCGCGCTCGCGGACATACTCGATGTACCGGTAGGCCCAGAAGCCGGTCCCGACATCGGGGAAGTGCGGCGTGTCCGGCCCCGGCGGGACCGCGTCGTCCCCTCCCGCCACCGCCCGCGCCAGGTAGACGGCCATCTGGTCTCGTGACACCGGCTCTGTTGGATGGTAGGTATCGTCCTCATAGCCGCGCACTAGATCGGCCGCCTTCGCCGCCTCGATCTCGTTGACGGCCCAGAAGTCGGCCGGCACGTCGAGGAACGAGGTCACGCTCACCGTCGCCTCGGCGACGGCGCCGAACCGCCCCTGTCCACCCTCCTGGCACATCTGCCAGGCGATGTGGCAGAAGGCGCAGACATCGGGCACGGGCAGCGAGCCAGCGAAGGTGTAACTCGCGCCTGGGGCCACGGCGACCCCTGGCGTAAGGCCGATCTTGGGCATGGCCTCGTAGAAGGGCGAGTCGGTGTCGGTCTGCTTGAGGCGGTAGCCGTCACCACGGCGCCAGGTGGACTGGCCCGTGTTCTGCAGCGTGATGGAGAGCTGCATCGTCTTCCCCCGCACCGCCGCGCTTGGGATCTGCTGGCTGGTGACCGAGGACCCAGCGGGCGGATCGCCCAGCCGGAAATCCACCGCCGGGGTATCGCACCCGGGCAGCACGCGCAGGCGCTCCCACTCTCCACTCCCATCTGCGAGCGTGGCGATGACGCGGTAGTCTCCTGGCGGCAGGTTCGCGATCCGGTAGCCGCCCGCGGGCCAGACGGTGCTGATCGTCAAGGATTCGCCGCCCCCAATCGGTGTCGCAGTCACAACCGCGCCAAGCGCCGGGGCTCCGCTCAACAGCACGCGACCGACGAGACCGCCCGGTGCAAAACCGCCGCTAGGCCCCGCGCTGTCTTCGAGCAGAGGCTCCAACGACAGTGCGCCCCAACCCACCGATGGCGTCCAGGCGCCGGTCTCATCGCCCTGCAATGGCTGTGCCGCTTGCTCGAGCCCCTGCCAGAGGGCGGTTCCCTCGTCACCCGTGCTCGGCTCGTCGCCCGCGGCGCCGGCGTACAAGCCGGCCGCGGCCCCCACGTGCGCGGCCGCTTGGGCGCTTCCGTAGAGCCAGCCGTACGGAGGACTCAATGGGTCCTGGCGAAGCGTACACGCGTGGGTAGGGAGCAGCGAGTAGACGCCTGTCACCTCGTCTCCCGCTGGTGCGACCAAGGCGACGTCTTCGCCCGCGGTCGAATACCAGGCGAGGGCGCCGTCGGCCGTCAACGCTCCCACCCCAAACACATGCGGGCAGGCCGCAGGAAACGATTGGAGCGACCCCATGTTATCCCCCGAGGGCGCGACCAGGAAGCATCCCCTCTCCCAGGCGTAGTCAACGGCGTCCTGGAGAAGCTGAGACCACGTCGCCCCGGAGAACGCGATGACGATGGCATTGGCGCGTTGGTCGGCTGCGTAGATTATGGCGCGGGCGAGATCGGCGTGTCGTGCGACTCCGTCCGCGGCGGCGACCTTGATCGGGAGCAATCTGACTGGATACCCCAGCCCCGCAATGCCGGCGCCGTTGTTCGTCGCGGCCGCGATGATGCCTGCGAGGTGGGTGCCGTGGCCGTGCTCATCGGTGACATCGGAGGAGCCATCGGCGGGGTCGCCGGACAGGAACGTGCGCGCGAGGGAGAGCGCGAGCTGCCCGCCGGCGGCGATATCAGCGCCTGTCGCCCCGGCGTTCAGGAAGTCGGGATGAGAGGCGTCCACGCCAGTGTCTATGAGCGCGACCAGGGCCGCTTTCTGAGGACGGTCGGCCCCCGTGAAGTACCGGCCTGGATAGGCTCGCCATGCCTCGAGGGCGCCAAGGGCGGTGAGCGGCCACTGAACAGGAGTGCTGCCGACCCATTGGTGCCAGGCGGGGTCGTTGGGTGAAGGCAATGGGGAGGCGAGCGCGGGAGCCTCGGTCACGCGCGCGACCGCCGCCCCTGATGGCAGGAGAAGGAGCGGAGCCAGGGCCACTAACCCAGCGCGGCAGAGTCGGCTCCCCCAGGCAGTCATGGCCGTCCACGGAGTTAGCCGCGCGGCCGCCTTCTCCCTGCTGTCTTGACACAGCGTTCGCGAGCGTGGTACAGTAAGTGGGCCGGTGAAATACGGCCCGTCCGCCCAAGCGGACGGGCATTCTCTTTTACCTTGCCGATGCCCACCCGGGGCTTGGTATGGCCCTTTGCGTGGAGATGAACGCAGACCAGATCAAAGTCGTGATCTTCGATCTCGATGGTGTGATCTACCGGGGGCACACCCCGATCCCCGGGGCAGGCGATGTCACCCGTTGGCTTGCCGCCAGCGGCCATCAGGTCTACTACTTCACCAACAACTCGACCAAGACGCGGGAGAGCTATGTCGAGCAGCTCGCCGGCTATGACATCGCCACCGACACCCACCACATCGTCACTTCGGCATGTCTCACTGCGCGCTACTTCACCGAGAATGGCTTGCTGCCCGCGACCGCGTTGGTAGTGGGCGAGGGCGGCCTGGCGGAGGAACTGAAGAAGGCCGGCATCCGAGTCGTGCGGCGAAGGGGAACGCGGCCGGTAGACTACGTCGTGGTCGGGATGGACCGCAAGTTCACCTACCGCAAGCTGCATGAGGCGCAGCAGGCGGTGCTCGCCGGCGCGAAGCTCATCGCGACGAACCGGGACGCGACCTACCCGGTCGAGGATGGGAACGTGATACCGGGGGGCGGGAGCATCGTCGCCGCCGTCGCTACCGCCTGCGAGCGCGAGCCGCTGCTGATCGGCAAACCCTCCCCCGAAGCAGGTCGCCTCATCGCCCACCACGCCAGCGTCGAGCCACACGAGATGCTCATCGTCGGCGACCGGCTCGAAACCGATATAGAGATGGGGCGGCGCGCGGGGCTGCTCACTTGCCTGGTGCTAACCGGCATCAGCAGGATCGAGGAGGTGGATGCGCTTCCGCCGTCGAGCCGGCCGCACTGGGTGATCGAGAGCATCGCCCAACTCCCGGACCTCTTGCAGGGCCGCATCCCTCCTCGCGGGGACGCTCAATGAAACCCGCCCTCCGGCCGGCGGGCAAGCCCCCG
>Ga0315285_10004674_pt1 | contig 14207 bp, 13 predicted proteins | sample YL17G09_36_MG_FD_203698 | JGI IMG/M metagenome (GOLD analysis project Ga0315285, IMG submission 203698) | Sediment microbial communities from Yellowstone Lake, YNP, Wyoming, USA - YL17G09_36 | ecosystem: Environmental > Aquatic > Freshwater > Lake > Sediment | place: USA: Wyoming | collected...
GCCCCCCCCCCCCCCCCCCCCGCCCCCCCCCCCCCCCCCCCCCCCCCCACGTCGGCGCCGAAAAAATAGACGACGAAAAAATTGAACCCCGACCCCACCCCCACAACGCCACACCTGGTGCAGGTCGGTCTCCATGAGCTCAAACACGACGTAGATGTCCTTGTAATCGCTGCGCGACGGCGGCAGCATTATGTGCTTGACGTCCACGATGTCGGGGTGGCGGAGGAGGCGCAGGAGCTTGACTTCGCGCAGGATGCGCGTCGCGTCCGAGACGTGGTCGAAGACGTTGTGTATCTTTTTGATCGCCACCCGCTCCCCCGTCGTGTTGTCGACCGCGGAGCAGACGACGCCGTAGGAGCCCTTGCCGATGACCTGCGGGGGGGGGGAGACTGATTGTTTATTTTTCTCCCGTGTCTTTCTTCCCTCTCCCCCCCTCCCCCCTCCCCCCTCACCTCCTGCACCGTGTACCGGGCCGCGTCGCCGTAGTCGGTGAAAAAGTCGGCGGCCTGCATGGCGCGCGTGGCGCGGGCCGCGCGCGGCGCGGGCGCGGCCTGGAGGGCGGGGGAGGGGGGGCGTCGGCTCGCCGCCGCATCGGCCGCCCCGACAGCGCGGAGGCCTCGATCCGACACCGCGCGGGCGGCCGCGGGCGCGCCGGGCGCCGCCCGCCCTCTGCCGCCGCCGGGCGCGCCCTGGCCTCGCAGGCGCCGCGCCGCCGCGCCCCGCGCCGCGCGTCCGGCGCCCGGCGCCCGCCCCCGTCGCGGCACGATGGCCCGCGCCCGCGGTGCCGGGAGGAGAGGCGACGCGGGGGGGCGGCGGCGCGGCACAGCGAGGCGCCTCGGGCGGCGTCTCACGCGCCACGCCCGAATGCGGCCTCCTCCCGCCCCCTCCCCCCCACACGCCTGCACACCTTGACCTTGGTCGACGCGGACGCCGAGCGGGCCGCGGGGCGCGGCTTGAGGGAGGACGGGGCGACGCAGGGGAGTGCTTCGGACGCGACGCGGGGCGGGGCGAGGAGGCGCGACCACCAGGAGCGACCGGGCATCAACGTCAGGGGCGGACCGCCATGGGGGGGCGGCGGGCGTGGGGGTGGGGGCGCAGGTGGGAGAGTGGAGAGAGCGGCGAGGCCTGCGTGCCCCACTCTCCTCCGGGTGCCGCCCGTGCGCGGCCCCGCGCTCATTCTCGCGCCATGCACGTCAGCCTGACCGTCGGTCGTGGCGGCCTGGCCGCTCCCAAGTGGAGGCCGCTCGACGGTGCGCGGCGGGCGGGCCAAGGGGCGCCGATTCCGGCGCGCCCGATGCCCAGACACTCACGCACACACCCCTCCACGCATGCAGGCACCGCCCTGGCCGCGCTGACCGCGGCCGCCCCGCGCCGGTCGGCGCGCGGCGGCGCGACGCGCGGGCAGGCCACGCTCCAGCTCCTCAACTGCATCCTGGGCGCGGGTGCGCGCGGCGGGATGCGGGTTGGAGGCCGCGCGGGAGGTCGGCGCGGCGGCCAACCCCGACACACCTTTGAATCAGGCCTCCTCTCGCTCCCCTTTGTTTTCCGCTCCCTGGGCCTCGCCCTCGGCGCCCTCGCCGTCGCCGCGGCGGCGGCGCTGGCCCGCCTGTCCCTGCGCCTGCTCCTCGCAGCCGGCGGCGCGGCGGGCGAGCGCAGCCTGGCGGGCGTCGCGCGCGCCGCGTTCGGCTCCCCCGGCGCCGCCGCCGCCCGCCTCTGCGTTGCCGTCCTCAATTTCGGGGCCCTCGTCGCCTACATCAACGTCCTGGCCGATGTGGGGGGGTCGGCGGCGGTGGCGGCGGGGTGGGCGGCGCCGCGCGCGGCGCTCGCCGCGGCGGCCGCCGCCGCGACCGGCGCGGCCGCCGCCGCGGCCGCCGCCGCGCCCGTCCTCATCACCCTGGCGTCAACCGCGTCCGTCGCACTCGCGCTCGCGTTTGCGGGCGGCCTGGCGGCCCTCGGGGCGGCGCCGCGCGGCCCCGGCCCTTCCCGCGCGCCGCTCGCCCTCTGGCGCCCCGCCGGCCTGCCTGCCGCCGCCCCCCTCGTCGCCTACGCGTTCACCTGCCACCAAGCGCTGGCCATGGTGACGGGCGGGATGGCGGCGCCGTCGCTGCCCGCGTCGGCGCGAGTGGTCGACGCCGCGGTGGCCGCCGCAGCCGCGGCGTACGCCGCCGCGGGCGCAGGAGGCTACGCCGCGTTCGGGGAGGCGACGGCGGGCGACGTCGGCATCAACCTGTCCTCGCCGGGCGGCGGCGCGGGGGTGGGGGACGCGGCGCGCGCCGCGTACGCGCTGTCCCTCCTCGGGGCCGCCCCACTCGTGCTCGCGCCGCTCACCGCGAGCCTGGTGGGGGAGGGCGGCGGGGGGGGAGGGGGGGGGCGCGGCCTGGCGCGGCCTGCCAAGGGCCCCGGCGCGCCGCGCGCGCGCCGCCGCCGCGCGCCGCCCCCTCCCGTGGCCGCCCACGCCGCCGTCCTGGCCGCCGCCCTGGCCGCCTCCATCGCGCTGCCCAGCGTGGAGGCCGTGCTGGGCGCCGCGGGCGCGACGGCGGGGGCGGGCGCAGGGTTTCTGATTCCGGCGCTGTCCTACCTCCGCCTCGCGCCGCCGCCGCCGCGCGCCTCCCGCCCGCTGTCCGCGTCGCCGTGGAGGCGGGGAGGAAGGGATGGGGGGGGGGTGGCGGCGGCGTGGGTTGTCGCGGCGGCGGGCTGCGCGGTCGCCGCGGCGGGCGCCGCGACCGCGGCGCGCGGCTAGCGCGCCCGCCCCCACAACAGCCCTCCTCGTTGTGTGTGTGAGATCTCGACTTTGTGGGGGGTGCTTGCATCGCGCCTCTCCCACCGCGCGCGGGGGCGGGGGCGCAACAGCTGTCGCACAGAGCTCGCGCCACGGCGTGGTGTGCGGGCTCCGCGACTAGTCGGGGAGCCCACCGGGGCTCGCGTGCGGCCCTGCGCGCGCGCCGGAGCTCGCGCACAGGGCGCACCGGGGCACAGGGCCGCCGACCGGGGGTCGGGGCAATCGAAAAAGGGGGAAGGGGTCGTAAAAGAGGCCGTGGGCTCAAAAGCGGGGCGCGCGCTCACGGCGTCGCGCGGGCTGGGGGGGCTGCAAGCATATCCGCTTTCAGCGCCCGTGGCCAGATCCGGCGCCCCGGCGGCGCCAGCGCGCGGCGTGGCCGGTGCGAGGGGGGATAGGTGTATTTTTTTCCTTCTTTTTTTTGGGGGGGGGGGTGGGGGGGCGAGGCGCGCGCGCCCCGGTGTCGCGGTCTACGGCGGCGGCGGCGGCGGCGGCGGCAGCGGGCGGCGGCAGGCGGCGGCGGCGGCGGCGGTGGCGGCGCGCAAGAGCGCGCCCCTGCCGCCGCCCGCCGCTGCCCGCCCGCCCGCCCCCGCCCGCCGCCTCCCGCCGCCTCCCGCCTCAGTACGGCCCCTGAGAGGGCGGCAGGTAGCCCCGGCCGTACGCGGCGTCGCCCGGCAGCGCCCCGGGCTCGCCGGGGCCAGCCCCCTCGAGCAGCGCAGCGAGCGCGGGCGGCGGTGGCGGGCCGCCGCCGTATCGCGCGTCGCCGCTGGATGACGGATCGCTCGCGTAGGCGGGGGCGGACGAGGAGACGCCGTACAGGGCGGCAAGGGACGGCGCGTCGGTCGACGCGCCCGCGGCGCCGCCGTGCCCGCTGCCGCTGCCGCCAAAGGCGCCGGCGCCCCCGTAGTCGCCCAAGTAGCCCATGTCAGACGCCAGGGGGGGGCGGGCGCGGGGCGGGGGGGGCGGGGGAGGGGGGTACGCGTAGCCGCCGCCCGCCCCGGTGATCCGCGCGGCCGCCGCGGCGAGCGCCTCCGCGTCCGCCGCGTACGCCGCCGCATCCGGGTAGGCCGCCGCCCACCCACCCGACGACCGGGCGTGGCGCGGGGGCGGCAGGCGGCCGCGGTCGCGGTCGCCGCCGCGGAGGAGGGCCAGCGCCGCGGCCGAGTGCGCGTGCGGGCGCTCCGACCGAGCCGCCGCCGCCCGGCCCGCCCGCCCCGGCGTCAGAAACTCGGATTCGGGCACCGTGTCGAGCAACGTTTCGAGCAGCGACGCGGCCGCCACCTGGCGCGCGTCTTTCTTGCCGCGCCCGCGCCCGCGCCCCGCCGCGTACGTCGCGCCGCCCCCGGGCGCCGACAGCTTGAGCGTGAGGGTGAAGGGGCCCAGGGTGGAGTCGGCCTCCTCGCCGTAGGAGAGTTCTGGGGGAGGCGCGGGGAGGGGGCGGGGGTTGTGGACGTGTGGCGGGTCGGGCCGCGCGCCCCTTCTCGCCCCCCCCCCCCCCCTCCCCCTCACCGAGCCCCAGCCGCGTGGCGTACTCGTGCAGGATGGCGAGCGGCGTCTTGTTGTGCGCGCCGGGGCCGCGGCAGACGCACGCGACGAGGCGCGCCGTCCGCGGGAACCCCTCGAGAAAGGTGGCGGGGTCGGGCACGTCCACGGCTGCGAGGGCGGCCACGTCCAGGGGGGACGGCCCCGGCCCGCCAGGCAGCGAGAAGACGGCCTTGAGCGCGGCGGCGACCGCCGCACGCCGGTCGGCGTGCGCGCGCAGCAGCCGCGCGAGGCGCGCGATGGACGCGTCGTCCTCCACCTCTTCCGCCGTCGGCGGCGGCGCGTCCGGGTCGGGTGTCGGCGACGCGGCGGCAGGGTCGGCGGCCGCGGCGGCGGGGTCGGCGGCCGCGGCGTCGGGCGCCGGCGCGGGGTCGGGCGAGCGGCCGCGGGAGAGGTGCACGCCCAGCGCACGCCCACCAAACTGGGGGGGGGCGAGGGTGGGGTCGGCGTGTGTGTGTGTATCGGAGGGTTGTTGGGCGAGGGTTAGACGGCTGGGGACGCCCTTCCCAGCGCGAGCGCCGCGCGCGCGCCGGGCCGCCACCCGCAGCCCCCGGCGCCCGGCCGGCGGGCGCCCGGGAGCTATTTACCGGCCGCACGCCGCGGGCGCGGGGAGGGGCGGGCGGCGATTGGGCGCGCCACGCGCGGCGCGCTGCGCGCCCGTGGGCGGGCGCGCAGGCGCGCGCCCGCCCCCCATTGCCCGCCCGCGGCCGCGTGGGCGCGCACGCCGCGCTTGGCAGGCGGCCCCAGGGCGCGCCGCGCGCCAACGACACCCTTCCACCCCCCTCCCGCCCGCCCCGCACCTCCTTGACCGTCGCGCACGCGCGCGCCGCGGCCGCGCCGTCGGCAAACGTGGCAAATGCAAACCCTTTGCACTCACCCGTGCGCTTGCGGCGGTTGACGCGCAGCGCGACGACGCGGCCCGCGGCCGCGAGCGCGCGCGCGAGCGCGGTGTCGTCCACGTCCGGGGGGAGGCCCCCGACAAACACCTCGGCTTCGTCGCCGTGCAGGGGCTCGGTGGAGGAGGAGGACGCGTCGTCGGTCGGCGGCGGCGCCCATTGGGGGGTCGGCGCGGGCGCGGCGCCCGGGGCGCCCTCGGGGGGGGCGCCGTCGAGGTCCGACGACGCCTCCATGGTTGCGCTGGGGCGGGCCCGCCGCGCGCGGGTGTGGTTGGGGCGGGCGGCGTCGGCGCGCTTTCCCCACTCTCCGCCGCCCCACCCACCCCCCGGGCGCCCGCCCGCCCGGCGCCCGCGATGGCCACCACCCCCACCCCTCTCACCGACGCCGCTGCGGGCCGGGAGCTGCCCGTCACGGACCACGAGGACTGCCTCGAAGTGGAACGCGCCTACCTGGACGCGCGCGGGGGGGCGCCCGCGGCCGTGGCGGAAAAGGCCTTTCAGTGAGCGATGGTCGAGGGGGTGGGGTGGCGGGTGGCGCGGAATCGGGGCAGCGCGCGCGGGCGCGCGCACGGTGGCTCGCGGCGCGGGCGCGCGCCGCCCGCGCGCGCCTCGCGCCTGGCGCGTGCGCCGAGCCCGACACAAGCGCGCGAGCGGGAGCGCGCGCGCGTCACGCAGGCGCGCACCTCTGCTTGCGCCCGCGCTCACCCACCCCTCCTCCTCTTTCCCCAGACTCGTCTGGACCCTGGTCCACTCCACCTGGGCGTCCGACGCCCGCCGCGGGCGCGAGCTCGCGGAAGCCCTCGCCGCCGACCCCGCCGCCGACCCGCGCGCCGCGCGCGACCTGCTCTACCTCCAAGCCGTCGCCGCGCACAAGCTGGGCGACAACGTGGGGGCCCGGCGGCTGCTGGCGGGGCTGCTGGCGGATTCGCCGCACTGCCGGCAGGCCCTCGCGCTGAAAGCCGCGGCGGACGACGCGGTCGTCCGCGACGGCCTCGTCGGCCTCGGCGTCGGCGCCGCGCTGCTGGCGGGGGCCGCGTTCCTGATCGCGGGCGTGGCGCGCCGGGCGTGAGACGTGGGGAGAGGAGGGGGTTGGGGGGCCGCCGTTGGCGCGGGTTCCGGGGGCCGCGCGCGCTTGCAAGCGCGCCCGTAGTGCGCACTCACGCTCACCACACGCCCCTCTCCCCCCCCGCGCGTCACGCTTTGCGGCGGACGAGGCCGGCAAGGAGATCCAGGGAGGACGCGTCGGGGTGCAGCTCGACCCGCCGCCCCTCGCCGTCGACCGCCTGCAGGAACCCGGCGCCGGACACGCGCTCGATGACGAGGCGGGAGGCGGAGGGCGGGGAGGCGCCGTCCGAATCGTCTGCGACGGTGACCGCTTGCCCCGAGTGAAGCCACGCGGCGTGGTAGGCGTCCGCCGTCGCGCCCGCCCACCCGGTGGCGCACAGGGCGTCCAGCATGGGTTCCAGCCGGTTGAGCATGGCGGCGAGGAGGGCCGCGCGGTCGGGCGCGCGCGGCGCCGCCGCGGCGCGCGCGAGGGTCGAGAGGGACGCAAAGGGGGCCGCCTCGTTGGCCACGTTGACGCCCACACCCGCGGTCAGCCGGAATGCGCCCTCGGAGTAGCTGCAGCGGGGAGAAAGGGGGGTGGGGTGAGCGTGTGGCGGCCCTTTCCCGGCGCGCCACGACCCTCCCTCGTCCCCCTTGTCCCCCACCTCGAGTGGCACAGCACGCCGCCCAGCTTGGCGCCGTCGGCGTAAAGGTCGTTGGGCCACTTGATGCGCACGCGCGCGGCGCCGCCGTCGGGCTCCAAGGCGGCGCGCGAGTCGCCGCCGCCGCGCGCACACCCTCCCAGAACGTCGCGCGCCGCCTGCAGCGCGGCCAACGACACCACGTACTGCACAAAAGGCAGCCTGTCCCCCGGCAGGCGCAGCGTGGTGGTCAGGGAGGCGGCGAGGCAGCCGGGAGGGCTGGTCCAGGCGTTGGCGCCGCGCCCTTTCCCGGCGCTCTGCGCGTCCGCCACTGCGACCGCACCGTCGGGTGCGCGCGCTCCCGCGCCTTGGAGCAGGGCCTGGGTGGAGGGCAGGGCGGGGGCGGACAGGAGGACGCGGCCGAGGCGGCGCGTGGTGAGCGCGGCGAAAAACGAGGGCGCGTCCAGGGCGCTGCCTCCGGCGCCAGCGCCTGCATAGTGCAGGGTCGCGGTCGCGCCGGCGCCGCAGTCGAGCGGGGCCTGGGGGGAGGCGGGGAGGGGCGCAGGGTCGAGGCCACGCGCGCGGCGGCGGTCGCTCCCGCCCTCCATCCCGCACGCACATCGCCCAGCACGGCACGCGCGGCGTCCAGCTCGGCCGGCGTCGCGGCGTGCACGGCGACGGCATGCTGTGACGCGGCCGCCATGGCCGCGCCCCGGGCCGCCCTCGACCGGCGGCGCGGGACGCGGACGCTGGCGCTGGCCCGCCGCGCGAGCAGCATGCGGCGGCGCGGCGGGCGCCGAGTGCGGGAGTGGGCAGGGGACGACGCGCGCGCGCCGCATGAGCTCCCGCGCCGGCCGCGGAGCGGTCAGGGAAGCGGCGATCGCCACACTAACAGAAACCGGGCGCCACGAGGCGCGGCAGCGGCCGCGGCGGCGGCCGAAACCACAACAAAAAGGAAGAACAAGGAACCGGGCCGCGCGCACCCCTCAACCCCCCTCCCTCCCTCCCTCTCCCCACGCTCACTTGCCCGCGTAGAACATGCCCCGGATGCCTTCCGGGTCGGCCTCAAACCCCAGGCCCTCGTAAAAGGGGAGCGCGGCCGCGTCGGCGAACAGCGTCACGTTGGAGATCCCCGCGTCGAGCAGCGTCGCCGCGACGCGCTCCACCAGGTCCTTCCCCAGGCCGCGCCCTTGCCAGGCGGGGTGGACGAGGACGTCCCAGATGGTGGCGTTGAACGCGCCGTCGGACGTCGCGCGCGCGAGGCCGACGAGCGTCGCGCCGCCGCCGCCCGCCCCCGCCGCCGGCCGCAGTAGCAAGCTGGCCACCAGGTACGACCCCGCGAGCGCGGCCGCGACCGCGGGCGCGGGGCGCGGCGGCCAGCCGACCGCGGCGCAGAGCGCGTCGAGCGCCGCGGGGTCGACCGGCGCCGCCGTCGAGTAGACGATGACGGCGGGGGACCCGTCGTCCATCGCGGCGCCGTCCCGGAGGACGACTTCTTCCTGGGGAGAGGAGGGAGAGGGGGCTAGGTGGGGGCGAGCCGCGCGCGCTCTGCCGCCTCCCGCCCGCTGCCCCTCACCTCCCTCCCCCTCCCACCTTGAGAGGGAGCGCCACGGGCGGCGCGACCGCGGCAGGCGAGGGCGGTGGCGGCGCCGCGGCGGGCGGCGTCGGCGGTGGCGGCGGCGCCGCGGCAGGCTTGGCGCCCCCAAACAGGCCGCCAAACAAGGCGGTCGCCGGCGCGGGCGACCGCCGGCGGCAGGGCGGCGGGCGCGCGCCACGGCGGCAGCAGCGCGGCCGCATCGGAGTGGCGCAACAGTCAGCCGCCACTCTCCGCGCGGCGCCGAGCCCGCGCCCGCCGCGGTCGCCATGGCGTCCAACGAAATGATCGTGCGTGTGCGAGAGCAGGCGGACGGCGGCGCGCGCCGCGTGCAAACCGCCGTGCGCGTGGCAATCAGGAGCCGCCGCCCACGCGCCGCCCCTTCTCTCATCTCTCAGAACGCCGAAGTGCTCACCCTGACCTACGGCGCCCTGGTGCGCCAGCTGGTCGCCGACCTGGACGACGTGGACGCCGTCAACCGCCAGCTGGACACGATGTGAGGGCGGAGAGAGGATGGGGAGTAGGGGGGATGAGAAGGGATAAATCTGGGCGAAAAAACGGGGCCAAACGGCGCCGGGACGGCTCGCGCGCGGAGCCTGCCCCGACCACCCTCTGTCCAACGTCCAACCCCACACACCCCGCACCTCCCTCCACAAGGGGCTTCAACATCGGCGCCCGCCTCGTGGACGACTACCTAGCCCGCACCCGCACCCCGCGCTGCCCCGACCTGCGCGCCGCGGCTGACGCGGTCGCGCGCGGCGCGTTCAAACAGTATCTCGGCGCCGCCGCGACCGTCGCGCCCCCCACGCCGGGCGCGGGTCCGGGAGCGCCGGTGAGGGCGCCGTCGTGGGCCAAGGGCGGGGGCGGGAGGAGGCCGGGAGGCGTCGCCAGAGCCGACGCAGCGCCCCCCCGCCCAAACCCTAACCCCAACCCCAACCCCAACCCCACCCCCTCCAGGTGTCCCTCCTCCTCGACGACACGCCGTTGACCGACTGGGTCGAGCTCCCGCCCGCCCTCGCCGGCCTCTCGTACCTCGCCCTCGTCGCGGGCGCTGTCAGGGGCGGGCTCGACGCGGTCGGCATCCCGGTCGACGCGGTCGTCGTGCGCGACGCGCTCCGCGGCGACGCGGTGACCGAAATCCGGCTCACCCCCAAGGGGCCGCCCCCGCCCGAGGCGTACCCGTTCAAGGACGACGAGTAGGGGGGGGGGCGGGCGTGGTTTGTGGTGCGCGTGTGTGACAGTGCGGGAAAAAAGGAAACGGCGCCCCTCGCCCCTCACGCTCCCGCTGCGTCCGCCGCGCTCGCCGGCAGCAGCCCGCCCACACCCCCACGCCCCCGCCGCGCCGGCCGCAGCTCGCCAGGGCGGTCGACGAATTCGACGAACGCGAGGGGGGCGCCGTCGCCGGGGCGCACGCGCGAGCGCAGCACGCGCGTGTAGCCCCCCTCCCGCCCCATGTACCGCCCCGCCAGCTCGCCAAACAGCTTGTGCAGGGCACCATCGTCCCGGCCGCCGCCGGGCAGGCGGGCGGCGGCCAGGCGGCGGGCCGCGACGTCGCCGCGCTTGCCGAGCGAGACGGCCTGGTCGGCGACGCGCCTCAGTTCCTTGGCTTTGGCCAGCGTCGTCTCCAGACGCTCGTGCCGAATGAGCTGGGCGACCATGGTGCTGAGGGGGGGGGGGGGGGGGGGGGGGGCGATTGGGGGCGGCGCGCGGCGGCGGGCGCGGCGGCCGGGCCCGCCCCCTTCAATCTCTTACCGCAGCATGAGCAGGCGGTGCTGAGTGGCGCGGCCCAGCTTGCGCAGGCCGGCCCGGTGCCGCATGGCGGGCGGCGGCGCCGAGGCGGCGGCGGGAGTGCGACCCGGTGGCGGCGACCGCCGCTGCTGCCAGAGCCGCGGCCGCGGCCGCCGCCGCCAGTGAGAGATCGTGTCACTTCACAGAGCCATCGCCGCCACCACCGCCGCCCCCGCCCTGGGCCTGTCGCCTCTTTTTCTTGCGCGCCCACGGCGGCGCGAGCAGCTCGCTGCGCGACACCCCGACCTTCCTCTCCCGCACCGCGCCCGCCCGCCCGCCGTCGTCCGAATCGTCGTTGGGGGCCGCGGGGGCGGGCACGCCGGCGCGGGAGCCGGTGCCGCTTCTCTCCCCTCCCTCCTTTTCCTCCTCTTCCCGCCTCTTCCGCCCCGCCGCCGCCAGCCGCCCACCCAGCCTCTTCTCCAGCCCCCCCGCAGCGTCCAGCGCGAGCGAGTGCGGGATAAAGGCCGCGCCCAGGCCGAGGCCGGGCGCTCGCGCGGGCTCGCCGGGGGCGGGGGAGGCGGCGGCATCGGCCAGGCCGGCCTCCACGCTGGCCAAGCCGAGTAACGAAGCGGCCTGGGGGAAGGAGGGAAGGTGGAGCGTGGGCGGGCGGGCGCTAGCGCAGGCGGGCATGCCCTCCAGCCTCCCCGCCCGCACACCTGGCGCAGCGCGTCCCCGGACGCCACCACGGGAGGCGCCGCACGCTGCGGCGGCATCGGGAGGGGGCGACAGGCGCGTCGGTCTGTGGCAGCGATTGGGCGCGCCGTCAGCGGGGGCCGCCACTCCCACCCGCGGCCGCCGCGCCGCGCCCGCCGGCCCCGGGCGCGAAGAGGAGCGGCCAGCGCCGCCTGCCGCCGCGCGCAGGCCGCGAGGCGCCAGGCCGCGTGCCCGCCGAGCGCTGTCGCTGTCGACCACCACCCTCGCCGCCACCCGCCCTCTTTCCCTCCTCCTCGATGCCGGACGACGTCGCGGTCACCCTGCGCGAGCCGGCCGGCGCGCCGCCGGCCGCCGAGGCCGACGACTCGCCCCCCCCCGCCCACCCGCCCCCCCCCGCCGCCGCCGCCGAGTGGGCGGCCGCCCTCGACGCCGTCGTCCCCGCGGTCGTCGTCCTCAAGGTCACCGCTACGCGCGCATTCGACACCGAGGCCGCGGGGTCGTCCTACGCGACCGGCTTTGTCGTCGACGCCGTGCGCGGCGTCCTCCTCACAAACCGCCACGTCGTCTCCACCGGCCCCACGACCGCGGAAGCCATCTTCCACGACCGGGAGGAGGTGGCGCTGCGGACGCTCTACGCGGACCCGGTGCACGACTACGGCTTTTTCGCGTTCGACCCGGCCGCGCTCCACTTCATGACCCCCTCCTCCATCCCCCTCGCCCCCGACGGCGCCCGCGTCGGTCTCGACGTGCGCGTGGTGGGCAACGACTCCGGGGAGAAGGTGTCGATCCTCGCGGGCACGCTCGCGCGGCTCGACCGCGACGCGCCGTCGTACGGTCGCCGCGGCTACAACGACTTCAACACCTACTACATTCAAGCGGCATCCGGCACAAAGGGCGGGTCGTCGGGGTCGCCCGTCGTCGACGCGCGCGGGCGCGCGGTCGCGCTCAACGCCGGGGGGCGCACGAAGGCCGCGTCGGCGTTCTACCTCCCGCTCCACCGCGTCGCCCGCACCCTGGCCGCCCTGCAGGCGGCGTACGACGCTGCGGGCGGCCGGTGGGATGGGCCGCCCGCGGTCGTGCCGCGGGGCGACCTGCAGGCGACGTTTGCGTTTAAAGGATTCGACGAGTGCCGCCGGCTCGGCCTCACCGAACCCTCGGAAGCCGCCCTCCGCGCCGCCGCCGCCGGCCCCGGCGGCGGCGGCGCCGCCGCCGACGCGGCGTCGGTCGGCACGGGGGCGCTCGCGGTGGACGCGTGCGTCCCCGGCGGCCCCGCCGCGCGCGCGGGGCTCGCGCCGGGCGACATCCTGCTGTCCGTCGACGGCCTCCCCCTCGTCCACTTTCTGCCGCTGGAGGCCGCCCTGGACGACGCGGTCGGGCGCGCGGTCGCGGTGGTGGTCGAACGAGGCGGGGCGCGCGTCGAAGCGTCGGTCGCGGTCCAAGACTTGCACGCCGTGACGCCCGCCGCCTTTCTGGAGGCCGCGGGCGCCGTCCTGCACCGCACGTCCTACCAAATGGCGCGCAACCACCGGGCGCCGGCGGGGGGGCTCTTCGTGGCGGAGCCGGGGCACGTGCTCGGCCGCGCGGGGGTCCCGCGCCACGCCATCGTGACCTCGTTGAACCACGTCCCCACCCCGACGGCCGCCGCCTTTGCCGCCGTGCTGGCGGCGGCGGCGGAGGGGGCGCGGCTCCCCGTCAAGTACGTTACGTTCGCCGACCGCGGCCGCCCGCGCGTCGCGCTCGCGAGCGCCGACCGCGCCTGGTTTGGGCCGGCCGTGTTTTGGGCGCGGGACGATGCCGCGGGCGCGTGGGTTGCGAGCGCGGAGCCGCCGGCCGAGTGCGTGCGCGGGGTGGAGGAGGAGGCGGCCGCGGGCGGCGCCGCGCCGGACGCCGCGCCGGCGACCGCGCCGCCGCCGCCGCCGCCGCCGCCGCCGCCGCCGCGCCCCGCCACGCCCGACGCCGACGCCGCGCTGCGCGCGTGCCTCGCCACCGTGGAAGTGCACATCCCCGCGGTCGCCCTGGCCGACGGCGTGCACTCGCGCGCGTTCACCGGCGCGGCGCTCGTCGTCGCGCTGACCCCCACGCTCGGCCTGGCCGCCGTCGACCGCAACACCGTCCCCGTCGCCGCCGCCGACATCCGCCTGGCGTTTGGCGGCGCGCCCGTCGAGGCCGCGGCGCACCCCTGCTTCCTCCACCCGCTCCACAACGTCGCCCTGCTCGCCTTCGACCCCGCGTCCCTGCCCCCGTCCGCGCGCGCCGCCATCGCGGCCGCCACCCTGGACACGGCCCCCCTGCTCCCCGGCGCGCCGGTCGACCTCGCCGGCCTCGCGCGCGACGGCCGCCTTGTGCGCCGCCGCGCGGCGGTCGTCGACCCCGCCCACCAGCTCGTCCTGGCCTCGCCCGACGTGCCCCGGTTTCGGGCGGTGCACGAAACGGTCGTCAAGCTGGAGCACGCGTACGCGTCGTCGGCGGGGGTGCTCGTGACGCGCGCGGGCGCGGTGGCCGCCCTCTGGGCCTCGTTCGCGGAGCAGGTCGCCCGCGAGGAGCGCGAATTCTGCGCGGGGCTGCCGGCGGCAGCGTTTGCGCGGTGGGTGGCGGCGGCGGCGGCGTCGCTCGCCGCGCCGCGGCACGTGCGCGCGGCGCGGCCGCTGTCCGTCCCCGTCATGGACGCCGAACTCCACCCCATCCCCCTCGCCAAAGCGGTCGGCCACGGCCTGCCCCCCGAGTGGGCGGCCGCGCTCGCGGCGGCCGGCGGCGGCGCGCGGTCTGCGCTGCGCGTGCGCGCGGCGCTCCCCGGGTCGCCTGCCGCGGCCGCGCTCGAGCCCGGCGACATCCTGCTCGCCATCGACGGCGTGCCCGTCGTCGACTACCGCGGCCTGGAGGCCGCGGTCGCGGCGGCGGGCGGGGGCGGCGGCGCCCCGGCGACGCTCTCCCTCACCCTGTGCCGCGCGGGCGCCGTCGTCGCCGCGGCCGTCGCCACCGCCACCGAGCCCGCCCTGGCCACCACCCGCCTCGTGCACTGGGCCGGGGCCCAGCTGCAGGCGCCGCACCGGGGCGTGCGCGAGCTGGGGCACGCGCCGCCGGCCGGCGGCGCCGGCGTGTATGTCTCCCGGTGGCACCACGGGTCGCCCGCGCACCGGTACGGCCTGTTTGCGCTCAACTGGGTGACGAGCGTCAACGGGCAGGTGAGGCGGGGGGGGGGGGGGGGGGGCGGGCGGGAGCGCGGACCCCCCCCACCCCCCCCCCCCCCCCCCCCCCCCCCCCCCACATGGACC
>Ga0315285_10004675_pt1 | contig 14205 bp, 9 predicted proteins | sample YL17G09_36_MG_FD_203698 | JGI IMG/M metagenome (GOLD analysis project Ga0315285, IMG submission 203698) | Sediment microbial communities from Yellowstone Lake, YNP, Wyoming, USA - YL17G09_36 | ecosystem: Environmental > Aquatic > Freshwater > Lake > Sediment | place: USA: Wyoming | collected...
GCCGGTCGACAAATGCCTTCCGGTCGGCGTCGTCCGCGAAGATCTTCCGGCGTTCGATCCCCCGCAGGATGATATGCTGGAGAGCGCCCGGAGCGTCAATGCGAGCCTGGCGGGGCATGGGACGAGGTTACCACAGGCTGAGGCAGAGAGAAACTTATATTTTTATGGACGTCCCCTCTTTTTACGGGCGGAGAGCCGGGAGACCGTCCCGGAATCGCCCTTGACGAAGCTCCGGACGTCGTCGCGGAATCGGCCGTTCCATTCCTTCCAGCTGTCACCGATGAAGCTGCCCACCTGGTAAAGACCGGCGGCGTCCCAGGCCTCGGCGATCAGCTTGATGCCGGCCATCACGGGGTCCGATTCGATGTCCCACAGGACTGGGGGATTCTCCAGGGGGCGCCCGGACTCGTCGCGGGACAGGATCGACGCCAGGTCGAATCGGAAGCCATCCACGTGCATCTCCTCGACCCAGTAGCGGAGGCTGTCGAGGATCAGCCGTCGCACGATCGGCTGGTTCGCGTTCAGCGTGTTGCCGGTGCCGGTGTAGTTGGCGTAGCGCGACCTGTCAGCATCCAGGATGTAGTAGGCCGCGTTCTCCAGGCCGCGAAAGCAAGAGGTCGGGCCCTCGTGGTTGCCCTCGGCGGTGTGGTTGTACACCACGTCCAGGATGACCTCGAGGCCCGCGCGATGGAGCGCCTTGACCATGTCCCGGAACTCGTCCAGGGGGCCCAGCGGGTCCGGCCGGGAACTGTACCCGTGGTGGGGGGCGAAGAACGAGACGGGACAGCAACCCCAGTAATTGACCAGGCCTTGCGGGCAGTCCTGCGGGTCGAATTGAAAGACCGGCAGCAGCTCGACCGCGGTGACCCCCAGGTCCTGGAGGTAGGGAATCTTCTCGATCAACCCGGCGTAGGTCCCTCGCTTCTCCGGGGCCACTCCCGAACTGGGATGGCGGGTGAATCCGCCGACGTGCATTTCGTAGATCACGGTGCGGGCGAAGGGCCGCCGGAGCGGAACATCGCCCTCCCAGTCGTACGCGCGGGGATCCGCGACCACGCTCTTCATCGCGGTGGCGGTATTGTCCCCCGCCCAGCTCGCTGCCAGGCGGTCGTAACGCCTTGGCACGGCGACGCCACGGCCGTATGGATCGAGGAGCACTTTGTCGCGGTCAAAGCGCAGGCCCTGCTGGGGGGCGAACGGCCCCTCGGCGCGGTACCCGTAGAGCTGACCCGGCTTGAGGCCGGGGACGAAGGTGTGCCAGTAGTGGTAGGTGCGGTTCTTTCGCGGGTCGAGGGGAATCACGCGCGCCGGCTTCGGGTCGTCAACGGCATCGAACAGGAGCAGCTCAACGGCATGGCTGCTCTTTGAGAAGACGCTGAAATTTACGCCGTCCGGGGCGGGAGTCGCCCCTAGGGGAAAACTCTGGCCCCGGTTGATTTCTGTGCTCGCCATCCTGTCCGTGTTCCCTCTCGGTCCTCGTCCCGACGGTCTCGGCGCCCCGCTGCACTGGACGCCCGACGAACTCGGCCTCGACGGCCACCCGAGGACAGATCGTCGGCGAGGGGCGTGGATGCAGCGCCCTTATCCAGAGACGGAGGCTGGGCGCCTCGCCACGCGTTCCTCGGGCCGTCCGACGGCCCGCTTTCTGAGATGGCCAGCCGGAAAAAGGATATGCGTCAGAACTGGGGAGTGTTCGCTAATCGGCTTTCTTTTGGGTTCGCGAACCCCCGGGGGAGGCTTTCTTCAGATTCTCGCGACACCCGGTGGACAGCCTCGCCTCGTTCGCCCGGAGGCAGCCGGCGATCTGGCCCGGGCCGGCCGTAGCGCAGAGGTGTCGCCAATCCTCTCGGCAGGCGGGCACGGCGTTCAGCTCCGCCTGGACCCCCAGGACGCGCTGACGGCACCCCGGCGCGACATCGTTTTCCCGGTCCTGCAGGCACTTGAGGACCCGCCCGCCTCCGGGCTGGACGTCCGCGCAGAGCTTGCGAATATCCTCCGCGCAGGGCTGATCCTTGTCCGCGTACACCATCGGCGTCGTCGCCCCAACCAGATGACCTCCACACACAAATCCCAACAAAACGCTACGCCCGATCCGTTTCATGTCGGGCCCCTGCCGGTCTGCACCGCCTCGGATGACCAAGTACAAATGGAACTTTTTCTCCTGGCAGAATGGATGACGTCGACGCCGGCCGCCCGCACATCATGGGACTGCGTCGACGCCGGCCTCCCACTTCACGAGTTTGAGATCCAGGACGAACATGGCGTACAGGACCGGGACCAGAAGCAGCGTGATGAACGTGGCCACGGCGAGTCCGCCGATCTGCGCGTAGCAGAGAGGCTGCCAGAGGGGGCCCCCGTGCAGCGCCAGGGGGAACAGCGCCAATACGGTGGCCCCCACGGTAATCATGACCGGGCGGAGCCGCGCGATCCCCGCGTCGGCGAGCGCCTGCTCCAGCGGCTCGCCCTTCGCGTGCATCTCCTCGATGAAATCGAACAGAACGATCACGTGGCTGACGATCACGCCGATCAGGCTGGCGACACCCAAGAAGGCCATGAACCCGAACGGCGCGCCCATCACCCACAACGCCAGCAGGGCACCCACCACACCGTAAGGTGCGGCGGCAAACACCAGGAACGGTTTGATGGCATGATTGAATTGCATCACCAGGGCCAGGAAAATGCCGAAGACCGAGACCGCCATGACGAGGACCAGGTTTCTGAAACCTCGCTGCTGTTTTGCGTATTCCCCGCCGATCTCCATCTTGTACCCGGGAGGAAGCGCCTTTTGGAACTGCCTGAGGCGCGGCAGGGCCGCGTTCAGCACCTCAGAGGCGAGCGCGCCGGCGACAGGAAAGGCCCGAACGGCGATGGTGCGGAAGTGCTCACGGCGGCGGATGCGTTGCGTTTCCATCGTGCGCTCTATGGACGAGATCTGCATCAAGGGGACCTTCTGCGTCCCCTCCGACGAATACACGTACAAGTTCTCGACGTCGGACAGTTGGCCGCGCTCTTCCATCCGCAGTCGCGCCACCACCGGGATCTGCTTGTGTCCCTCCCGCAGGCTGGTCACCGTGACGCCGCTCATGGCCGCCGTGGACGAATTCGCGACGTCGAGGTTTGTCACCCCAGACAGGTTGGCCCGGTCCGGGTCGATGGCGAGCTTCACGCTAAGGCTCTCCGCGTCCCAGTCGTTGCGAACCCGGGAAGCGACCGGGATCGCGCGAAAGATCTCCTCGACCTGCCGTGCCAGGCCCCGCAGCATGCGGATATGCGCCTCCTCCCGGCTGGGCCCCACATCCGCCTGCGTTGAGATCCGGATTTCGATGGGGTAGTCCACCGGGTTGGTCTGCAGTTGGCGCATGTCCAGCCGCGCGCCGGGCACGGCCCCGGAGAGTGCGGCTTGGAGGGGGGGGACCAGTCCGGGAGTATCCTCTTTGTCCACCACCTCAATGATGATCTGCGCGTAGTTCAGTTGCTTCATCTCGGGGCTCACGGAGAACCAGAACCGGGGCCCGCCGCCGCCGACGAACGTCGTGAGTGACCGCAACACCTGCCGCGGCCGGCCGTCTCTCCCAGGGTGCTCCCGCCCGTATTGGGCCGCCCGCTCCAAGATCACTTTCTCTGCGCGGCGGGCCGTTGCGTCTGTCACCGACACCGGGGCGTCGTTCGGCAGCCACACGTCCACGGTGGACCAATACTGCACGTCATCTGGGAAGAACTCCGTCTTCAGGTGCAACATCGCGTACCCGCCCACCGCCAGAAAGAGTACGGAGGCGGCCAGCACACGGCCCCGGTGCTCGATGGCCCACCGGGCGACGCGATAGTAGAACCCGGTGAAGCCTCGGCCCCGCCGCTCCTGCATGGTCGGTTCGGATCTCTTCCCCACCTGCAGCAGGTAGTAGCCCAGCAGTGGAATGAAGGTCATCGAAACGATCCGTGACGCCACCAGCGCGCAGGTCATTACGATGGGGAGGCTCCAGAGGAACTCGCCGGTGCTGCCAGCTATCAGCAGGAAGGGCAGATAGGCCACGATGTTGGTCACCGTCGCGTACATGATGGCGTGGGCCAGCTTGGTGGGCCCGAGCCATGCGGCCGCCAGGCGCGGGTGGCCTGTGGCTAGGCTGTTCTTGATCGCATCGTTCGCCACCACAGGGTCGTCCACCAGCAGGCCCAGCGCGATGATCAGGGAGGCCACTGAGACCTGCTGCAGATCGACCCGCATCACATACGTCATGGCGAAGGTCATGGCCAGCGTGATGGGGATCGAGAGTGCCATCAGGAGGGCTGAGCGCCATTCCCAAAAGCCGATCAGGGACACCAGGACCACCAGGATGATCGCCTCATACAGGGACTCCATGAACAGATCGAGGCTTTCCTTGGTCTGGAGCGGCTGATCGGAGGTGCGCGCGATGACCAGGTCCGGGGGAAGGAGTTGTTTCACCGCCGCCAGTTTCTCATCCACCGTCCGCGCGAACTGGGCGATCTGTTCCCCCGAGCGCATCTGCACGGCCAGCGTCACCGCACGACTGCGGTGCCACGTCCCGGCGGCATCGCGCCACGAGTAGAAGTTCAGGTACGCCGGCGGGCTTTGGTAGCCGCGCACGATATCGACCATCTCCCGCAGATAGACCGGGGCCCCCGCCGGCGAGGCGGCCACCGCCACGTCGCCGAGTTCCTTCTCGCTCTTGAATTCGCCCGAGGGATCGATGCGCAGGTTCTCTCGGCCGACCTCCAGGACACCCCCAGGGCGGGTGATGTTCCGAGCCTGGAGGATCCCGCGCAGCTTTGACGGCTGCAGGCCGTACGAGGCCAGCCGTTCCTGGGAGTACTCGAGGTACACCTGTTCTGGCAGGACACCCACGCGGTCAACCTTGGCGACCTGAGGGGCACCGAGAAGCGTTCGCGCGATGAGGTCGCTGAAGTCGTCCAGCTCACGGTGGCTGTACTTGGCGCCCGCCACCACGGCCAGCTTGGCTTGGGTCTCCTGGGGGTCGCGGATCACCACCGCCGGCCAGGCATCGGGGTGGATTTCCGACTGATGCAGCCGGTCCTGGATGAATTGCCGGCCGTACGCCAGGATGCGCGCGTCATCTGCATTGGAAACACCATCGAGCCCGACGAACCCCAACCCATCGAAGAGGCGCAGGCCGCGCACGATGCCATCACGCACGGCCGAACGGGCGAACAACTCGAAGGGCCGCCGCACTACCTCCGGCGCGACCGTACGCGGGAAGGTCAAGACCACGCTGACCCGGGAGCCCGAGGAGATCCCGGGCCTCGTGGCCCGCGCGTGCTCGATAGCGTGCTGGACGCCGCGTGCCCGGAGTGCCACCTCGACCTCATCGGCAGGCGGGCTGGCGACGGTCAGCATCAAGGCGGCAGTGTCTCCATAGTCGCTGATAAACTGTACGGGCCCGGCACCCTGCGGAAGTTCAACGTTCAGGCGATTGAGTTTGAGATTGATGTCGCTCCACTGTGGCTTCGTGTCGGTCACGTCCTCTGCGAGTTGCACGTACACGATGGAAAGTCCGGGGAGCGAAACAGACTTGATGCTGTAGTCGTCCACGGTGACCGGACGGATTTCGGAGTTCTGAGCGATCGTCTCCTCGACCCGCCGTGTCACCTGTTGCTCGACCTTTTCCGCGCTGGCTCCGGGCCAGGGCGTGAGGGCCACGGCCACCCGCACGGGAATACTCGGATCCTTGCGCTTCGGCATCATGCGGTACCCGTAATAGCCGGCCAGTATCACGCTGACGAGCAGGACCCAGGCGATCTGTCGGTGCTCGGTGAAGAACCGCGCGGTGTTGTGCGTGGTCCGGATGATCTCCTCGTCGCTCTTGCCGTGCGTCATGGCGCCCCTTCGACCCCGCTGAGGCGAGGCCTCTACGGGATCACGCGGACCGGCTCGCCATCGTTGACCAGCGAAGCGCCCGTCACGATGACACGCTCCCCCACCTTCACACCCTGTGTCACGCCGATCAGGTTTCCGTAGGTCTCCCCCACGGTGATGCTGCGCACCCGCGCCACCTGCTTGCCCGCCTGCTCCTCGACCAGCACCACGGCGTAGCCTCCCGGATCCTGCTTCGGCCGCACGATGGCGCTCAGGGGCACCACCGGCACGGGGGCCGCCGGTCGTGTGGCACCCAACTGCAGGGAGGCGATCAGGCCGACCTTGAGCCGGTACCCGGGGTTGGGCACCGTCACCTCCACCTCGAACACTCGACTCCTGGGATCGGCCGAGGGCGAGATCCGGGTGATGCGCCCGCGGAACTCGACCCCGGGGACCGCCTCGGCCGTGATCATCAGGAGGCCTCCCAACGCCAGGTTCGGCAAAACCACGTCGGGGGCCCCGAACACGACCTTGACCGAGGAGATATCGACGAGGACGAATGCGACCTTGCCCGGCTGGGCGAAGTTGCCGGCCTCCACGCTTCGCTTCAGGATCAGGGCGTCAATGGGCACCCGGAGGCTCGTGTCCCCGAGTTGGATCTCGGCCTGATCCACCGAGGCTTTGGCCGCGCCGATCCGGGCTTGCGCGACCCCGATCTGGTCCTGAGCCGCCCGCTCCCTGGCCTCTGCCGCGCCAATCTGGGCCTTGGCCGCATCCACTCGGGCCCTGGTCTCGTCGAAACGGGCCTTCGCCGCATCGTAGTCGACCTTCGTGAGGCTCTGAGTGCCGTAGAGATTCTTGGCCCGCTCCATGTCCAGCCCGGCCTTCTCGTAGGCGGCCTGCGCTTCCGCCAGTTGCGATGCAGCCTGCTGTCGGGCTGCCTGGGCCTCTGCCAATTGGGAGACGGCCAGGTCCTTGGACTTCTCGGCCTCGGTCTGCTGGGAGATGGCCTGCTCCACCCGCGCCACGTAATCCGACTCCCGGATCCGCGCCACCACCGTGCCCTTCGCCACCCGGTCGCCCTCCTGGACGTCACGGAGCCGAGCGTCGGCCCCGCGTACCTGGAGGATCTCGCGGACGTAGCCCCCCACCTTGAAGGCCAACTCCACCTCGACATACGGCTGGATGTTGGCCGAGTAGCGCAGCCCACCGCTCCCGGCGTAACCCTGCACCGCCTGAACGGTGACCGGGGTGGGCGGCTTCTCCGGCGGCTCCGCGCGCCCACACCCCCAGAGGAGCGCTACTCCGACCGCTACGCCGATGGTGCGCCGCCTTGGTGTTCTCATCGTCAGTCCTCGCCCAGGGCCTTCTCGAAGTCCGCCTTCGCCGTCCAGAAGCCGAGCAGTGCCTGCTGGTATTGATCGTTGGCGTGGGCCAGCCCGGCCTGGGCCTCCAAGAGGTCCTTGAGCAGGACCGCCTGCTGCCGGTACTGATTCATGGTGATCCGGGCTTTCTCTCGCGCCGCCTCCCGCGACATTTCCGTGACCTTCAACAGCTCCTCCGCCTCCCGGAGCTTCCGGAGCCGCCGCTTCACGTCGAGGACCACCTGCGACCTCGTCCCCTCCAACGCGTTCTTCGCCTGATCGATTGTCCTCAACCGCTCGGCAATCTCCTGGCGCTTCCGCCCCCAGTCGTAGAACTCCCAGCTCAGCTCCAGACCCACGTAGCCTATGTTTTTGGGCAGTCGGTCGCTCGTCACGGGGGAGAGATAGGCGAACACGAGATTGAGGTCGGGGATATATTCCGCCGCCTTCATCCGGCGGTCGTACTCGGCCTGCTCCACCTGAAGCTCGGCGCGGCGGATTTCGGGGCGCCGACTCACGGCTTGGGCCCGTGCCTCGGTCAGGTCCGCCTTGACTCCGGTCGCCTCCGGCACTGGGCTGACGCGGAAGGCCGTCTCGACATCGCGCCCCAGCAAGTCGTTGAGCTGTTCCTTCCGGGAGGCCAGCTCATTCTGAGCGCTGAACGCTTCGTACTCGGCCTTGGCCAGACGGGCCCTCACCTCCAGGCTGTCAGCCTTCAGCGCCGCCTGCTGGGCCACCTGCTCTCCTACGACGCGATCGAGCTCCCGGTAGAAGGTGATGGTCTCCTCCACGGCCTCCAGGGCGCTCTGGACCTGCAGCACCCCATAGTACGTGCTCTTGACATCGCGGATGGTCGTCTGCCGTTGGAAACGGAGATCTTCCTGGGCGATGTTTTGAGACACCCCAAGTTGATCGATCCCGAGCGTGAGGCGGTAGAGCTGAGACAGGGGCTGGGCCACCCGGGCCGAGACGGACGTCGTTAGCTTCCGGGGGGTGCGGAGCGTCGTGTCCTCGGCGGGGATCGGGCCGATGACCGGATAGGTTCCGAAATCACCGCGCCGGAATTGCAGCTCGATAGGGAGTACGAGCATCGACTCTGTCACCCCGACTTGAAGCGCCGGGAGTCGCCTGGTTCGGGCCGCCGCGATCCGATCGGCGGCCTTCCCCACCTCCAGACCCGCATTCTTCAGCGGGCGATCGTTCTCCAGCGCCAGTGCCACCGCCCGCTCGAGCGTCAGCACCTCCTCCGGCGGGGGAGCCCCCTCCTGGCCCCAGGCCGGAACCGAGAGAACCATGATGCCCCATGCCACCGTTCCCCAGACCATCCGAAGTCCCTTCATCGCACTCAGCTCCTCTCCTTGGCCTCGGGCGTCTTCAGCGTCCTGCCCGGTCCGTGGTTCGCTGAGCTGCGCCCTGCTGAGACACCAGACGTCGCATCGCGCACCACCGGGCGGGCAATTGCCGGAAGATCCGACGGCGGTGACAGAAAAGAGTATCAGCCAAAGGCGCGGGCACGGATCTCCAGCCCGCCCTGCTCGGCGGTCCGGGATCCGGTAGCGTACCGGCGATGAACTCGTTAGGGTGGGAAGGTGTATACCATGAATTCTAGCGACATGGCAATGACGAGGTGTGGGAAGGGAGGTCCCGGAATCCCCACTCTCCTCTTGTCCAGAGGGATGGCCGGCAGGCTAGGCGGATTTCACGAATCGAGTCGTAGAAGGGCGGGAAAAACTAAAGCGCCGGTCGGGAAATCCGACCGGCGCTTCCAAGCAACTACGTATGGGTGATTACTGGGCCTTCTTCTTGCGAACATCCGGGCCCTCGGTGCCCTTGGGCTCCTGCTTCTTGATGTCGGGGCCCTCGGTGCCCTTGGGGGCGATGGCCGAGGCGGCCTTCTTCTTCTTGCGAACATCCGGGCCCTCGGTGCCCTTGGGCTCCTGCTTCTTGATGTCGGGGCCCTCGGTGCCCTTGGGGGCGATGGCCGAGGCGGCCTTCTTCTTCTTGCGAACATCCGGGCCCTCGGTGCCCTTGGGCTCCTGCTTCTTGATGTCGGGGCCCTCAGTGCCCTTGGGGGCGATGGCCGAGGCGGCCTTCTTCTTGCGAACATCCGGGCCCTCGGTGCCCTTGGGCTCCTGCTTCTTGATGTCGGGGCCCTCGGTCCCCTTGGGGGCCTGCTGCTGCGTGAAGGCCGGTGCGGTCACGACCGCCACCAGCAGCACGGCGGCGAACAACGCGACGAACTTCTTCATTGGCTCCCTCCTACAAGTTCATCTTACCGGTTACGACCCCCGAGAGCCTCTCGAGGGCCTGGCAGCCCTGCGCTGCCGATTCCGAACCCGGGGCCGCGGTCCCCATGGCTCGGGCTGAATCGGAACGTCTCCCAGAGAGGCACAATCCATGCCACCTCGAACTAAATCAAAGGTAACATTGTGGAAATGCAACGAAGCCTTCAACCACAGCCACTTACAATTGAGCTGACATCTCGGAGCGTGCCGAACGTCTCTTCGACTGACCTCCCGACGTACCCCAAAAGGGATTTCCCCACCCGAAAAGGTACGTCGGGTCGTTCGGGCGGATCAAAAGCCCGGGAAGCTGGTGCCTATGGCTTGATCTTCGCCTTCGCAAGGTCCGCCACCACCGCCAAGGCGTAGCGGTCGGGGTCGAGATACTTTTGCGCCACGCGTTGAATGTCGGCGGCTGTCACGGCGTTGATCAGCCCCGGGTAGCGATCAACGTAGTCCAGGCCGAGACCATAGTACTCGATGGTGGCCAGCATGCCGACGATCTTCTTGCTGGTGTCCAGTCGCAAGGGGAAGCTTCCGGTCAGGTAGGCCTTGGCATCCTTGAGCTCATCATCGCTGACCGGCTTCTCCCGGATTCGTCGGATCTCTGCCAGCGCGGCCTCGATCGCCTCCGGGGCGACCTCGTTCTTGGTCTGCATGCTCACGCTGAATTCCCCGGCGTACTTGCCGGGGCCGAAGGAGCTTCCCACATCGTAGGCCCAGCCCTTCTCCTCCCGAATCTTGGAGATGAGATAGGAGTTGAACCCACCGCCCAAGAGATAGTTCATCACCCGGACGGCGTAATAGTCAGGATTGTCCCGAGTCACCCCCAGATGCCCCAGGTTGATGTTGGCCTGGGTCACGTCTCGTTGGATGGTGCACACAACCCTCTGCGTCAAGGGGTAGGGCTTCGGAGGTGGCGTGAAGGCCGGCCCTCCCGGCTTCCAGGCGCCGAGTTTCGCGTCCAGCCCCTGCTTGAGATCGGGCAGGCTCACGTCTCCCACCACGGCCAGGATTGTTCTGTTGGGACGGAAGTAGGCCTCGTGGAATTGCACCAGATCGTCCCGGGTGATGGTCGGCACCGACGCCTCGGTCCCCTCAACCGGCCGGCCATATGGGTTCGTGCCATAGACCAGCGCCATGAAGGCCTGCCAGGACAGCGTGCCCGGATCTTCCTGATCGCGTTTGATCCCGGCGATCACCTCTTGCTTCTTCCGCTCGACCTCGGCCGGCGCAAAGGTGGGATTCAGCAGGATGTCGGCCAGCAGATCCAGGCCCAGATCCAGGTCCTTGCTCAACACGGAGAGCGAGATCGTGGTGAGCTCCTGCCCCGCATCCACGCTCAGGGAGCCTCCCACGAACTCGATGGCCTCGCTGATCTGGGGAGCGGTGCGTGTCTTGGTTCCCTGGGTCATGAGCTGGGCCACCAGATTGGCCACGCCCGGCTTGTCCGGGGGATCCAGGATGGAGCCGCCCTGGACCAGCATCGAGACCGTCACGATGGGCACGCCGCGCTTCTCCGAGAACAGGAGCACCATGCCATTCGGCAGGACCTCGCGGTGGCCGAGCGCCGCCGCCGGTACCAGCGAGGACGCTGGTGCTGTCGAGGAGGCGAGGCCAAGCGCCGCCGTCAGAAGGAGGGTTGCCAAAAGCGTTCGGAGGTTCCGCGTCCTCATGATGTGCTCCCTCCTATTTGCCCGTGCCGGCGGCGGCCGCACCCGGCTTCACCGGGATCAGGATCGCCACGGTTCGGTTCTCCTGGGAGAGATTCTTCTGGGCCACCCGTTGCACGTCGGCGGCCGTCACCTTGCGCACGCCCTCCAGAAACCCGTCCAGCAACTTCCAACTCGCCACCGACTCGTACCGGCCCAGCATTTCGGCCAGGCTGTGGACCGAATCCTGCGCGAAGATGAACTCGGATTCGATCTGGTTCTTGGCTTTCTGCAGCTCGCGCTCTGTCACCGGCTCGCGCTGCACCCGCTCGACCTCGGCGTAGAGCGCCTGCTCGACCTCCTCGGTAGCCTTCCCCGGTAATGGCCCGGCGCTGAACCCGAACAGGAACGGGTCCACGTGCACGGGGTTGTAATCAGCGCCCGCATAGGAAGCCAATTGCTTCTCGTACACGACCTTCTGGTGGAACCGCGCGCTCTCCCCGCCCCCCAGGATGTAGGCCAGAACCCGCAGGGCAAAGCTGTCGGGGTGCGTGAGATTCGGGACGTGGTGAACCACGAACAGGAGGGGGAGTTCCGCCTCCTTCCGCACGTACACGCGCCGCTCGCCCACCTGGGGGGGCTCCTGGGTGATCACCTGGGGCGGATCGGGCTGCCGGGGGATGCTCCCGAAGAGCGATTGAATCTTGGGCAGGAGGGCATCCTTCTTGACGTCCCCCGCCACCACCAGCGTGGCATTGTTCGGGGCGTAATACGTCCGATAGTAGGTAACCAGATCCTCGCGGGTATACGCCTGCATGTCGCTCGGCCAGCCGATGGTCGGATTGCGATATGCATGCGCGAGGAAGGCCGTCGCCCGCATGACCTCGCTCAGGACGTTGCTTGGCTGGTCGTCAATCCTGAGACGACGCTCCTGGATGACCACCTGATGTTCCGGCGCGAACTCCTTCTCGTCGATGAGCAGGTGGGCCATCCGGTCCGCCTCCAGCTCTAGGCCCAGGCCCACCCGGTCGGCGGCGAAGTCCTCGTAGTAGCCCGTGAAGTCCGTCTGGGTCTCGGCGTTATCCACGCCGCCGTTCCGTGTCACGAGCAGGTCGAACTGCTTGGGGCCGATCTTGGGCGTCCCCTTGAACATCATGTGTTCCAGCATGTGGGAGAGGCCGGTCTTGCCCACTTGCTCGTTGCGCGATCCCACCTTGTACCAGACCTGGACGGTCACCACCGGCGCCTTGGGTTCCTCCACGAGGAGGACCTTGAGGCCGTTGGCCAGGGTCGTCTCGAAGACTCGCTCGGCCAGCGTGCCTGCCGAGGCCGACGTCTCTAGCCCCAGTAACAGTCCAAGCGCCAGCACTACCGCCCACGGATGGAACACCCATGGCCTGCCTGTTCGCGGGCCAGCCCGCCGTACCCGACCATCTCGAGCCATGCGATCCTCCACGGGATAATGGACCCCTCAACTCCGCAGCGGGATCACGCCACACTGTGAGGGAGCCCCTTTCGTTTCTGCGCCATTCGCACTCCGAGGAAGACCCCGACCGCCGCGATCGCGATCCCCAGCCACCACGATCCCCAGGACTTGGCCTTGCGACCTGTCCCAGTGGTTCTCTTGCAGGCCCTCGCGAAGCCGAGAGCGCGTCATCCACGTCCAGGAGCCCGGGGAGGATCCACTCGGCTCCGCCCGGGTGGGTGATGAAGCCAGTGCCTTTCTCGCGGCCCGTATCCGGCTCCGCAACGGAGACACCCTTCCCGCACCGGATCGAACCCCGGCCATCACCTCCGTTGGGATGCCCAGCGGGGTCGGTTCGATGCGGAGGAGCCTGGCCTCCCCGCGCGCAGATGCCGCGTCATCTCACTTCCCGCTGGCCACCTTGGCCACGGCCTCGATCAGGGGCGCCGCCTGCGGGTTGGTGACCGTCCGGCGGATGAGGATCTCGGTGGGGCTGACCTCTTTGCCGTAGTAGGCGTGGTTCAAGCCGCCCCGGGTGGCCACCACCGCGCCGTTCAGCGAGAGCCCGGCGTACAGCCCCTTGGTACGGGTGTAGCTGATGATGTCCGCGCTGAGGCCGACGGTGGCGGCCTCCGCCCCGGCCCCGACGGGCCCGACAGCGATGGCGAAGCCGGTACCGAGCTTGACGCTGCTCGATTGCAGGGCCGCGATCCCCCGCTCGGTGAGAGCCACGAGGACGATCTCGGCGGCATCGCCGCCGGCCTGGAGGCCGAAGCTCGCTTCCCCGATGGTGTAGAAAGCGGGCCCGCCCCAGGTGTTGGCCTTCTCATCTCGCGCCAGCAAGACGCCGCTCCCGCCCGAGACCCCGATGATGAAGGCCCCACGGAGGACCTGAGGATATATGAGCACGGCCGTGCCGCGCCGGACGAGGGAACGCAAGCCGCCGCTCATGTCCGGGTCGGCCAGAAACGCCTCGAAGGAGAGCTTCGCCTTCTCGACCAGTTGCTGGGCGTCCCGGGCGTCATCGGCGCGTGCCAGGGTCGGGACGGCGACAGCCGCGCAAAACACCAGGAGGCAGGCGGTGGCAATGCCCCAGATGCCGAACCGCAGACGTGACCCCATCTTGTCTCTCATTTGCTTCTCTCCTCTCGTCGCGTGTGCAGGCCGTCTCGCGGGCTCCAAGCCCGCCCGTAGTTCCAGCCGCGAAGGATTCTATCAGAGGGACCAAGACCCATCCATCGGACCTTCGTCCAATCCCACGAAGGATCCGGCCCTGCCGCACAGCAGGATCGGACTCGATTTTCCTGGACACCGAGCGTGCTCCGTACCCTGCCTTCACCTCGTCGTTGATCCAGCAGGATGAGCGCCCCGCCTGCGTGCAGCGGCAACCCAACCCTGTGTTCATCCAGTTGATGGTGAATATCTCTTGGAAAGTGGTCCCCCCTGGGGGCGAGGCAACGGTGGATCTGTACGGCGAAGTGGAGGCTGCTCCCGCAGAGCGGGTGACTGGCAGCAAAAAGGGGGCAACCGGTATCGTGGGCCCGATTGCCCCCGCACCTCCCTGATTTTTTGGTGGGCCGCCAAGGACTCGAACCTTGGACCCGCTGATTAA
>Ga0315285_10004677_pt1 | contig 14201 bp, 13 predicted proteins | sample YL17G09_36_MG_FD_203698 | JGI IMG/M metagenome (GOLD analysis project Ga0315285, IMG submission 203698) | Sediment microbial communities from Yellowstone Lake, YNP, Wyoming, USA - YL17G09_36 | ecosystem: Environmental > Aquatic > Freshwater > Lake > Sediment | place: USA: Wyoming | collected...
TGCTCTTACCGGCGCGTCCTGTGGGACATATTCATCGATGCTTTGGGGAAAAAGCATGTTTTGTCTGCGATCTCCGTATCGATATGCCATGACAAAATCCCTTTCACCTCGCAGCCGAATTCCGTTTTGGGCCGCTTGAATAGTATGACATATCTGCTAAAATATACAATGAGTTATAAACCCGTGATTGCGACACAGCCTGAAGGCCGAGGGGACGGGTTTATTGCGGGGTTTTGTTCCGCGTTCCGCGGGGGCCGCGACCTGCCATGTTTACTACTTGTTGATTAGGGCAGTAATTGTCCTAAAGAATTCCTCTGCATGACGCAGTTCTTCCTCCACCTCGTGTCTTTGCAACTGTACCCAGTCCGCGTAATCGCTCTCGAGACGGTTGTCAAACATCCGGGAATAGAATTTCCCCATATCTGCTGAGATTAGGCCTGGCTTTACGAAATGCCGATTAAATAACGCCATCACGCCGCCATGCTTGCTGCTGGACAGATTTCGTGTTAGAAGAAGGGCTGTAACCGCGTGAAAACACGCATAGTAAATCCGGTTTGCAGCGCCGTACGGATGGTTGGTTTCGAGCATTACCCTGGCTTCGGCCAGAGTTTCCTCAGCCCGGCTGAGTTTGTAACGGATTAAATCCTCTTGGCCCTTGTTCATGCCACCTGGATTCCTTCCTGATGGACAACCCTGTAGAAAGGTGTAGCCTGCGAAATCGGAGAATTCCACGCGTCGTAACTTCGTATGATAGTGCTTATCACTAAATCTGCCGCCAAACCGATCTCATAGAGCGTATCACGGATAGTCCGTTTGTTTGCCGGGGTAACGTCCTCGTCTAACAAGACGAGCAAATCTACATCCGACTCAGAGCCTGCTTGCCCGCGTGCGTATGAGCCGTACAGCACGAGCCCGGCGGTCGGGAAGTTTGCGTGTATTGCGTCGCGACAAGCAAGCAGAGTCTTTTTAATGTGCGATTGCAGCAGCTTTTCTTTTTCGCCTAAATTATGCACGTGCTACCCTGAAAAACAACGTAATCTTTCGTCGGGCCTTCGCCGCGAACCGGTATAGACGTCGCGCACTCGACAACGCTTGAACGTCTGTAGTAAAATGATAAGGTGTGCTTTGCACACCGCAAAAAAGGTGTGGGCACAGCCCACCCTACGCCTACTAAGAGCCGCACTACCGCCTAAAAACAGCCCTTACTTTTTTCCGCCTTCACCTATTGGAGGGACAACGCCCAACTGTTGCAGCATACCCAGAGCGTCCCAGCTATTCCAGGATTCCTGGATCTTGCCGCCAGAGAAGCGGTTGATGGTGATCCCCGTTACCGTACACTGCTTACCTGTAGGAGATATCCCCATAAGCTCCCCCTGGTGTGTGCCTCTACATGTCCAGCGGATTACTACCTTGTCCCCTTGGGCAATTTCATCCTCAATGGTAAAATGGATGTCGGGGAAGGCGTTGCGGTACATTGTGACGTACTGTTTGGTGCCCTCGAGGCTGTGAATGTCCGGACTGCCGGGCATGTGGCCGACACCGTCGGCGGCGAAAATCTCGTCTACTGTGTCCAGGTTCCCTTTGTTCCAGACCTGCTCAAAGTCACGGCGGGCGATGGCCTTGTTTTTTTCCAGCCGAGCCGTCGAGCAAGAATCGCTGTTTACAGTGATCATGCAGCCGGAAGAAACAAGCCCCAGTACAATCAGACAGAGTGATAGAACCATGTAAGCACGTTTCATTTTTTTACCTCCTAAGCAAATAACGTACAGTAAAACAAAGATTCCTCAATAACGCTTTACTTTTAACCTCCTACGCTTAATTTTTCAAGGAGAAAACTCCGTTCGCCCGTTTACATGCCGCTGGCAAAAGTCCGCGATTTTGTCCCGCGGTATAATCAGGTTTTTGTTCATCGCTGCATCTCTATTCGTCTGGAATTTTCAACCTTTTTCAATGACGGGGTCCTTCGCCCCGAGATTTGCAAAACCGGCGGTGAAAACCGCCAACAAGACTGCAGCCGTCGCCGTGCCAGCGACGGCTAAACGACATATTTAGCCCCGCCGATCAGGGCTTGATCACCTTTTGCTCCTGGAATGTCTTGCCGGTCAGATAATCGGTGAAGGCGACCTTGACCGTTAATCCGCCCGAGGCGGATTTGAATAGCTCGACCTTGTCGGCGACTTCGAACGTCAGCTTGTAGTTGCCGGCCAGTAACGCGGTAAGCCAGAGTTTTTTTAGCTGGTCCGGCCCAACGTGCCATTCGGCAAGCAGTGCCTGGCCACCTTTTTTGTTCAAGTCCCAAAGCTGCACCTGGACCTCGCCGGGCGATTTTACTGTGTCGCCATCCTCGTCAATCGGCTGGACATAGACGACCAACTTTTCTTTTTGGCCGTCTTTGTTCTTATCGTGAAGGCCGCTCAATCTGCCGATCTCGATTCGCTGGATGGACCAGAGCTCACGCTGATCTTTCGGTAGTGCTGCCAGGGTCTCCATCTGCTTTTTCAATCGTTCGTTTTCGGTTTTGGACTGTTCGAGCTGACTCTGCAGGCGTGTTTTTTCCCGGCTTAACCGCTCCACCTGGATAGTCAAACCAGGCGTGCCGGTATCTGCGTTTTTACAGCCTGCCGCCAACACCAGAAGACAGAAGACAGAAGTCAGAAGACAGAAGCCAGGAGTCTGTCCTCTGTTCTCTGTCGTCCGTTCTCTGCCCTCTGTTCTCTGTCCTCTCACTTGCATGCCCCTTTCAATCTTCTGGTTCTTGGCTGGGTTGCGTCTGGACTCTGACAATCTCAGGGGCCTTTTGCAGAATTCGGTCGGCCAACCCGTAGGCTATTGCCTCTTGCGAGTCGAGCCAGAGGTTTCGGTCGCAATCCTTTTCGATTTTTTCCGGGGTTTGGCCGGTGTGTTTAGCTAATATCTCGTAAAGTCGGGTTCGCAGCCGAAGTATTTCCTGTGCCTCGATGTCGAGGTCGGTAGCGGGACCTTCCAATATGCCCGTGATCAATGGCTGGTGCAGGAGGATTCTGTTGTTTGCCAGCAGGAACCGTTTGCCGGATTTGGCTCCGGCCAGCAGGACCGCGGCCATGCTTGCCGCCTGGCCTACGCAATAGGTTGCGACGTCGCATCGCAGGAACTGCATCGTATCATAGACTGCCAGCCCGCCGGTAATTGAGCCGCCGGGAGAGTTAATGTAGAAATGGATGTCGGTCTTATTGTCCTCGTTGCTCAAGAACAGCATCTGGGCGATGATCAAATTTGCTGTTGAGTCGTTTAGCACGCCGCCGAGAAAAATTATCCTGTCTTTCAGCAGTCTGGAATAGATGTCATACGCGCGCTCGGTTCGGCCGCTTTTTTCAATTACTATCGGGACCAAAGTCTCATTTACAATCATTGTGGCTGCCCTCGTTGGTCGCATGACGTTCGTATTGCGTAGTGCGCATTGCGTATGACGCACGACGCACTAGCTTTGCTGTTTGTCCTTTTTATCGTCTTTTTTCTTGGCTTTATCTTCTTCGTGCAGCACCTCGTCGATAAGGCCGTACCGGCACGCCTCTTCCGCAGTCATATACCTATTTCTTTCGGTCTCGGCGGCGATCTTGTCTGCCGGCTGGCCGGTGTGCTTTGCCAGGATTTCGTGTATCATTTTTTTTGCTTTGAGGATTTCTTCAGCCTGTATTTTGATGTCGGCTGCCTGGCCGCTGACCCCGCCCCACGGCTGATGCAGCATAACCTTGGCATGTGGAAGGGCGAAACGCTTGCCCTTCGTTCCTGCTGCCAGCACCAGGGCGGCTCCCGACTCGGCTCTGCCTATACAAAAGGTTGCAACAGGAGAGCCGACAAAGCACATTGTATCATAGATCGCCATCGTGTCGTCGACGCTGCCGCCGGGCGAATTAATGTATAAGCTGATCTCGGTGTCCCGCTTGAGATTATCCAGATACAGTATTTTCATAATTACTTCAGCGGCCCTGGCGTATGATATTTCCCCGATCAAAAAGACGATCCGGTTTTCCAGCAGCATATCATCGAGGCTCATCTGGCGATAACGCTGATATGGGCCGTACTGGTCGTACATGTGGAAATTCCTAGCGGAGTTTCTCGGCGAGTGTTCGATAGACATTAAGTATCTTCCTTTATTCACTGCTGCCAGCTCGTTATTCTTTAGGTTCCTCCGAGGCCGGTTCGCTCTTTTTGTCTTTAGCTTTTCCTTTAGCCGATTTTCGCTTAGGCTTCTTGTCGGTCTTGGCTTGCGGCTGGGCTTGCGGTTTGGCTTGCGGCTCTGTCTCGGCTATCTTTGCCGACTCTAAGAGCTTGGCGATGCACTTACTTTCGCGCACCTGTAACGTAAACTGAGCCAATAAGCCCTCACGAGCCATTTGCTCTCTCAGCCTTTCGGGACGCTGCCCCTGTTGAATGGCCGATTGGGCAATGTGGCCGTTAATCTCTTCTTCGCTCACTTCGATGCTGAGCTTTTTTGCAACTTCATCCATAATAAAGAACGTCTGTAGCTGCTTGTGAGCTTGCTGTTCACTGCTTGCTCGCAGCCGATCCATGTGCTCTTCAATCTGTTCGCGCGTCAGGCCTCGCATCAGCAAGTTTCCGTACTGTCTCTGCAACAGGGTATGCGAATGGTCGGCTACGATGTCCAGGGGCAGGTTGAAGCTGGTGTTGTCAAGCAGGTACTTGTAGATTTGCTCGGTCATATCTGTCCGTGATTGCTGTTCCAATCGGCTCTGTAATCTATCGCGGATATTCTCCCGCAGCTCACCTTCATTGCCGACATGAAGCCTTTTGAGGAAATTCTCGTCTATCTCGGCAGGTTTGAGCCACTTAATGTCTTTGACGGTAAGGCGGATATCGATCCTTTTGCCGCGATATTCCTCCCGGAAATATGTTCTTGGCACTTCAACGCTAATCTCTTTGACGTCTTTCGCATTGGCACCGACGAGAAGCTCGTCGAGTTTCTCAACGGGGACCGCTCCGATAAAGCCGTTGTGCCTCACGTATATCTCGACATTATCAAGCTGCTCTTCTTTCTCGGCATCGGCAGCCTTCAGAACCGCATCGGCTATTATCTGGTCGTCGAGCTGAACGGATCCGGTCTCGCGCGGCGTCCATACGCCCGACAGCCTGCGCAGTTGCTGGACTTCTCTGTCGATTTGCTCATCCGTAACTTCCAGTTTTGTTCTTGTCAGGGGGATGCCTTCGAGCGGCGGCAGGGTGATTACCGGCCTGACCTCCACCTCAAAGTCGAACTTCAGCGGCCCGGTCTCCGGCAGCTCTATTTTTTCATGGTCGATGGAAGGCTCGCCGAGCACGTCCAGCTTATTATCTTTTATAGCCGAGTCGCTGGCCTGGATGAGCAGCTTGAGCTTGATTTGCTCTGCAGTTTCTTTGCCGAATCTTTTTTCCAGAAGGCGTCGCGGCGCTCGACCTTTTCTAAAGCCCGGCACGAGCGCCTCTTTGCGCAGAGTGTCATATTGCTTATCGGTAGCGTTTTTTATCGCTTCCTCGGGTATTTCTACGGTGACCTTTTTTTTACAAGGGCCCGCCTCTTCAACGGCGACAACGTTTTTCGGTCCTGCGGACTCTTGCTTGCCCTCGGTCGTCGCAGCTTGCTCGTCATTCGTCTGGACTGTCGCCTGTTCTTCCTCGGCCATTTCTCTGCTCCTGAACGCTCTGTTTTAGTTCTGCCGACACATTAAAGAAAAAGGGCATCAGGGTTACACCTTCCCTTAGCCGGATAAACGTGGTTTTCGGTCCCAGCATAGCGATTATGCAGGACCTCAGCATATCAGCGACCATCGCCGCGCTACCACTTAGCCGGTTCCTCGCCGATACTATGTGCTCTGCCAACGCAAAGAACGCGTTTGCAGTGCCCATCTTTGAAACAACCTATAGAGCGGGTGATGAGGTTCGAACTCACGACATCCACCTTGGCAAGGTGGCGCTCTACCACTGAGCTACACCCGCAAATCTCATATCTCGTCCTTCGTATCTCGTATATCGCTTTTGCCTTCACGGTTAACGCGATACGGTCAGATAATTATACGGGCTATTATCGTCCATGCAAGGGCATTTTTTTCAAGATTTTGCCCTTACGCCGGATATTTAGCCCCGCAATCCTTCGACCCGGCTCAGGACGGGTTTATTGCGGGGTCCCTGCAGTTTACCGCAGGTTTCATTTCCCGGTTTCACCGCCGGTTCATACTTAGGGTTTCTTGCCCCGCCGGTTTGGGTCATCTGCCGTCTCCGGGGATTCGGGCGCCGGAGAAATTCAGTTTGGCTCTGGTTGGCTCGTGCGTTATTATATAGCGGGTAGCTGCCCGGAAAACCTGCCGCTGGAACTATACCGGTTACGAAAGGGGGTGGTTCAACAGATGGCTGCAAATAATCTGGGGCCGGCAAAAAAGTGGGTGTACTTGCCTCTTTCGCTATTGATACTGGTTGTGATATCTGCCGGTATTTTTACGGTCAAGCTGCTGACAAGGCCCGGCGCGATTTTTGCCATCGAGAGCAAAGAGTCTCAGCCCAACGAAAAGGCTGCTGATGCGCACCAGCCGACCGCCCAAGAGCAAAAGGACCCGAACGATAAGAAACCGCCGCGTCCGGAACATAAACATCCGGCTTTTAGCCAGCGCATCGAAGAGCGAGCCAGAATGGTTGCCGACCAAATCCAGGCACGGGATGTGAACGATCCCAATGTTCTAAAAGCGATGCGAATAGTGCCGCGGCACGCGTTTATTCCCCCAACCGAGCAGCGGTATGCCTACGGCGACCACCCTGTGCCGATCGGACTCGGCCAGACCATAAGCCAGCCATACATTGTGGCATTTATGACCGAGGCCTTGAAACTCGATCCAAATGATAAGGTCCTGGAGATCGGGACCGGCTCAGGCTACCAGGCGGCGGTCTGCGCTGAAATCGCCCGGGAGGTCTATACAATCGAAATTCTCGAAGAGCTTGCCAAATCCGCAGCCAAAAAGCTAAAAGAGCTGGGTTACCGCAATGTATTTGTCAGGGCCGGCGACGGCTATCTTGGCTGGCCCGAAAAGGCCCCATTCGACGCCATCATCGGCACAGCCGCTGCCGGGCGCATACCTCCGCCGCTGATCGAGCAATTAAAGCCGGGCGGCAGAATGATCCTACCTGTGGAAGGCCGCTTCGGGTTTCAGTATCTGGTGCTGATAACCAAGGACTCCAAGGGCAATCTGCACCAGAAAAATGTCATGCCGGTCCGTTTTGTGCCGATGACCGGCCAGGTCGAAAAGAAATAAGGGCAATCAAAAAAATGACATTTGTAGATTGGAAATTGGTGTGCTTACAGAAACAAGCCGGGTTCCACGGAGAAATATTCAGCCAGTTTCTTAATATGCACCTTGCTGAGTTGTCTTTTGCGTTTTAGAATCTTCGAGCCCAATTGCCTCTGGCCGAGAATACGACCCAAGTCGGAACTATTCAAACCATTAGCTTCTAACAGGAACTCAAGCGTCTGTATGGGGTCTTGAGTGGTATCAATTGGCACGTGTTTACTCTCGTAATCGTCAATAAGCAGGGTAAGGATTTCGAGATAGGCGGTCTGATCTTTGTTCAGGTCGGTTCTTGCTGCCAATTTACGGGCTATTTGAACGGCACGATTGTAATCGCCTTTCGTGCGAATAGGACGGAGATATAGCTTTGTTACCAGGTTTTTCCAATTAGTTGGGATTGCGGTTCTTAGGGTCATAATAAAGCCTTCCACTTATTTTTGCTATACTGCTCGTGTGTCAGCCTCCACCCGATGAACACCGTTTGTATGGTATAGTTTATCGCCGCGATTATTCGATACTTGTTCCCACCTACGTTGAATATCGTATACGTCTCACTGCCTCTTGCGTACGTGTCGGCTGTACTGAAAGTTTTTCGTGCATCGGCTAAAGAGCTCCATTTAGCTGCTTTGGCTACCCTGTACCAGTGCTTTAGCGCCGGCTCGGCACTCGGATGTTTGGCCCAGAACTCCCTAAGCGGCGCCTTGCTAACTATCCTCATGAGTACATTATGTACTCTTTTAGGTTGAAAGTCAAGAGAAAAATACGGATAGGGACAAAAATTTCTCTCTGTGACATCCAACGTTTGCCGGACTTTGTCATTCCCACGCGGCGGGCTGTCCTCAGTACAGTCGAAAGGGGTGCACAGCACCGCCCCTACTGTTATTCCGACCGAAGGCCCGCGCACCTGCGCCCACATTTGTCATTCCGACCGGAGGCCGGCCAGCGGCGGGCCGAAGCGGAGAAATCTGCCTTCGCAGGGTAGTCCTGCCAATAATGCCTCCCTGGCAATCCGGCAGGACTGCCAGACTTCGCATGCGAAACTCTTGAACAATGTCATTCTCGAAGGTTTTCTTCTGGTTTTTGTCCTTGATCTTATCGATTATCCCAAGCAATCTTGGTCGTAGCTTATAATCCTCTTTTCGCAGCCCGCTGAACCAAGCAAAGGCAAGACTATGGTCGATGTTGGACCAAGCACCCAGGATCTTTTTGTCCTGTGTATAAACTCTTCGGCTGAGTTGACAACCTTTTCGTCCATTGCACTTTCGCCCGTTTAACTCCTTTTGCAGATTAGGTTCTTTGCTCAAGAAAGAGACTTACCCCACAATCTGACGTATCGGTCAAAAGGATAGCCAATAGAGCCGGGATACGATTGGAATGGCGGATTTCACAGATGGCGGGGTCGAAGCACGGACTACGGGTCCTTATGGGACTGGAAACCAAATGCAATTGGCGTTCGGAGCACCGCGTGGAGTTTTACCAGCCGAAGCGAAGAATCGGGCACAAGGCCGGCGGTTCTGGCTCAAGGACAAATGGCGGCCATAGAAATCCTGGTCAGGCCTTCGGCAGAGCCACAAAGTGTTCCCTAAGCAGTCTTGACGGGAGATTTTGCCCGACTTTGGCAAGAAATTTTGCAACTTTTTCTTGAAATTAGGGCGGCATATCTGATATAAATAGAGGTGTCGCAACGTGCGGATGCGCTTCTCGTGTGTCCGGGCTAAGGAAGGAGGCAAGTTCAAGTCGCAGTAAACACTGCTGGATGGAAACAAGTGTCGTAGCTTTTTTGGCCTTTTGTTGGTTGTTGTGTTAGAGGTTGTCGCGATAGGCCTATATATCTACAGACTCTGGCGGGCTTATCCCCAACGAGCGTGTTTTGGCGTGTGACCAAAGTCAGGTATCTTAAACTTTTTTGAAGGAGGACTATTATGTGGAAAAAATTAATTTATCTAACCTTCTTTTTTGCATTTTGCCCGATGGCTATGGCTTCTGACATAGCGATTTCAACACAGGCAAACTGGTGGACGCAAGCTGCGGCTGACCGCGAGATGCAAGAAATTGTTAACAACGTAAAGGGTGTTTCTGTTCAACTATTCACATCAGCTCAACAGGCCGCCCTTGCAGATTGGGTAAGAGACCACACAGGTGATGGTGTATCAGACCTTTTAATTCTTTGCGGACAGTTCCCAGCCACTATTTATGCAGGCGGTAATGCACAGCCTAATGGCTCATTAGCCGAATTGTTCCTGGATGATGGTAATACCATTATTAACACCGGTGACTGGATTTTTTACGTCGGAACTGGTGGAAATAATGCCGCAGGCGGATTACAGAATATGATGGACATTCCCGGCGTTACAGTGGCGGGCGCGGACAATACTCCTGTTGTTGTTACAGCCGACGGTCACGAATACACTCCAACTTTGCAGAATTTCCAGACTGACCGCCCATTCCATCTTGATACACTTGCCGGCGATTGGGAAGTCGAACTGATTCTTGCTCAAGACACTGGTGGAACATTAGCCGACCCCGTTATCGTTCATAATACAGTTACGGATGGTCGCATAGGGGTTTTCTACCAGGTGGCCGATACAGACACTGACTTACGCGGCGAAGTTATAAGTCAATGGATTAACAACTATTTTATGAAATACATTGCCGCCGGCAACCCGTACGCACGGAGCCCGGGTCCAAAAGATGGGGCCACCGGCGTGACCTCACCGCTGGTTCAATGGAAAGCGGGGGATACCGGCGCGTTCCATGATGTGTACTTCGGCACCAATCCGACGCCCGGTGCGGCTGAGTTCAAGATCCGAACGGGGTACCTCGTCTATTGGGCCGGCTCTGTTACGCCGGGAGCCACTTACTACTGGCGTATCGATGAGGTCGAGGCTGACGGCGTCACCATCCACACAGGCAATGTCTGGAGCTTTACCGCTGCGCCATTGACCGCCTATGCTCCGGTCCCGAGCGATGGTGCCAAGTGGGTCGATGTCGAGGCTGACCTTAGCTGGACTGCGGGCGCAACCGGCATTAAGCACGATGTGTACTTTGGCACCGACCAGACTGCGGTAGCTAATGGCACGGGCGGCACATTGAAAAGCAGCCAGCAGACAACGAAAACATACGAGCCCGGAACCCTTGCACTGGATACAACTTACTACTGGAGGATCGATGAGTTCGACTCCGGCGGCGCCAAGTATCCGGGCACAGTTTGGAGCTTTACAACGATTGGGCCCAACGCGGGTATCAGAGGATACTACTTCAGTAATATGAATTTGACTGGTGCTCCGGCACTTGTCCGTCTTGACCCTGCGATCGGCTTCAACTGGGGCGCTGGCACTCCGGGCGGTACCATCCCCGTCGACCTATTCTCGGTTAGATGGGTTGGCGTGGTCGAAGTGCAATACTCCGAGCCTTACGTGTTTACCACCAATAGTGACGACGGAATCCGGATGTGGCTGGACGACGTGCTGATCATTGATAGTTGGATAAATCAGTCGGCAACCATGCATAGCAGTTCGCCCATTGACCTTGTTGCCGGGCAGCGATATGGCGTTCGGGTAGAATACTACGAAAATGGCGGCGATGCGGTAGCACAACTACTCTGGGAGAGCACTTCCACGCCCAGACAGATAATTCCAGCGGGCGCGTTGCAGCTTCCGCTGCCAGCCCGCAACCCGATTCCGGTTAACGGTGCTGTAGATGTCAAGGATACACCCACTCTGAGATGGTCGGCGGGCGAGAAGGCCGTTAAGCACAACGTGTACTTCGGCACAGATGCTACAGCGGTGGCAAGCGCTACTACGGCCTCAACAGGTATCTATCGAGGTCAGCAGGACCTTGCTGCTAACAGCTACGTCCCCAGCGAAGCACCACTGACGTGGAATAGCACTTACTACTGGCGAATAGATGAGGTAAACGCCGCCGATACCTGGAAAGGCGGCGTCTGGAGCTTTACTACCGCCAACTTTATCGTTGTGGATGACTTTGAGGACTATACTGACGATGTGGGCAGCAGAATCTTCCAGACCTGGAAGGACGGATGGGGATACAACGAACCGGCGCCGGGCTATGCCGGCAACGGCACCGGCTCAACTGTGGGCTACGGTCAGGCGCCCTTTGCTGAGCAGACTACAGTTCATGGCGGCAGCCAGTCAATGCCGTTAGGTTACGACAACAGCGGTGCAGCCGGCAAAGCTCGATACTCAGAGACGCAGCGAGAGTGGGCCTCGCCGCAGGATTGGACCAAGGGAACCGTCAAGGCGTTGACGCTGTACTTCTATGGCGCTGCTGCAAATGCTGCTGAGCAGCTCTATGTGGCCGTGGAAGATAATGCCGCCCACGTCAAGGTGGTGAACCATCCTGATATAGGGGCGCCCCAGAAAATCGGCTGGCAGGAGTGGAATATCGAGCTAACGCAATTCAGTGCTGCTGGCGTGAACCTGAAGGCTGTCAAGAAGATGTATATCGGTCTTGGCAACCGCACCAGTCCGAAGGTTGGCAGCACGGGCACGATATTCGTCGATGATATCCGGGTGTATCCCAGCAGATGCGTTCCTTCGATGTTAAGACCGGATGCCGATATCGCCTGGCCGTACGACTGCAAGGTTGGCTATGAAGACCTTGGAATACTCGCGGGCGAGTGGTTGTTTGAAACACAAGTGCAGGATTGGGAGTATCGCGCTGCCTACTGGGACAGCCGATATCGAACGAATTGGGCCACTGATGCCAATTCCATAACCGTTCGAGACGGTCTGGTCGCTGCCGGCTACACGATTCTCGACGCTGACCAGCTCAAGACGTGGATGAACGCTCGCATCGCCGATAAAAAGTTGAGCGTGGTGGTGTTCTGTCGGGACAACGCGCCGGACACCGTTGTAGAATCGGTAGATGCTACTTGCACGCTTCGAAAGTATCTCGATGCAGGCGGCAAGATTGTCTTCTACGCCGATATTCCTTTCTGGGACATTGCCCACGCGGATGGTACCTGGGACAACCCCGCTAATGCCGGAGCGCCCGCCATATTGGGATTCAACACTTCCAGCGCACCGCGGGACACCTACGACACAGTCACCATCACCGGCGCCGGGGCCAGTTGGGGCCTAGCGCAAACCTGGAGCTCGCAGCGGCCGGCGGCTGCTGGCATTACTACCAATCTCACAGTTTTGGCTACGGACGCTGCTGGAAATGCGCCAGCCTGGGTGAAGCATTATCTGCCGCGCGATAAGGCCCGAGGGTTCGTTCGTATCTGGGACACAACCGGGGCGCCACCCGTCGCGGACGTCATCAGTGTGGCAGAATCCAAGGGTCCTCTTGCGGCTGATCTGAATGCCGACAAAAAGGTCGATTTTAAGGACTATGCTAAGTTAGCGGATTCTTGGCTTGAGGAGATTTTGTGGCCGTAATGGCAGTACGGCTGTGAATGTTTAGCCCTGCCACCGTGGAACGTGGAATGAAGTGTCGAAGGATGTGGGCAGGGCTTGCCCCCGGCACGGAGCCTGCCCTGAGCTCGTCGAAGGGTCCGGGGGCTAAACCTGTCTCGAGCGAAGTCGAGAGATATTTAGCCCTGCAACTTATTGCGGGGTTCAGAGAGGATTGCACCATTTCGGGGCCTATTCGCCTATGGCGAATAGGCCCCAATCTTATGCATGGTACGGGAGCGGTCGGCAGTTGTATTCGCCGGCCGATTTGTGTATTATGGTCTCTCTCAAATGGAGCCTGCGTTCTGTGCTGTGGGCTGCATAAAGAATACTGACCGAAACGACCTGAAGGATTCTGCGTATAGATCATATCAAGGCTGTGACAACTTTGTTTGCGGCCGTTTTGCTATCCCGCCCATTGTGCCGCGCCGATGACTGGCCCCAATTCAGGGGACTGAGCCGCGACGGCAAATCCGCAGAAACCGGACTTCTGCAAAAATGGCCGCAAGGCGGCCCCCCTTCTCTGGTCGGTCGATGGCCTGGGCACGGGTTTTTCTTCGGTCGCTGTAGCCGACGGGTTTATATATACAACCGGCATGCTTGACGGCCAGGGGTTTCTTTTTGCCTATGACCTTGACGGCAAGTTCCGGTGGAAAAAATCATACGGCCAGGAGTGGCAAGGGTCCTATCCGGGTGCTCGAACCACGCCAACGGTGGACGGCGGCCGCGTTTACGTCTTCAGCGGCACAGGAGTCCTGGCATGTTTGTCCGCCAAAACCGGCGAACAAATCTGGAGCGTAGATGCGTTGAATACGTTCCAGGGCAAAAACATCTCCTGGGGCATGACCGGCTCACCGCTGGTCGACGGGCAAAAAGTGTACTGCACGCCCGGCGGCAAAAAGGGCGTCATCGTGGCGCTGGATAAATTTACCGGCCGGACCACCTGGACGACAATGGGCCTGGACGAAGGTTCAGCATATTCTTCGCCAATTCTCATCCAAAGAGGCGACAATCATCTGCTTGTCAACGCGATACAAAAATCTATAATCTGTGTAAATGTCGAGGATGGGACGCTCGTCTGGCGTTTTCCTTACCAAACCAGTTATGACACCGCTATTGTCACGCCGGTTTATAGCGATGGCTGCATCTTTGTCACCAGCGTAGTTGAGTACGGCTTTACAACCGGCGGGCTGATGCTGCAAATCTCCGACGACGGTACGAGCGTCAAGAAAAAATGGACGCAGCCTGTTTTGGACTGTCATCATGGCGGCGTTGTGCTGGTCGACGGCTGCCTCTATGGCTCCAACTTTAAGGGCATTCCCAAAGGCGATTGGGTTTGTCTTGATTGGGACGCCGGCAAAGTTATGTATGAGGCCGCGTGGAACGCAAATAAAGGCTCCGTTATCTACGCGGACGGGATGCTGTATTGCTATGACGAAAATACCGGCGACGTGGCTCTTGTCAAACCCTCGCCCAA
>Ga0315285_10004679_pt1 | contig 14195 bp, 17 predicted proteins | sample YL17G09_36_MG_FD_203698 | JGI IMG/M metagenome (GOLD analysis project Ga0315285, IMG submission 203698) | Sediment microbial communities from Yellowstone Lake, YNP, Wyoming, USA - YL17G09_36 | ecosystem: Environmental > Aquatic > Freshwater > Lake > Sediment | place: USA: Wyoming | collected...
CATAAAGGCAATCCTGGGTGTCGCTGATCCCCCAGTCATCGTAGTTGGCTTGCTCGAACTCAACCCCGTATCCCGTGCTGCCCCGGTAGTTGGGAGCAAGAAAAGTGTAACCTTTGGCAATGAAATACTGGGCCAAGATATCCCATTCGTAACAATATTGGGCCGAAGGGCCACCGTGCGGATGCAGGATGGCTGCGCCGTTGGGCTTATGCGGGCGGAACAACAGGGCTGGAATTCTCACTCCGTCCTGGCTCTTGAAGTATACCCATTCAGGCATGACCAGCGGGTTGCGCTCCAGGGCAGGCAGGTTAGAGAAGGTCAGTTGTGTCGTCTTGCCGCCTGGAATGGCGACGCGATACAGGTCGGGCGGCTGGAGCGGGGACTCGTACTCGACGGTCAGAACCCTGCCATCCGGCGACCAATTGGGCGTTGAATAAATGCCCTGCCCGGTCCTCAAGTAATCCACTTCACCGCTGGCGACATCAATGAGCGCCAGGTTGAAAGCTCCCTGCTGGTTGACGGTGCACGCCAGGCGCGTCCCATCCGGCGACCAGGCCAGGTCGCTCACCTCCAAACCAAGGCGGGTCAATTGCTGTATCCCTTCCCCGTCGGAGCGGATCAGCCAAGCCTCGTTGAAGCCGGAGCGCTGCGAGAGGAAGGCGATCAGCGCCCCATCCGGCGACCAGCGCGGCCACCAGTCTTTCTGTTTTGGCGCGCCGGTCAGGGGGCGGATCTGGCCGGTCTGCACGTCCACAATCCGCAGATCCAGGCGGTTTGGATCGTCGCGCGGGCGGAAGATGAAGACGACTGTCTTGCCATCCGGCGCGGGGCGGGCGTCACGCACGTCGCCGGGTAAAGTCACCAAAGAACGCGGCCAGGAACCGTCGCGGTCAGTCAGCAAGAGTTGGACGCCCTCCCCTTCACGATCCACAAAGATGAGCAGACCGCGACTGTCTAGCATCCAGCGCGGCAGCGTGGCCCTGGGCGCAAAGCTGCTGATCTTCCTGGGCAGGCCGCCTTCGAGCGGGGCAACGTACACGTGCATCTGCATCGTGAAGGCCAGCCAGCGGCCATCCGGCGACCATTGCGGGATCTCGTCATCCCAATAGGCAACCGGCCCGCGATGGGTGGAAATTCGCGCCGGCCAGCCGCCTGCGGAGGGCATCACGTAGATATCCGAGAGGTCTTCTCGATCCCAGATGAAGGCGATGTTCTTGCCATCCGGCGAGAGGCGATGGTCACGGACGTGGTTGACGGCTGTGATCAGTTCCAGGCTCCAGCCTTCCGGCGGTTTGATGTCGGGCCGTTTGATCGAGGGCCAGCCATGGCGTTCGTATTTTTCTTCTGGTTTGATCTCTCCGATCATAGCTACCTCCTCGTTCAGGTGACAGTCATCTTGATTTCGACAGGATGGACATGATAGGCAGGATATTCCATATCCTGTAGCGCAGAGACGGCTTCCACGCCGTCGGGCATGGGAGCCCGACCCTCTTAGCTAAACAGTATTAGGCTTGGGGGATTACAAAAACGGCAGAAGCGCCGAAGGAAGCTAATCTGTGGCGGCGAGTTCTTTATCGGCGGCGAGCAGGATCTCATCCAGCTCACGCGAGACACTCTCCGGCATTGGGTCAACCAGGGGAGCGGCCAGGATCTCTTCGACCTTTTCCCTGGCCCTATTATACATCGTGGGCGTGCCCAGGCCAAGCCAGGCTTCGTAGAGGGTGCATGTCAGTTTGGTGGCAGCGGAGTCCAACGTCTCCCGACGTTGGAGCGCAAACTGCCAGAAAAACCCCAAAATCTGGAGATTTTGGACTCCAGGCAGGCTATTTTGGGAAACTCGCCCCCAAATTGACATGCACCCCTTCGCCAGGCACAGGTTGACAAAAGCCTTTATCTACTTTATAATCTACACACTAACACATGTTAGTAACTAAGGGAGAAAATGTCCAGTAAACGCACGACCAGTTTTGATGTTGCCAAAATGGCAGGGGTATCCAGGACAACTGTGTCGCGTTTGTTCTCAATAATGTTCATGGTGTCAGCATCAGCGAGGCAACCCGCCAACGCGTGCTCAACGCAGCCAAAAAGCTAAATTACTATCCAGACGCAGCCGGGAGAAAACTGGTTAATGGGAAGTCTTCTACGCTGGGGTGGGTATTACGCCAAAGTCAGGAGCAGGTTTTTGCGGACGCATTGCTGCCCCAAGTTTTGCTGGGCGTCGAACAAGCCGCCACAACGCAAGGCTTTCAAGTCCTCCTGAAACCGCTGGAGCCTGATGACAGCACAGGCTACATGCGTCTGATTAACGAAAACCAGGTGGATGGAATCATCCTCTCCGGGCCACGTCAAGATGACACAGAGATCATCCGTTTGCACCGGGATGGTTTTCCCATCATGCTGATGGGACAATTGCCGGTGCAGTTGTAAACTATTCACGAGGCACTCCTTTCGTTGCGATATAGCGGTTTGGTTAACCTAATCTATACCACAACGAGGGGTGCCTCAACTATCCTCTAAAACTGACAGGGGATGAAGAAAGGAAGGTGTAAACCTGGAGGATAGTTGACCACATTTGTTACCGGTCATTCTCGTTTTAAAAATCTAAAACCCAAATTATTTCGGAGGAGAAAATGAAAACCAAAAACCGCCCTATCTTAATTGTCTTGCTTCTGGTATTGTCGCTGGTCAGCGCTCAATGCGCTCCGAAGCCAGTGCCGGAAGCCACGGCAGCGATGACCGAGGCTCCGGCCACGGAAGCGCCCTCGGCAGAGGCCGGCCGCGCCTCGATCTTCGTTTACTCCCACCCCTCGGACTTCCCGGACCTCGACCCGGCCAAGAGCTATTCGAACGACTCGGTAGTGATTTCCAACTGCTACGAATCGCTCACTTTCTACAACCCACCGGGCAGCAAGGAAGTGCTCAGCCCCAAGCTGGCTGTCAGTTGGGAATCCAACGAAGACGCCACGGAGTGGACCTTTCACCTGCGGGAAGGCGTAAAATTCCACGACGGCGAACCCTTCAACGCCGAGGCGGTCAAGTACTCGATCTCCAAGACCATAGAGCTGGGGATCGGCACCGCCTACATCTGGGGTCCGGTGGAAGAAATGGAAGTGGTGGACGACTACACCATCAAGTTCAAGCTCAGCTACTCGGCCCCGTTGGACCTGATCGCTTCAACTGGATACGCCGCATGGATTTATAGCCCGAAATCCTACGAAGAGAAGGGCTCCGATTGGTTCGCCGAGGGACATTGCGCCGGTACCGGCCCCTACACCATCGAGAGCTACGAAAGAGGCTCGCGCCTGGTGATGACCCGCTTCGAGGAGTACTGGGGCGGGTGGCAACCGGGACAGTTTGAGAAGGTGGTCTTCGAGATCAGCCAGGACCCGGTCGTGAACCAGCAAAAGATCGAAGCCGGCGCTGCGGACTTCACCTACCTGCTGCCTCCCGATAACCTGGAGGCCCTCAAAGCCAATCAGGACCTGGTCGTATACGAGAACTCCAGCTTCCAGAACCTGGTAGGGCTCTTGAACACCAAGAAACCGCCGCTGGATAACGTCAAGGTGCGCCAGGCGCTCAGCTACAGCTTCCCCTACGAGCAATTCATCACTGGTGTCATGGGCGAGCGGGCTACCCAGGCGCGCGGCGTCGTGCCGGTCGGCATGTGGGGGCGGAGCGACGAGTTGTTCCAATATACTTACGACCTGGAAAAAGCCAGACAGCTCCTGACCGAGGCCGGCTACCTGCCGGACGGCGGCTTCAAGCTGCTCATGACCTACGCCTCCGGCGACCTGGACGAGCAGCAACTGGGCGAGCTTTGGAAAGCCGAGCTGGCCAAGCTGGGGATTGAGCTGACAGTGCAGGGGATGAACTGGGAAGCCCAGTGGGACCTGAGTAAATCCGACCCGCTGAAGGCGCAGGATATCTTCGTCATGTACTGGTGGCCGGATATCGTCTCTCCCTTATGCTTCCTGTACGGCATGTTCCACTCAGAGGCCACCCTGTTCAACCTGGGTTACTACAGCAACCCTGATTACGACAAGCTGGTGGACGACGGCAACGTGGAGACCGGCGTGGATAGAGAGAAAGCAGCCGAGATGTTCATCCAGGCCCAGCAAATCTTGCTGGACGACGCTGTGTCGTTGTTCTTTTACGATGTGAAAAACATCCACTTCGCCCGGGCCGACGTAAAGGGCTTCGTGGATAACCCCGCCTACCCGCACGTGGTGTTTGTGTATCAACTCAGCCGCTAATCTGCATACCTGGCAGGTCGTCGATCGCCCCGAGGATACTCCCCGCGGGTGATCGACGACCCCTCTCGGGGTGTAAGTCTTATGCGATGGATCGAATACCTCCTGCGGCGGCTGATTATGGCTGTGCTGGTGCTGGTCAGCGTGTCCATCATCACCTTCGTGATCGCCCGGATCATCCCATCCGACCCGGCGGCTGCCTGGGTCGGCCCGCGCCCCACCCAGGAGCAAATCGCCAAGGCGCGCCTGGAGCTCGGCCTGGACCGGCCATTGTGGGTGCAGTATTACCGCTACGCCAGCGCTTTACTACAAGGCGATTTCGGCACTTCCGTTCGCAGCCACCAGCCTATTGCTACCGACCTGAAAACCTACCTGCCGGCCACGCTGGAGTTGGTGCTGGCGGCCATGTTCATCGCCGTGGTGATCGGTATCCCCCTCGGGGTGCTCTCCGGCGCCAGGAAAGGTAGCCTGCTAGACCACCTGACCCGCCTGATCTCCATCGCCGGGGTGTCGATGCCGACCTTCTGGCTGGGCTTGCTGCTCCAACTGTTGTTCTTCAGCCGGCTGGGAATCCTGCCGATCGGGGCGCGCCTCTCCAACGAGGTTGCCCTGTACAACCCGATCCAGGTCAAAACCGGCTTTTACCTGCTGGATAGCGCCCTGACCGGCAACTGGTTCGCTTTTAAAGATGCACTCATTCATATCATCCTGCCTGCTTTCACCCTGGCAACTTACGCCATCGGCCTGGCCATCCGCATGACCCGTTCCACGATGGTGGAAGTGCTGGGCGAGAATTACATCCTGGCAGCCAGGGTGGCCGGCATCCCGGAAAGGGTCGTTTTGTTCGTGCTGGCGCTCAAAAACGCCATCATCCCTACCATCACCGTCCTGGGGCTTTCCTTCGTTTATTCGTTGACCGGGGCCATCCTGGTGGAGGTCATCTTCTCCTGGCCGGGGCTGGGCAGCTACGTGACCAGAGCCGTCCTAAGCATCGATTTCCCGGTGATCGTCACTACCACGCTCGTAGTCACCGTTTTCTACGTGGTTATCAACCTGTTGTTGGACCTCGTCCAGGCTGGCCTGGACCCACGCGTTACCTTGCAATAGATGGCTATGGTCGATATCACCGTGATTAACCCAACCATCACCCGTGAGTGGGATGAAGCCGACATTCAGACATACGCTCGTGTAGCCAACCCTGACACTCGTATACGGGTGGTTTCGCTCGATTGAGGCACAGCCTCGATTGAAAGGCGCGTTGACGACGTCCTGGCTGCACCGGGCGTTCTTCAGCGCGCCATTGAAGCCGAGAGATCTGGCGCGTCGGCGGTCATCATTAATTGTATGAATGACCCAGGTCTGTACGCGGCCCGTGAGGTTGTCAGGATTCCGGTGGTCGGGCCGGCCGAAGCCTGCATGCACCTGGCTGCCATGCTTACCCACCGCTCTTGCCTGATTACCACGTCGGCCGGCGATATCCCGGTCGCCGAAGAATTGATCCTGCGCTACCATATGTCCTCCAGGCTTATACTCCGGTGCGTGCCATTGGTGTTCCCGTGCTACAACTGGAAACAGACCGGCAGGCTGCGTTGCTGGCGACCGTCAACACCGCCGAGTTGGCGGTGTGCGAAGACGGCGCCGGTGCGATTATCCTGGGGTGCACCATGATGGCCGAGATGGCTGAGGAAATCCAGGCTGGACTTTCCCAACGGGGTATAGAAGTGCCATTATTGAATCCGCCCCTGGTGGCCCTGCGCCTGGCGGAAAGCATGATAGCCCTGAAACTCAGCCATAGCCAGCGCACTTTTGCCTCACCGGGTGAGAAGGCGGTAAAATGGTTCGCGCCTGTTAACGTTGGATAGCAGAAGGATAATTCATGCACATCCGCATCATCAACCCCACCTTTATCAGGAGCTGGGAGGAAGAATCCCGGCTGGCCTACCAGCAGGCCGCCAGCCCGGGTACCACGGTCAGCGTGGCCACCCTGGAATGGGGTGTCGCTTCCATCGAAAGCTATCGCGACCACGCCCTGGCGATCCCGGATATCCTCAACAAGGCGGTGGAGGCTGAACGAGCGGGTGCGGACGCCATCATCGTCGATTGCATGGGCGACCCCGGCGTGCCCGCTGCACGGGAGCTATTGAGCATCCCGGTTGTCGGCCCGGCGGAAGCCAGCCTGCACCTGGCGGCAATGCTGGGCCACCGCTTCAGCGTGCTGACCGTTCTCGATGCGTGTATTGCGATGATGCATGAGCAGGTAGCCCGATACGGGCTGTCCGGCAAGCTGGCATCGATACGCGCCTTCAACATCCCGGTGCTCGACCTGGAAAAGGACTGGAAGGCCACGCTGGCAACCCTGATCGACGTCAGCGAGCACGCTGTCCGGGAGGATGGCGCCCATGTGATCGTGCCGGGCTGCACCGGCCTGGCCGGAAAAGCGGCTCAAATACAGGCTGGACTGGCGCAGAGAGGCTGCGAGGTGCCGGTGCTCGACCCGCCTTCCGTGGCGATCAAAACCGCCGAGATGCTGGTCGCATTGGGCCTCTCTCACAGCAAGCGCACCTATGCCAGGCCCAACCCCAAACCTTACCAATGGCCGGGGGCGATTCTGTATGGCGAATAATTTGAAAGAGACCCCTGCAGGCGCTGTAAGCGAGATCTCAGCAGCAGCCGGACGGCGGCAGGCGCGCTTTAAAGAATATTCACTGATGATCCAGGCTTTCCGCCGCGACCCGCTGGCAGTCGCCAGCCTGGTAATCATCGTTGTATTTATATTAGGGGCCACCTTCGCGCCCGTGCTCACCCCCCACGCGGCGCAGGGCCGCGGCGAGCCGAACATCCTGGAAAAGTTCAAACCGCCCAGCCAGGAGCATCCGCTGGGCACCGACTACCTGGGGCGAGACGTGCTGGCCCGAATACTCTACGGCGGGCGCGTTTCCCTCAGCCTGGGCTTTCTAGTGGTGATCATCGCCGTGCTGATCGGCACGCCGCTGGGCGCCATCTCGGGTTACTATGGCGGGCGGCTGGATAACCTGATCATGCGGGTCACCGATATATTTCTGGCCTTTCCATCTTTGTTGCTGGCCATAGCCATCGCCGCCGCCCTCGGCCCCAGCTTCACCAACACCATGATCGCCATCGCCCTCACCTGGTGGCCCTGGTACACCCGGGTGGTGCGCGCCCAGGTGCTCTCCCTGCGCGAGCGCTATTTCATCGAGGCCGCCCGAAGCATCGGCGTGACGGACTGGACCATTATCCGGCGGCACGTTATCCCCAACATCCTGACACCGGTCATGGTGCAGGCCACCATGGACCTGGGCTCGGCCATCCTGACCGGGGCAGGCATCAGCTTCATCGGCCTGGGCGTGCAGCCGCCCACACCGGAGTGGGGCTCGATGATCAGCAACGGGCGCATTTACTTCATCGAACGGCCCTGGTTTGCCGGCTCGGCCGGGTTAGCCATCTTTCTAGTGACCCTGGCTTTCAACCTGGTGGGGGATGCGGTGCGCGACGCCGCCGACCCGCGCACGCGGAGGATCGTCACGTGAGCGAGGTCCTGCTCTCCGTCCAGGATCTGCACGTGCGCTTCCGCACCTACTCCGGGGTGGTCTACGCCGTCAACGGCATGACTTTCGACATGCGCCGCAGCGAGATGTTCGGGCTGGTGGGCGAATCCGGTTGCGGGAAATCGGTGACGGGATTATCGATTGTCAATATGGTGCCGCGCGGCGGTGAGATCACTGGCGGCCAGATTCTGCTGGACGGGAAGAACCTGCTCACCATGGGCGAAGACGAGCTGCAGGGGATTCGCGGCAAACGCATCGCCATGATCTTCCAGGACCCGGCCCGCTCGCTCAACCCCGTGTTCACCGTCGGCAACCAGACCGTGCGCATCATCCGGCAGCACTTGCCGGTTTCCAGAAAGGAAGCTTACCGGCGCGCCCTCGAAACCTTCGAGTCGGTCGCCCTGCCAGACCCGGAGCGCATCTTCCGCTCCTACCCTCATGAATTGAGTGGCGGCATGCAACAGCGCATCATGATCACTATGGCGCTCTCGTGCGGCGCCGAGATGCTGATCGCTGACGAGCCCACCACCGCCCTGGACGTCACCATCCAGGCGCAGATCCTGGCGCTGCTGGCGGAGTTGCGTAAGACTCAGCAGATCTCGATCCTGTTGATCACCCACAACCTGGGTGTGGTGGCCGAGACCTGCGACCGGGTGAGCGTGGCCTACGCCGGCCGGGTGGCCGAAATGGGCAAGACCGACGATGTGTTGTTTCACAGCAAGCACCCCTACACCCAGGGTCTGCTGGCCGCCCTGCCCCAGCCCGCCAGCCGCAAGGCCGCCCTGCAGTCCATCCCCGGCAACGTGCCGGACGGGCTGACCCTGCTGCCGGGGTGCGCTTTCTATGAACGCTGTCCTTTTGCTATGCCAGCCTGCCTGGAGAAGCCGCCGTCTCTATTGCCGGTGGGTGAACCGCAAGGCAGCCATCAGGTCGCCTGTTACCTTTACCCGCAGGAGAAGCCGGGGTGAGCGCGGCGCCTTTGCTGGAAATCAAGAGCCTTTCGGTGCATTTCGTCTCCCGGCAGGGGATCATCCGCCGCCGGACGCGTCTGGTGCGGGCGGTGGACGAGGTCAATTTGAGCGTCTACCCACAGGAAACCCTGGGGGTGGTCGGCGAGTCGGGCTGCGGCAAGACCACCCTGGGCAGAGCGATCTTGCAACTGGTCAAACCGGCCGCCGGGCAGGTCTTATTCGAGGGTGAGGATTTGCTCCGGCTTGAAGCGGGCAGGCTGCGCCGCCGCCGCCGTGACATGCAGATCGTCTTCCAGAACCCGTACTCGTCGTTCAACCCGCGTTTCAACGTGCTCAACGTGGTGACGGAGCCGCTGCTGACGCACACCAGCCTGCGCGGCGATGACCTGACCCGCCGGGCGGCCGAGCTGCTTGAGCAGAGCGGCATGCCGGGTGACATCCTCTTCCGCTACCCGCACGAGTTCAGCGGGGGGCAGTTGCAGCGCATCGCCGTAGCCCGCGCCCTGGCGCTCAACCCCAAGTTCATGGTGCTGGACGAGCCCACCTCAGCGCTCGACGTGTCGGTGCAGGCCCAGATCATCAACCTCTTGCAGCAGTTGCAGGCTGAACGCAACCTCACCTATATGTTTATCACCCACGACCTGAGCGTGATCGAGCACATCAGCGACCGGGTAGCAGTGATGTACCTGGGCAAGGTGGTGGAGCTGACCACGGCGGAAACCCTGTTCTCCGGCGGGGCGCAACACCAGTATACGAAAGCCCTGCTGGCCTCCGCCCCGATGGTCAACCCGGCGGCGCGCCGGGAGCGCATCATCCTGCAGGGCAACGTCCCCGACCCGGCCAACCCGCCCTCTGGCTGTCCGTTCCACCCGCGCTGCCCGGTAGCGATCGACGTGTGTTCGCAGGTCGTGCCGGAGCTGATCGATACCGGTGGGGGTCACCTGGCTGCCTGCCACCTGGTGGCCGGCGAGAAATAAGTGCTGCCAGAAAAATATTTTTTCGATCCAACCTGCGCCTGCACTGAGCAAAGCGAATGTGTCTTTGCAGGTGTAACGATGTTCATTATGTGTAATCCGATTTTCTTATGAGCAATGAGAGCGTTTGGAAACTCGTTCAATACCCCGATCATTCGCCCTCACCTATCCCACAACCCCTTCCCTCTCCCAAAAACGGGAGAGGGGCTGGGGGTGAGGGCGGTAAGGCGACTAACGTAGTTACCGAATGCTCTCCAAATATTTATATGGAGGTTCATTCAATGCCACGAGGAAAGCTGGAAAATCTGCAAGATTGTGAAGACTTCGTGCGCGGTTGCCTGTTCATGGCGACCGGCGGAGGTGGCACCGTAGAGTGGGGCATGGGGATGCTCAAAGAAGCCTTGAAAGACGGCATCCCCTTGCAGTGGGTGGACGCGAGCGAGATCCCCGACGACGCCCTGACCGTCACGCCCTACGGTATGGGCTCCATCGCCCCCACCAAACAGGAGACACTGGACGAGATCGAGCGCCTGGGTCTCAAAGACTGTTTTGGCGACCGCTCTATGGAAGAAGCCATCAAGGAGCTGGGGGATTACCTGGGCAAGCCTGTTGGCTGCATCGTGCCCCCCGAACTGGGCGCCGGCAATACCCCGGCCCCGCTGGTGGTTGGGGCGCGCCTAGGCATCCCGGTGGTGGACGGCGATTACGCCGGGCGGGCCATCCCGGAGGAGATGCAGGGCACCCCGTACCTGTACGGCAAGAATAGCTGGCCATTCAGCAGTGTGGATAAATGGGGCAACGTGGCCATCGTCAAGTATACGGTCAGTCCGCACATGCTGGAGCGCATCGGCAAGATGCTGGCGGTGGCCGCCTACGGGCACACCACCATGGCCGCCACGCCGTTGCCCGGCAGCGAGATGAAGCAGATCGTCGTCCCCGGCACGTTGACCAAATGCCTGGATTTGGGCAGGAAGATGCGCCAGGCGCGCGAGCGCGGCGAGGACGCCATCCAGGCCGCCCTGGAAATCACCGGCGGCTGGCGGCTCTTCGAAGGGACGGTTGCCCGCAAGGATTGGGAAGACCGCGACGGCTACATGTTCGGTACCACCACCATTCAGGGCAACGGAAAGTTCGCCGGCCAGACGTTGAAGGTGTGGTTCAAGAACGAGAACCACGTCTCCTGGCTGAATGATAAACCCTGGGTGTGTAGCCCCGATCTGGTCACGCTGGTCTACAAGGACAGCGGCCAGGGCACTACCAACACCCTGGTCAAGGAAGGCGACCAGGTCGTGGCGGTAGGCATCAAGGGTCTGGAGGCCTTCCGCACCCCCTTCGGCCTGGATCAAGCCGCCGGGCCGCGCTACTTCGGATTCGACATCAACTACATTCCCATCGAGGAACTGATGAAGGGCAGGTAGGCGCCGTGGAATTCAGCCTCGGAACCGAACCCACCCCGGATTACTATGCCCTCGAGCTGGCCCAGGCCGCCCACAAGTTGGTAACCGAGATGCGGCCCATCCGGAAGGGCCAGCAGGTGCTGATCACCGCCGATACCGCCTCCGACACGCGTGTGGTCAAGGCGACCGCCGGGGCGGTCTTTGCAGTGGGCGGCGTGCCGGTGGTGGTCACCTACCCGACCCTACCCGAGCCAATGCGCGAGCCGCCCCACCCGGTGACGGGCGCGGCCGCCGCCGCAGAGGTCTGGATCGACTTCGCTGTGGCCTACCAGCTCTACTCGCCGGCTTACCGGGCAGCCCTGGACAACGGCTGCATCTACGTCTGCCTGACGGGCATGGATGTGGACATGATGGTCCGCACCATCGGGCGGGTCAGCTACCCGCCCCTGCAAGAGATGGCCACCTGGCTGTACCGCAAATCCCAGGAGGCGGATAGGGTGCGGGTCACCAGCCCGGCCGGCAGCGACCTGACCATGAGGATCGACAAGGCCGGCGACCCCTTCTGGGACCCGTCGCCGGACAAAGGCCCGTTTTCGCAGATGCTGGGCGGGCAGTCCGGCTTCATGGCCTACCGCGAGAGCTTCGAGGGCGTGCTGGTCTTCGACGGCGCCCTATGGCCTCCGGCCGAGATCGGCGTGCTGCGCGAGCCGGTGCGGCTGACGGTACAAGGTGGCTACGTCCAAAAGATCGAGGGCGGGGCGGAGGCGCGGCTCTTCTCGAACTGGCTGGAGAGCTTCGGCCACCCCCACGCTACCCTGATGGACCACGCCTGCTACGGTTTCAATCCGGGGGTGCGTCGGCCCAGCGGGCGCATCTTGGAGGACGAGCGCATCTTCGGCTGCATGCAGTTCGGCGTGGGAGCCACCGAATACGGCTCGCCGGCCCACACCGACGGGGTGACCCTGAACCCGTCCGTCTGGCTCGATGACGTCCAGATCGAGGTCGAAGGCCGCTACGTGCACCCTGAGCTGGTCGAGTTTTGCCGCCAGATGGGAGCCTTGGGTTACTGATGGAAGCCATCGAAGCCATCTTCACCCGCCGCAGCGTCCGGGAGTTCAAACCGGAGCCACTGCCCGCGGAGCTGGTCAGGCAGGTGCTGCAGGCCGGGGCGGCTTCTCCAAGCGGGGGCAACCTGCAGGCCAGGGGCTTCGTCGTGGTGCAGTCGCCGCCGCGCCTGGCGGCCCTGCGCTCGCTGGCGCCGGGCATCATCGGCCAGCCGGCGGCGGTGATCGCCGTCTGCCTGGACGAGGAACGCGCCATTCGCCTGGGCGGGAAGGATGGCGCCCAAATGGCTTGGCTGGATATCGGCCTGGCGACACAGAACCTCTTATTGGCGGCGCACAGCCTGAGCCTGGGCGCCTGCCCGGTCGGGTCGTTCCACCGGCAGGCGGTGGCCGAATTCCTGGGCCTGTCGCATGGCGTGCGGCCGGTGTTGCTGCTGGCCCTGGGCTACCCGAAGAGACCGCCGGCTTCGCCCGGCAGGCGCCCATCGTCCGAAGTGATTTTCGGCGAGAAATGGGGGTTGGCTTATGAAAAAGAGCAAGCTACAGGATGACCTGTTTCTTTTTGTCGGATACCTGCTGACCAGCGCCCACGGGCTGTACAGCGAGCCGGCCGGCTACGGCCCTTTCCGCCTGCTGGACGCTTCCGGCCGTTTGCTAGAGGTTCTGCAGCGCCACGGCCTGTCCGACCGTTTTCTCGACGAGCTGGAGGCCGCCATCGAGGCAGAGCGCTTCGGCACGAGCAACGACGAGCAGCTCGAGAAAGCCCTAAACGAGCTCTGCCTGCGCTACGCCCAGGAGCTTAAGAATAGATCGGATGCCGGGAAACTGCTTTCGAGCGATTCCGCCGAAGTGAAAACGTGACTTGGATGCCTGCCTCAGAGCATTTAAAACTGCTCCAACCATTACGAAGTCCCACCTTCGTGAGACTATACAGACCAAAGAGGGCTGTCCCAAAAATCGCTCGTCACCCTGTAGGATGTTGTTGATGGTTTTCTGCGCGCTCCCAAATATGTCATTCTGAGTAACCCACAGCGCGCGAGGCGCTTTTCAGTGAAAAATGACAAGTATGTCATTAGTAGCGCAGCGAGGAATCCCTAAAAGGCTCGCTGTAATCATGGTGCTTGCAGGGATTCCTCGTCGCAAAGAACGCTCCTCGGAATGACACCCTATCCGAAGGCTCCAGCGACATTAGAGAGAGACTATTAAAAAATGACCTGGCCCGAAAAAGAAGGCATCACCCAAAGCACCCTCACCATCTTGCGTGAAAACACGGGAATTAAACCAGGGGAAAGGCTATTGATCGTCACCGACACGCCCCGTCTGGAAGACTGGCAGTCCAGGCCAGCGTGGTGACACTCCTCGGCACGTCCCACTACGACTTCACCGACCTGCCGATGCTCATGCCCATCGCCGCCCAGCTTGGGCTGAAAGGCCCGCTCAACGGGGCGCGCGTCCTGCGCATTGTGGACGACTATTCATTGGCCTTCTTCAACCAATATCTCCTCGGCGAGCCGACAACGTTGCTGGATGGGCCGTCCGCGCAATATCCTGAGGTAAAATATGGGCAACCATGAACACACCCAACCCTTCCCGTTCCCCCGGCGGAATCGTATTTGACCCCGCGCACGATGTCTACCGCTACGCGCCGCGCGCCCTGCAAGCCATCTTTGCGCCCAAGAACGTGGCTGTGATCGGCGCGACCGAAAAAGCAGGCAGCGTCGGGCGCACCATCCTGTGGAACCTGATCAGCAGTCCCTTCGGCGGGGTGGTTTTTCCCGTCAACCCGAAACACGCCAGCGTGCTCGGCATCAAGGCTTACCCGAACATCTCTGCTGTTCCCGATCCAGTAGACCTAGCCGTGATCGTCACGCCCGCTCCCACCGTCCCCGACCTGGTCGGCGAGTGCGTGGAAATGGGCGCGAAAGGCGCCATCATCATTTCGGCCGGGTTCAAGGAAGTCGGCCCAGAGGGTG
>Ga0315285_10004680_pt1 | contig 14195 bp, 11 predicted proteins | sample YL17G09_36_MG_FD_203698 | JGI IMG/M metagenome (GOLD analysis project Ga0315285, IMG submission 203698) | Sediment microbial communities from Yellowstone Lake, YNP, Wyoming, USA - YL17G09_36 | ecosystem: Environmental > Aquatic > Freshwater > Lake > Sediment | place: USA: Wyoming | collected...
CATCGTGGACCAGCACGGCCTCCGGTGCGGGTACTCGGATCTCTTCGGGAAGCGGAGCCTGGAGTGGCTCAGAGGGCGGGAGCTCGGCGCCCTGGGTTCATGCATCGGTATTTCTAATCCTTTTATCTCTACAGCGAATTTCTCTGAACCGTGCCCAATCGTTTTAGCAGCTTCCTTAACGCCGTTGGCTAAAATATTTCCTAGCCCGTCTCGAGTGAGTGAAGAAGGCGGCGTTGAGTTTGAGTGAGTACACACTCGCATGACAACCTTACTTTTGTTGGAAAAATATAAAACATAAAACGTAGTGCTATAGTCAATGGTTCTCAGCTTAAACGAAATTAGATCAAGGGCAATTGCCTTTTCACATGAATGGAAGGGAGAGACTCATGAGAAAGCCGAAGCACAGACTTTTTGGAATGAGTTCTTTGAAATATTTGGAATTACTCGTAGAAGAGTGGCCTCTTTTGAAAAACCTGGAATTAAGTATGATGGAGGTCGGGGTTTCATTGATCTATTTTGGAAAGGCAAATTAGTAGTAGAACATAAATCTGCAGGTATTGATCTTAACAAAGCCTATTCACAAGCATTAGAATACTTTTCTGGACTTGAAGAAGTTGAATTGCCAAGGTACGTTATAGTTACTGATTTCGACAAATTCAAAATATATGATTTAGACGAAAGTACTGAACACGAATTTCCATTAGAAAACCTTGTTGATAATATCAATTTGTTTTATTTTATTCCAGAACACAGAACTATGGATTATGAACAAGAAGACCCTGTAAACATTAAAGCTGCAGAATTAATGGGTAAACTCCATGATGCATTAAAGGAAAATGGTTATTTTGGTCATGATTTAGAGATTTTTCTAGTTAGATTAGTTTTTTGTCTATTCTCAGATAACACAAATATTTTCGAGAAAGGTAGATTTAGATACTTTATAGAAAATAAAACAAATGCCGATGGTACAGACGTTGGTTCGAAACTTATATCATTATTTGAGATATTGAATTGTGCAGAAGAAAAGAGACAAAAAAATCTTGATGCTGATTTGAATGTTTTTCCTTATATAGATGGCTCGTTATTTGAAGAAAGGATTTCTACTCCTGCATTTGATAGCAAAATAAGAAAAATACTAATTGAATGTTGTGCCTTTGATTGGAGTCCCGTTTCTCCTGCAATTTTTGGTTCAATGTTTCAATCAGTAATGAACGAAGAAGAACGTCATGAATTAGGTGCTCATTATACTTCAGAAAAGAATATATTAAAAACGATTAATGGTTTATTCTTAGATGAATTAAAGAAAGAATTCATAGATCATAAAAATAATAAGAAATATTTAGAAGAAATGTTAGTGAGATTAAGAAAAATAAAAATATTAGATCCAGCTTGTGGATGTGGTAATTTTCTAATTATTTCTTATAGAGAAATAAGACGTTTACAAATTGCAATAAGAAAGCAAATTTGGGAGTTAAGTGGATTAAATAATCAGGTAACCCAACAATTATTGAATGTACAATTTAATGAAGATTTAAATGTTGATTCGATGTTTGGTATAGAATATTTAGAGTTTCCTGCTAGAATCGCTCAAGTTGGTCTTTGGCTTATGGATCATTTAGTGAACATGGAGTTATCAAAAGAATTTGGTTTATATTATAAGAGACTACCTTTAAAGAAAACAGCAAAAATCCAAATTGGTAATGCACTTAGATTTGACTGGAATGAAGTAATCTCCAAAGATAAACTAACCTATATATTAGGTAATCCCCCTTTTGTATCTAAGCAAGATAGAAATAAAGAACAACAGGACGATATGGAGATTGTATGTAAAGATAAAATAAATAATTATGGTTTATTAGATTATGTTAGTTGTTGGTATGTGAAAGCAGTTGATTATATAGAAGGAATAGATATTAAAATAGCGTTTGTTTCTACTAACGCCATAACTCATGGGGAGCAAGTTGGGGTATTATGGGATTATTTAATCAACAATAAAAAACTAACAATAAACTTTGCTCATAGAACGTTTAAATGGGCAAATGACGCTAGAGGAAAAGCTAGTGTTTTTGTGGTGATTATTGGATTTTCAAATGTAGAAAACCAAGTTAAATATATTTATGAGTATGAAAAACCTGACTCTGAACCCATTCAATTAAAAGCAAAAAATATTAATCCTTATTTGATTGATCAAAAAAATATTCTTTTTTTTAATCGATCGAGACCAATCTGTGATGTCCCCGAAATCCAATTTGGTAGTATGCCCAATGATGAAGGGCATTTTATTTTTACAGATGATGAAAAAGAACAATTTTTAAGAGAGGAACCAATGGCTGAAAAATATATAAGACCTTTAATTAGTGCTAAAGAATTTTTACACAACGAAAAAAGATGGTGTCTATGGCTTAAAGATCTTGAACCGTCTGATCTGAATTCATTGCCAAGAGTAAAAGAAAGAATAATAAAAGTAAAAGAATATAGAGAAAAAAGTAAAAGAGAAGCTACCAAAAAATTAGCTGAACAACCATCGTTATTTGGAGAAATTAGACAGCCTGATTCAGATTATGTTTTAATACCCAGACACTCTTCAGAATATAGAAAATATATACCTATTGCATTTTTTGATAGTGATTCCATAGTGTCGGATTCTTGTTTATGTGTACCAAATGCAACATTTTATCACTTTGGTGTTTTAACATCTGTAATGCATATGACGTGGGTAACGAATATCTGTGGTAGAATAAAGGGAGATTATAGATATTCTAACAAACTTGTTTACAATAATTATCCATGGCCAGAAAATCCAAAAATGGATAATATTAAGAGAGTAAAAGAGTGTGCAAGAAAAATATTAGAAATAAGAAAGTCGTACACATCGTCTTTATCAGATCTATATAATCCATTATCTATGCCCAAGCCCCTCTTGGATGCTCATAAAAATCTAGACAAGGCAGTAGACAAATGTTATGCCGTAAAAACATTCAACACCGATTTAGAGAGACTCACCCATCTCTTTGATCTATATGATAAAATAACCAGCTAATGTGAAATTTAGAGAGAATTCCGAATAACCTATTCTCAACTCCCCCCCGGTTAACCTTAATGAAACCAACCACAGCCAAACACCCATGGACGCCTTCAACAAATACATCCTCCAACAAGAATACAACAAACTCGCCAAACTCGGAGACAGACTCGCCAAAGCGGACCAGCTGGCGAACGTGGAGGCCCTCGTCCCCCACTTTACTCGGCCAATAGCTAAACTCAGTCTATTACGGACTCTCTATTCCCAGCTTAGATACGTCAACTTTAAACGTCTTCTCAGGCGTCATCGCTGCTTTATCATTCAGAACGACCCCACCCTCCTTGAACTTGACAGGCGGAAAGACGAATAGATAGATCATGTTCACCCCGCCACCATTTTTCCGAAGGAAGTATACAGGAGTGAGCTTGAAGCCACTCTCCTCGGATAACTTGGCGAATCTCTGGGCCGGGTACGCGAGCTTGTGCCACCCAACGTCGAATCCTCCTCTGCGGCTGCTCTTAGCCTCAAAGATGTAAGCCCTATTATCGGTCCAGATAGTATAGTCCAGCTCTACCTGTCCACGGTGATGGAACCTCTCAGTGGTACCGGTCCTTCGCATGAGGTACACGTCGAAGGATGATGTCATTCCTCCCCTAGGCCCGATATAGTACCTCTCTGAACCATCGATAAGCTGAACCAAGCGGGAGTAGACATCGTTAAAAGTCAACAACTCAAGCAGTGTATTCTCCGCAGATTTTTCATCGGAGTTAATGACGCTGTACGCCCTCCTCAACACGGGGTGAGTGGCGACTTCCCTAATCGGGATCTCTTCAGCAACCTCACTCTTCAGGTCGGTGTAGGGACGCGGGAACTCGTCTTCACTGAATATTATGAAGTTACCCATACCGAACCGTATAACGTATAGACCATGATCTGTGAGTTCCTTCCGCTGCTGGCTCCAGAAGTCGATGGAGAGGTACTGGGGGGCTCTTTGCCTCGCCTCGATCTTGAAGGCTTCTTTGAATCGCTGATACGACTCAGTCCATTGATAGTACCCCTTAATCTCAATCTCTGCTTTGATTGAGTCCAGAGCCTTCTCCCAGACCATGCTTCAGATTTGTCTCGCTGAATATAACAGCGTAACTCTCAACACCTAGGTGGGTGCTTAATGAAGGTGGATTTAACGAGTGGTGCAACGGTTGATCCCCTATAATAAAGCGGTTCGCGATAATATCCCCGAGATTATCCAAGCCGACGGAAAGATGTGCAGATACAAGTCACTGCCAGATGATCAATTTCTCGTCGAGTTGGAGAAGAAGCTGGGGGAAGAGCTTGACGAGTACCGGAGGAGCGGGGAGGTTATGGAGCTGGTGGGTAAGGTGGCGTTGTATAATATGTTGGTGAACGTGTGAGGGGTTGGCTGGTGGGTGGGGATGGGTGGAGAAGGCTCTTACCGCCACAGATTAAGTCCACAAAGCATTGATTATCATTTACCCGATACCTATTTGGATTTTCTCAGGCATTTTTAGGGTCAGCTACTTTCAACCCCCCCTGCCTCACAACTTTTTAGAATGTTTTAATAATAGTAAAACAAGGGGTAACAAGCAATGAACCGCATAGAGTATGACACCTCCGAATCCGGCCTAAGGGCCGTCCTCAAGGACTACCAGGAGATCACCATGAAGATCCTCTGGGAGAGCCCCGTGGGCCTCGGCTCCAAGGCCGTCATGGATCGGGTGAACGCCGAGCTCAAGCCCAACACCATCAGCCGCGCCAGCATCATCAACTTCCTCGAGGCTATGCGCGAGATGTGCGTCCTCAAAGGCGACGATATTACGGGTAAGGGTGGCCACCGCTGGATCTACAGCCCCGCCATGACCGAGGCCGGGTTCAAGACCTTCATCGCCGAGACCATCCTCGGCAACCTCAAGAGAGACTTCCCCGAGGAGACAAGACGAGCCCTAGCGCATACTCCTCTAATGTAATATCTAGATGGTTTTGATTCACCTTCTGCTATATTTTGAGAGTATTTAACCCCTTATAAGCAAAGGCCCAGTCAAGACTGGAGTTCAAGGGTTATTCGGAATCCTCTTAAATAATGATTAACGTATTCCACTCTCAACTCCAACGTGAGACCAATAAAAACAGGGAGAAAAGTAGGGAAACAAGAAAAACTGGAACCTAGAGCGAATAAATTCCCCGGCTCACTGGAGACCAGATATTACTGAAACTAGCCTTCAGATAATCAGGCTTCTCCGTGTGTACCGGTATCACCATCGTGGAGTTAATTTCTCTGAGCATCTCTGCTATCTGACTTCCATCTGCGTGCCCCGAGGCGTGAAGCTTCTCGTCACCACGCATCCCATACAGCTCCAAGCCGAGGAGGTCAAGCCAGTTGATGACCCGCTGTGCGTCGAACGCCATCTCATCCGTGAAAGGCTCCGTGATGCTCCTGATATACCTGCTACCCGGGTTAGGCTTCACATCGATCAGCTCGTTCAGCTGGAAGTATCCGCAGATCAGGATATACTCCGACTGGTCGGCGAGGTCACAGTGGTTAACCGTGTTACCCCTGTGGAGGTACTCCCTCTCCCACGTATCGTAATCCTGATCCCTGATATTATCCGGGTAACAGACACCCTCAACGTTACTCAAGTAGTCATCCCTCCCCGCGATGCCCCACGTCTTACGCTCGGCGAACAAGCACAGGTTTGCGTCATCAGGCTTCGGGTACCTATCCGAGAACTTGTTAAACTGCTCTAGCAGGTAAGCCTGATCGAACCCAATTACTAGCTTCCTATCAGTCTCACGTGCTATCTTATGGAATGTGGTGAACCTCGTCAAGTCGCGAACAGGGAACGTAGTCACCACCAGCTCACCCGTACCATCAACCAGACTCTTGGCGTTATCGTAGACCTCGGCCTCGCTGGTCCCGGATGTGCTCTCGATACGAGTACCTTCTGTAATAACCACATCAACACCCTCCCCAGAGACCGCCTCAACCATCTCCCGTGTCTTATCGCCAAGGTAGCCATGGAACCTGAAGTCACCAGTATACAGGATGTTTCCTTCGCTAGCGTGGATCAGAAAAGCAGCCGCACCCGGCAGGCTGTGATCCACCTCGTAGGCGACTACCTCAAGGTCGCCTACCTTGAACTTCTCGCCGTACTCAAACACCTTCACGGGTCTGTACTCGAAGCCGTCCTTCCTCGTCGTCTTTGTATAACCTTCTCCTTTATCCTTTAATCTCATCTCGAAGCATGGAACATACTCAAGCAGATCGTTCTCACCACCCGCCCTCGTATCCTGAAACATCTGCATGATAGCCCTGGACCCTTTACTCATCCAGAGTTCAACCTCTTTCCTGAGATGATGTACGTAGGCGATATGGTCGATATGGGCGTGGCTGATCAACACCGCGTCAACCAGCTGATCCTCTTTTTCCCTTCCCATGTGTCTCAGATAGTCCTCACGGTAAACCCCAGGAATATCCGGCAGCAGCTCCGTGGCGAAGTAATCCCCAAGCCCGTTACACTTCCTCGGCTTCAGAAACTCGCTGAAATACTTACTAGACTGGTTAAAACTCATCCCGAAGTCGAGGAAAACTCGGGTATCCTGATCCTTCAGCAGAATCTTGTTACCGCCGATCTCACCGACACCGCCGTAGAAGGTAAGTGAAGTCATACAGCCATATCAGTCTAAACAAGTAAAACGTTTTCTTGTATGTACAAACTCCAGACCGATGCGCAGTTTGATATCTTCATCAGAAGATAATTGTGCAGATTAACATGGAACTTCGGCTACTAGACTGGCTTAGAGCGAACATAGGTAAACAATTTCCCTCTCCCAGACGACTCGTTTTTGGCAGAAGCCCACAGGATATAACGATAGAGGCGGTGAGAGAGGACCTCAAACAGGTACAGATCAGCTTCAGCGAACGAAGGACACAGGCATTACCGCTCCACTTCTGGATGTTCGACAGAACACTGCTATACCTCAGCGATCATAAAGATGAAGCACTACCTATAGGGGCAGCCAATAAACCACCCTACATCAAAGGCTCTATCGAGGGCGAAATATGGAGAGAACCTGGACCCCTAAGAACCCCATACAGAGTATCACCGTTCATACTCGACCTACTCGTCCTCGCGGGATACGCCGAATACAAGTACGTTAGTAGTCCCGACGCTGGGAGGAAGATCCAAGCAGCCCAGTACAGGCTCGGAGCACCCAAGATAATACCCCCACAGATCAAAACACCAGAGCCCGACGAGCCACAGAACCCAAAGGAAGCCTTCCTCGCCAAGTACCGTGAAACCATCGAGAAATGGACGGAGGAGCATAAACAGGAGATCATCAAGAGTCGCCTCAATTACAGGTGGCAGAATAAATCCCGCTACGAGTGCGAGCAGTCAAGGAACAAGGTATCCCGAGCCATCATCGAGTCACGCATCCGCAACGGTGGAGCAGTGGACCTCGAAACCCTCGACGCGGTGGTAAGGTGGGGATTCAACAAGGACTACCCAGACCGAGATCCTGAGAGAGCACTCAATGTAACCGGGGAGGCGTTCAAGCACCTTGATAACGGTGATCTAAAAACGGCTACCCTAACGCTGATGAAGGTAAGCGGAGTCAGTATATCAACTGCCTCGAAGATAATCGGTCTTTACGATCAAGAGAATCTCTGCATTTACGATAGCAGGGTTGGATATGCTTTAAAGGAAATGAATAAAAATGGTTCAAGGATCATGCTAATACCCCCATCAAGAGACACAGAAAAGGAAAGCAACACCGCTTCATACACTGAATGGGTGGAGCACTATGAACGCCTAATCTGGACCGCAGAAGTGATAAGAGAATGCATGAACCAGCAAGGCTGCACTTATAGGCTAGCAGATGTCGAGATGGCTCTGTTTATGATGGGAAAGTGACATCATTTAAGGCTTGATTTTACTATCTCATAAATAACCACAATTTATGAAAAATAGTTTGAAACCATGGTAGTGCAATAGCAGAAATTATTGCTTTGTGGATTTAACCGAAGCTTTTAGATAAATAAACGATAATCCTAGACCATGGCATGGAAGGAGACCGACGAGAGGCTACTTCCTGTCCTCTTCCTTGAAGTCCTTCATTAGCCCGCCGAGGCTGTGTATGGGTGGTCCTGGTGGAGTCACTCTCCCCTTGTGTTTGTTGAAGCCATCTACGAGCTTCTGATCAACCTCTCTACCAAGAACCTCCAACGGGTGCTCCCTCGCATACTCCAGGGTCAACTCCGGGTAGCCGACTCCCGCTCCATAATCCAGAGCGTTATGCAACTGCTGGAGGAAGCCCCTGATCAGGCCCCTATTCGTGTAGCACATGAATTCTAGAAGCTCTGGCTCAACGGGATACGAGGCATAGGGCACCTCACCAGTCCTGAAGTGTCTAAAGTACTCCTCAGCTAACCCGATCGCTGAATCACCTCTAGTGTCGAGTATCATGACATCAATTCGGTGAACAGCATCCAGGGGCGCCACACCCGTCATGTCCTGGGCTGCTGGAATCTTGAGGCTAGTCTCCGAGTTCGGGTGAAGGGTGACGAAAATGGTGGCATTTCCCGCAGATGCCCTGATGAGGCTCTTCATCTCGAGGGCAAATTTACCCATGCTAGATCGTGAGGTGCCCATGATCATGTCCTCGAACTGGTCCAGGAATACGTAGTGGCGGCGGTACCCGAACCCGTCGAGGAATCTGAGACAAGCCTCGTAGAGCTCGATCGAGTCCACAGATCTCCCCAAAATCGAATCGAGGAAGGCCGTGGGCTCAGATAGATAGTCGCTGGCGAGTGTGAGGAGGGCCCTATTGCTGACCTTGAGCCTCGCCGATAGCCAAGCTGCAAAGCCCTCAGCTACCTTCGAGCTGTCACGCGTATGGGTGTACCTGTTCAGAGGCAGCCGATTGGTGGGAGTCGGAAAGTCTACGAACAGCCTCTCCACAGCATCGGGGGTGAGGAGCGTGTCCCCCTTAGAGCGACAATAATCGAGGAAGGCTGCTTTGAAGGCGTTCCAAAGATCACCGCAGCGGTGCCACTGCTCAACAACTCTCCTAGCTGCATCCCGCGGCTTATCCTTCTCATTGCACTTCACATAGACGCAGGTTGACTCCGCCTCACCCCTCAGGTTCTGCAGGTGGTGGATCATCAACGCCGATTTACCGATCCCCCTATCGAACTCGATCCCTGAGAGGTAAATGACGTTGACTCCCTGTTCCGTCTTCCTCCTCAGGTTCTCAATCTCCTTGCTGAATATCCCCTCGTGAAAGATGCCGCCGTTGACACGTACATCGGGGCTCTGAGGGTCAATAACAGCCGCAGCTGGGAACGGATTATCGCTTAGGTAGTACCTCGAGTATTCACTCACATCAATTACCTCCTCACAATCTTCAGATATACAACGTATCTCCCCCACTCGTTCTTCGGTGGGAGGCTCTTCAGCATGCTAGCCGTATCCTGCTGGTAGGGGAGAACTCCTTCCGACCAGATCACGTGGAGGAACTCATCCCACTCCACCATATTCATCGCCGTGGCGTCGAATTGATCATCCCGAATTTTCAAAGCGGCGCAGACCCGCTCCCTAACTAGGGAATAGAAGATAGGGGACCCGGGTACGCCAGCGGCCTGCGCGATGTATGCATCCCATAGGGCTGCCCTGAACTCATCTCTCTCAACCTGATTCTCGGCGACGTACATCCATCTACCCCTATGGCTCAACCTGAGAAGGTAATCTTCCTGTGGCTTGTCGCTGATTATACAGCTTGAGTAGACACGTTGGCGCCTTTCAATACCAGAACCATTCACGTACCAGTTCACAAGACCCAGTCGCGTCGCAATGTCCCTGACGGTGTCGAATGACACCTGGTCGATGTTGACCCCATACTTCACAACCTCCGGCCGGAAGGGTGGGTGATTCATGAGAGGAAGAACAGCCTCACCTCTCCCCAGGTTACACAGTGACAACACTATCGAGGTTAGTTGTGGAAACGCCTCAGAGTAGGCTTCCCCGAGGATCCTCATCCTCTCGGCTTCAGCGGCTCCGAGGTATGCACTACCCAGCTCCGTTAGCCTTGGCTTTAAGACGCTCTTCTCGACGAACCCGAGTTCCCTCGCGAGTCTAAGACAGTTCTGCTGGAGCCTAACCGCTTCAGTTAACTTCTTCTGGTAGGGTTTCCCTCGACCGAGGGCTAGATTCTTTTCCAACTCAAATATCTTCTTCCTCTCACCGATGGCCGCTTCCAGCTCCTTCCTCTCTAAGCCCTTCTCCACTCCCTCGAGGAGGGCGTCGAGGTACTCAACCCGCCTCACAACAAGTATAGACTTCAGCGACAACGGAAATGTTTCAGCCATCACGCCACCTCCCAACCAGATAGCGGTACTCCTCTAGAATCCTCGGGGCTCCATCGGACTGGTCCTCTAACTCTCCTGCAGTAGCGATCTTAGCCATGTGTTGAAGTAGCCCCTGCTTCAGGCCTTCATCGTGGGTACTCTTTAGCATATATTCCGGAGGGGGCGAGACGGGGTCCACTATCCTGATGCCGTAGGCTAATCCGTAGCGCCAGGCACTATCGGCGACGGAAACAGTCGAGACAAAGATCCCCCTGAGACCAATCCTCTTCGAGAACTTGGGTGACTGGGTGTAGTCCATTATTATCGCGTTGAAGTAGTAGAGGTAATCCTTCGCGGCCTCCCTCGTGTTCTTGCACTCGACCACGAAAATAGTCTCCCCGCTCCTGAGGCACCCGTCGAACTGGTGAACATTACCAGACACCGTTGGCATGAGTAAAGTTGTCCGAGGAGGGTTAGGGTCTAAGCCGACCTCCCGAGCGAAGTGATAGATCTGCTCAGAGGTCTCGTCCTCGAACCTATGCCCCTCAACGACCCGGTTACCCCCCTTATCATCGGCCTTCCCTACGCAGAGTTCATAGAGCCTGCATAGAAGGGAGCCCACGGGGTCTTCATCCATAAACGATCAATCCGCAGACATCTATGTGAAATACAGTCTATAAGAGGATAATCTTTAGTACATTAATAGTCTATTTATCTCCATCTGAAACTCTGGAGGATTTTTAAGATGAGCTCAGGCCTATTTGAGAAATATGTTAAGGAGAAGCTGCCTCGAGAGGACGATAGGCAGCTATTCGAGGAGCTGAACAAGGTCTACAGTGAGGGTGGGAAGGAAGCCCTGGCCAAGCACCTCAAGGACCTGGTCTCGGAGCTGGAGGGCTAGCGATGCCCTACAGATTAACCGAAATCAAGGTAAATGGAATCAGGGGCTTCAACAAACCCGAGGAAGTCCACTTCGGCGAAGGGCTAACCCTACTCTATGGGAAGAATGGCTCGGGCAAGAGCAGCATACTCCAAGCAATAGAGTGGGGCATCACAGGCAGAATCCCCTACATGAAGGGGGGAGACTTCGCCAGAGAAGACGCCATCGTCAACATGTTCACTCGCTCCAAGAAGGGGACCGTTGAGGTACACCTCCAGGATGGCCAAGGTCCCATCTCCCTTCAGAGAACGAGGAAGATGGCGAAGACCAGCGGCGGCAAACCCTCCCTCGAACTCAAAATAGGCGACAAAACGGTGGAGGATGAAGAAGCCCATGAGGAACTCGAAAAGATCCTTGGAATAAGCCTAGATGCCTTCCAGCAGAGCAAGTACCTCCACCAGGAGACGCTTCGCGAAATACTGCAAGCGGGTCCCGAGGACAGGAGCAAGGCGATAGACAAGCTCCTCGGAACATTTGAGGTCCGGGAATTTGCGAAGACCATCGACATGGATAAACAGGTCAAATCATCAGCAACGACGCTACAGGATACGATAAACAGCCTCAAGAAAGACAAGGTCCAGTTCCTCATCAATCTAAAAAGGAGCCTAGAGGAGACCCGTCAGAAGCTGTTAAGCCAGGGCACAAAGGAGGATGATCTCACTCTAGCCGTAACTATACAGAAACTCGAGCATTCGAGGCTTCTCGTTGAAAAACTCATAAAGACATACCAGGCAAGGCCCCTCGGCACATTAACGATCAAACCCGATGTAGAATCGCTGATAGACGCCCACAGGCTTCTACAATCCCAGAGTAATTCCCTCGACCGATCGAGATTAGAGGCAATTAACGGGATAAACCTCAGGAAAACCCGCCTGAGAACAGATTCAGCCCGATACGGTGAGGTTTATAATCAGCTCAACACTTCAGCGGAGAAAGACCCCGATAAAATCCAGTCCCAAGTTAACACAATAGACGGGGAATTAGAGAAGGCTGGCTCAGAAATCAGAGCACTAGGGCAGAAGCTAGTCACGCTCCCCCATAAACGTGAGATCTATGAAACCGGTAAGGCGAGGCTCGGCTTGGAGCAGGAGAAACTAGACGGCGTAATCACCAAAAATGGGACAATTGAGGAAATACAATCGAAGATAGAGAAGGGTGAAACGGAACAAAAAACGATCCTCAGCGAACTCGGCAAGCTCGACGGACAGCAGCGCCTCATAAGCATGGCAATCAAGCATCTCAAAGAAACCGGAGCCAAGACCTGTCCCGTATGCTCCAGTGACGTTGATAATCAGAAACTCGTAGCCGAGCTCCAGACGAAGGTCAGCGACGAAATCACTAGCGCAGTAAACAACCTAAATCAGTCCCAAGCCGGAATCAAAGCCCAAAAGACAGAGTTTGAGGACGCGATCGATGAACAGAAGCGCCTAGCCAAGAGCCTCAAGACACTAGAAGACTCACTAAGAACCGCAAAGGTAGAACTAGCTAGGCTAGTCCCCGACTTCGAGGAGCAGGACCTCGACGCGGTCGCGAAGGGGTGGGATGGGGAGATCAGGACGGTCTCAGACCGCGAATCAGTCCTAAGAGGTGAACAGGCTCAGCTAAAGGACCTGCTAAGACGATTAACCAAACTATTGGAGGAGATCACAAGTCTAGAGGCCGATCTGCAGAAGGAAACCTCATCGAGCCTCTCAGGATTAGCCCTCCTGAAAAAGGTAGACTCACTCATCCTGTCCCTCGACGATGAGATTAGTGGTCTAAGCGACTCATCGGAAGTAGACGCGCTCAGGAAGACCCTCTCGGAACTCCCCGACGTACTCACATATCTGAGGGACGAGGAGCGGATGACCGAGGCGGAGAAGCAGCTCCCGCAGGTTGAGGAGCAGATGAGGACGCTTGAAGAACGAAAAAGCAGCCTCCAGGCCCTCGCAGCCTCGCTCCAGTCGATAAAACAGGTGGCCCAACAATACCAGAAGGAGGAGTCAACAAGGCAGCTGAAGCGCCTCGAGGATGAGATAAACAACTACTACTCCCAGATCCAGGGTCACCCGTACTTCACGCAGATCAAAATTGACATCGAAAAGGAGGACCCCCTCACATTCTCCTTCAGGGCCGCGAGTAGTCAAGATGACACGTATATCCCGACGCGCTTCAGCACGGCCCAGTTCAACTCCGCTGCACTAAGCATCTTCATGTCAAACTGTAAACAGCAGGCGGGGGAGTTACCCTTGATGATCTTCGACGACCCCACACAGAACATGGACACATCGCACAAGGAATCCTTCGCCAAGCTCGTCTCAACCCTGACTCCAGGCTTCCAGATCATCATAGCCACCGAGGATGACGAGGTTAGAGAACTCTTGGAGAAAAACTGCGAAGGCTTGAAGGCCTATGAGTTAGGTGAGTGGACGACGGAAGGGCCTCAGATCATGGCAAAATAGTATTTCCCCCACCATGAAACCAAGTAATCAAGCGGAAGAGGATGCTCTGAGGACAATCAACGAGCTACGCTTCATGTCAACAGCAATTAAAGCACTGAAGGAAGAAATCAGGCTAGCCGAGGAGTTGATCATCCAGATCGCTAAAGGCCATGAGGTCCAACAGGAGGACCTACAGAGGCTCGGTATCACCCAGGAATCATCTACGGCTCGGAGACTGAGGCTTGGAAGTATTCTCTCCTTAAGAAAAACAAAATTAGCCGAACTCCAAACATCGCATCGCAAGAACCGTGAGCTATTAGGGGCCCTGCTCCGCTGTCCTGCATGCCAAGGCCGGGGGAAAATCACTACTGTGGCATACGATCGAGCTGAGGGGAGGATCACTCAGGTTACTAAGACGAGTGAGTGTGAGACCTGCGATGGCACAGGGAA
>Ga0315285_10004684_pt1 | contig 14185 bp, 11 predicted proteins | sample YL17G09_36_MG_FD_203698 | JGI IMG/M metagenome (GOLD analysis project Ga0315285, IMG submission 203698) | Sediment microbial communities from Yellowstone Lake, YNP, Wyoming, USA - YL17G09_36 | ecosystem: Environmental > Aquatic > Freshwater > Lake > Sediment | place: USA: Wyoming | collected...
GTACGGGTCGTTGTCCATGTCCGAGCGCTCCCTCTCCCACCGGCGACGTTGGGGTGCGCCCCGTGATACCATACTAGAAACGGCGGCCTGCCGCCACGGGTCGGAGAGAGCATAGGTGTTCAAGGGATACCAGGGCAAGATGCTGCGCGTGGACCTCGAGCGCAGGAGCTTCCGCGAGAAGGCCCGCTGCCGTCGCTTCTGGACTTTGTCTCAGTGAGCATGTTCAAGGCTGGAATCGGGTTATCCCTGCGGATGCAGCTCGGCAGCCTGGGATTGTCCGCAAATGGCTCTGGTGGCTATGCAGCAGGGATGCTCAATCGAGGCACCTTTGTCTCGGCGTCAAGCTGCTACTATTCTTTCGGCGGAAGCGCGTCCCTATTTCTTTCGCCTCTCTTCGTCCTCTTTCTCCCGCTGTGCATGCGCCGCGCCCATCGGGTCCGTCTTTCTTCATTTGGGAGACCAGCTGGCGCTCTCCCTGGATGCGACGCCCCCCGGCACCTACCGCCAGCGGGGAATCAGCTCCCTCCAGAGGCTCTTCCGTGCCCACTTCTCCGAGCTCGTCGCCCGCTACGAGGCTGAGTTCGCTAAGTACTCTGGCCTGTAAGTTCGATGACGTATTGCTCATGCCACACGACGGAGGCCCTCGCCGTGCAGCTTGGCTAGAAGCTTCTTGAGGTCGCACCGTGTGAACTTCCATTGGAAGGGGTGGGCGCACGACTGGTAGTGTTCCTGGAACCGCAGGAGGCGATCCTCCAGTTCGGCCAGTGACCGAAAATCATTCGGTGTTAACGCCTTGCGCTGCACGATAGAGAAGTAGATCTCGACCTGATTAAGCCAGCTGGCATGCACAGGGGTGTGAACGGGGACGATAGTGGGCCAGCGCTTGCTCAGGCGTTCGGCGGACCTTTTCCCACGGTGGGAGGATCCGTTGTCCATGATCCAGAAAACGCGAGGGGCGGAACAGTAGGGCTCCTGACGCATGAGCTGATCAACCAGACGCTCGAAAGAAACGATCCCGGTTTTGCGCTCGCAACGCCCATGGATCTTAGCCCGACGCACGTCCCACGCCGCCAGATAAGCCCAGGCGCCCATGCGCTCGTACTCGTGCTCCACTCGCATCACTGTGCCGGGCGCTGGAGGCACCGTCGCGTGGATCCGATGGCGAGCCTGGATACTGGTTTTTTCATCGGTGGAGAGCACACAATCGGTGGCGGCCAGCGGCCCTCCTTCCCAGAGTCCCGCGTACAGGTCCAGCACTTTGCCTGCCTTCTCCTCGAAGGCGGGGTCGCGCGGGAATATCCATGTACGGTGGTTCCAAGGGCGGATCGCGTCCTCGGTGAGCCACCGCCAGATGGTGGTGTCACCGATAGAGGCGACGAGGCCTCGAGCAAGGACTTCCCGCCGGATCTCGGAGATACTGAAGCGGGACAAAGGGAGGCCCAGCGCGCGGGGAAGCTCGCAAGCAAGCGCCTTAACCGCGATGAGGATTCTGGGGGGAAAAGCGGGCTGGCCGCCCGCGTCGAGGTCGCTCTTCGAGGCCAGAAAAGCCCTCTTGGAAGAATCGCTTGCGCCATTTGCTGACGATTTGTCTGGCGGTGTCAAGGCGCGCGGCGATCTGGTCGTTGTCCAGACCGTCGGCGGCATACAGGGCGATCTTTGCACGTATGACATCGCAATACGGTGACGTATACGAACGTGCGAGCGTCTCAAGTTTGGCGCGTTGCTCCAGGGAGAGAAGAACCTGATATGGGCTTTTTCTTGGCATATTTCCATCCTCCCAGCCTCGAAGGATGCCACATGCCAGTGTTTTTTGCAAGGGCTAATACGTAATCGTATTTAAGAAATATGGTACTTAGACAGCGGCATCGCACTTTGCGGCCGATCTGGTCGGGTGCGTCAACGACGGGGTGATGCTCACCACGCGCGCGGGGCTTGTCTCGACCATCTGGGGCTGCGCGATCCGCTCCAGCTCGGCGAGGTCAACTTGAGGGACATGACGGTGCAGGTCAAGTCCATCGCTGACAAAATTCTCTGCCCCTATTGAGCCTGGCGGTCGGAAGCCCGAGACGACTTGCGGAAATATTTTAAGAAAAAAAAGTTTGACAATATAAAAAATCCATGCATAATTATGACATTCGCATCTCAGTCATTCGAATGACCGAGATGTTTCTTCGCATTTTTCTTGAATTTCGCATAACGGAGGATCGGATGAAGCATAGGGATCGTGTCCTCATGTCCCTGAACCACGAGCAGCCTGACCGCTGCCCCATGCAGATCAGCTTCACACCCGAGTTTGCGGTGCGCCTCAGGGAAGTCGTGAACATCTCCGCCTCCGGCCATCATAACCCCCATGGAGGGGGGAACACATACGAGCTGGAAAGGACCCTTGACGAGGACATGCTCCTCACCTCGGTGGGATGGGCCAACAGCTACTACGCCAACGACGAATACAATACCGGCAAGGACGCGTACACCGACGAATGGGGAATCGGCTGGCGGAACTCCCGCTACACGACCCGGTTTGGAGACGGCTTCTACACGGAAATCGTCGGTCACCCGCTCGCCGACGACGCTGCAATAGCCGATTACCGGGCGCCCGATCCCGAGCGGCCCGCCCTCTATTCTGAGCCGGACTGGGTGCTTCGCACTTTCAAGGATGAGTACTGGATCGTCGGGGTCACTGTGACGACGATTTTCGAGACCGCGTGGGCACTCCGCGGCTACGAAAGAATCCTCATGGACTTCGTATCGGACCCCGATCGTGCGGACGCCATCCTCGACATCCCGTTCCGTTACCACCTGCGCGCCGCCGAAAAGCTCGTCCGTATGGGCGTTGACATGATCTGGATCGGAGACGATGTCGGCACGCAGCACGCGATGCTCATGTCCCCCGAGACATGGCGGAGGTTTCTCAAGCCCCGGATGGCCGCCTTCATCTCGACGATCAAGGCGGTCAACCCGTCGCTGAAGGTGGCCTATCACTCCGATGGCTGCATTTACCCCATCATTCCTGAGCTGATCGAGATGGGAGTGGACGTCCTCAATCCCGTGCAGCCGAAGAGCATGGATCCCGCGCGGCTGAAAAAAACGTATGGCAGGAAGCTCTGCTTCTGGGGGTCCATAGACGAGCAGCACACCCTGCCTTTTGGCGGTCCCGGTGACGTTCGGGAGCAGGTCATCGAAAGGCTGAGGACTCTCGGCAGGGGAGGCGGACTGATCATCGGACCGACTCACCACGTCCAGCTTGACACGCCGGTGGAAAACGTGCAGGCCCTGGTGGATGCCGTAGTGAACACCGGCTACGGTTCTCTTCGCGGGTAAGGCCATACAGGGATGGAAGAGAATAAGCTCAACTACAACCCGCTGTACCTCCAGGTCAAGGACGTCCTCATGAAGAGGATCGTCGACGGCCTGCAAAAGCCGGGGGAGTTGATCCCGAGCGAGTCCCGGCTCGCAGCCGATTTCGGCACGAGCATCTCCACCATCCGCCAGGCGCTCGCACTCCTCGTGGCGGAGGGCGTCCTGGTTAAAAAGCAGGGCAAGGGCACCCTCGTCTCCGACAGGAAGGTGAAGATCTCCTTCCTCAGCTGGATGGGGGAGACCCGGCGCGGTGAGGAGATCCTGAACGGCCTGGTGCGGAAGTTTGAGGACAAATGCCCGCCCGTCGCGGTCGACATCATCCCCACCACATACCCCGAAACGCGCGCCACGCTCACGCGCCTCATTTCCAGCGGTCGGGCGCCCGACGTCGCGCAGATCGTTTCCCACTGGACGAGCTTTTTCGCTTCCTCGGGCGCCTTCCAACCCCTCGAGGGGCTGCTCAGCAAGGAGAACATTTCATCCCGGCTGCCGGAGCAAGACCTGTTCGGCGGCACCTACCAGGACCGGATCTATTCGGTTGCTTGGGGGCTCTGCCCCATCTCCCTGGTGGCCAACCGCAATGTCATGCGCGCGGCGGGGGTCGAGCGACTCGATTCGCCCATGACCCTCTCTGCGTTCGAGGAATGCTGCAGGCGGATCAGCGCCATCGACGGCCCGGATGCGCCCGCCGCCTTTGGCCTCTGGTACACCCCGGGGGTGGAGACGGACTACCTCAATATCTATACGTTCCTGCAGGCATTCCACGGTGAGTTCATCGACGAGAACGGGACACTGAAGTTCGATTCCGCGGAAAATATCGCCGGTTTCACCTGGCTACGCGGGTTCGTGGCCGACACCCGGCTCTTTATATCGGACATCTGGACCATCCGCAAGCGCTTTGCGGACAACCAGATCGGCTTCCTCCTGGACGGCCCCTGGATCAAGTACCTATTGGAAGAGTCGACCGGGGCGCCCTTCGAGAGCAATTTCCAGGTGCTTCTCAATCCCGTTCAGTCGAACGCCGAATCGAAGTCCTGGACATACAATCACGCCCTGGCGATCTGCTCCCAGAGCGAAAACAAGCTGTATGCCGCGCGCTTTGTGGAAGCGCTGACCAACGATCGCGAACTGTCAGGCTGGTACAGCTCACAGGTCGGAATCCTTCCGCCCAACCTGCAGCTGCTTGCCGCGCCGGAGTTCACGGGGGAGTTTTTCTCCACCTACCGGGAGCAATTGCGGCATGCACACTCGCTCAATGCGCGTAACCCCATGTTCGAAAAGGCGATGTTCCTGTGCGTGGACGCGGTGAAGAAGATCCTCTTTGAGGGGGCGAGCATCGAGAAGGAGCTCGCCGAGAAGCAGTACTACCTGCGGATGCTCTATTACGATTGATCGGGGAAAGGAGGTGATGCGGGGGCATGAGAGGGTGTGCGTGGTACCGGTTTGTGATTTCGCAAACAGCAAGGGAAAAGAAGGAGAGTCACATGAAACTGAAAAAGGGTTTGATCATCGCGATCGCCGTTCTGCTGGCCATCGCATTCGTGGTTCCGAGCGTGGCCGCGCAGGCGAAGAAGCTCAAGTTTGCCTACGTGTGCAAGATGCTCACGCACCCATGGTTCATCGAGGAGGAGAACGGGATCAAGGCAAAGTGCAAGGAGCTGGGCATCGACTACATCGGCGTCGACGCGAACCTCCAGGACGAGGCGTGTATGCAGGCGGTGGACAGCGTGATCGGCCAGGGCGCCAACGCCCTTATGATCGTCGTCACCCACCAGACCCTCGGCCCCACTGTGATCGACAAGGCGCGCGAGGCGAAGATTCCCGTCATCACCATCGACGACACCATCGTGGACAGCAGCAATGCGCCGAACCCGCATGTTGGCCTCCCAACGACGGAGACGGGCATCATGGGCGGGCACGCCCTGGCGAAGCTTGCCAAGGAACGCGGATTCTTCAAGCCGGGCAACGTCGTGAAGGTCATGCAGATCGACATGTCATTCCTTTCGGTCGTTCACGACAGGACCGTCGGCTACAAGCAGGCCCTCCAGCAGGATCTGCCCCAGCTGAAGGACTCCGATTTCATTGTTCAGGATTCCAAGACGGGCATGTTCGAGGAGAACCTCCCCGTTGCCGGCGCGATCCTGGCCGCCCACCCCGAGGTGACCCACTGGCTTGTGACCGGCATCAACGACGACGGCGCCCTCGCGCCCCTGCGCGTTTTCGAGGAGCGCGGATTCTCCCTGAAGAACGTGCTTTCCTGCGGGCTGGGCGGATATAAGACCTCCTTCGAGGAGTTCCAGAAGCCGCACAACAGCTACATCGTGACCAAGCTGCAGCCCTTCAAGGAAGGCCAGGCAGCCGTGCAGATCCTCTACAATTTCCTCACCAAGAAGACCGCGATACCGGCCACGACCCTCGTTGCCGGCGACGTCGTCACCAAGGATAACTACAAGAAGTTCAACTGGTCGTTCTAGGAAATAGGCCCGCGACGCGGGCCCATTTCTCCGCGGGGGCCGAACGCCCCCGCGGGATTTTTCTCCCGCCCGATCGCGGGCGGGGCGCGGGGGTGAGAGGCAATGGAAGACGGCATCGTGCTCCGGGCGGAAAACGTGAGCAAGCGCTTCGGCGGGGTCCAGGCGCTGGACAAGGTGCAGTTCGAGCTGCGCCGGGGGGAGGTGCACGCCCTGGTGGGCGAGAACGGCGCCGGCAAGTCCACTCTGATCAAGATTATCTGCGGCCTCTACCAGCGGGACGAGGGCACCATCGTCTACAACGGAAAAAACGTCGACTTCCGCGACAACCTGCAGGCCCGCATGAACGGGGTCGGAATCGTGCCGCAGGAGATCCAGCTCGCACCTAAGCTGACGGTTGCGGAGAACATCTTCATGGGCATGTATCCGCGCGGGCGCATAGGGCTCGTGAGCTGGAAGGAGCTGCGCCGCCGGGCGGGTGAGATTGCCGCGACCTTTGCCATGGAGCGGTTTCTCGACATGAAGGTCGAGACGCTGGGGACCGGCCATCGGCAGCTCATCGAGATCCTCAAGGCCCTCGTTTTCGAGACCCGGATCATCGCTTTCGACGAACCCACCGCGGCTCTCTCCGACGAGGAAACGCGGGAGCTGTTCGCGCTCATCGCGAAGCTGAAGGCCCAGGGGATCTCTCTCATCTACGTGAGCCATCGCCTGGATGAGATTTTCCAGATCGCCGACCGCGTGACGGTGTTCAAGGACGGAAGGTACGCGGGGACAAAAAATATCGACGAGGTCTCCAAGGCGGAGGTCATCTCCCTCATGGTGGGCAGGGAATTGAACCTGTTCATGGAAAACCGGCGCGGCACGCCTTCTTCGGAAGAGGTCCTCCTCGAGGTGGAGCACCTGAACAACGGCCGCAGCGTGCAGGACGTCAGCTTCAAGCTCCACGCGGGAGAAATTCTCGGATTCTTCGGCATGGTCGGCTCGGGCCGGACGGAGACCGCCATGACCATTTTCGGAGTGACGCCCCCGCACAACGGCGACATCCTCGTCATGGGGAGAAAGGTGCGCATTCAGTCCCCCATCGAGGCCGTCGCCCTCCGCATTGGTCTGGTGCCGGAAAACAGGATCGCCCAGGGGGTCATCCTCAATGCGTCCATCCGGAACAACATCACGCTTCCATTCATCGAAAGGCTTTCGCGGCTGGGGTTCATCCGAGGCGCCGACGAGATGGAAGTCGTGGCGGAGTACATGGACCACCTGAAGGTCAAGGCGCCCTCGGGACGAGCGAAGGTGAGGACGCTGAGCGGCGGTAACCAGCAGAAGGTGTCCATCGCCAAGTGGCTGGCATCCCGCTCGGACATCATCATCTTCGACGAGCCGACCCACGGAGTCGACGTGGGCGCCAAGGCGGAGATCTATCACCTGCTCCGCGAGCTCGCCGACCAGGGGAAGGGCATCCTCTTCATCTCCTCCGAGCTGCCGGAGATCCTCAACGTGTGCGACCGCATCTTCATCTTTCGCAACGGGTGCATCGTAAAGCGCTTCGAGGAGAACCGCGGCCTGTCGGAGGAAATGGTGATCAAGTACGCAATCGGCAAGGTGGAGGCCTGCGCGGAATGACAGAGAAAGGGGAACGAAAAACCATGGACACTCCCATTGCAGGCACGCACCGCGTGCGCGGCTTCCTGAACCAGGCACGGATGCTCCTGGTGCTCATTGCACTCATGGCGATCTTTTCCGTCTCCTCGCCCTACTTCCTCAACATGAAGAATATGTTCGCCATCGGCCTGACCATCTCGGTGATCGGCATCGTGTGCATCGGGCAGTCGCTGATCCTGCTGACAGGGGCCTTCGACCTTTCGGTCGGGGGAATCGCGGGGCTTTCGGGCATGATCGTGGCGATCCTCACCAAACAGTACGGCAACTACTGGGGCTGGTTCTTCCTCGGCCTTGCGGCGGGGACGGGCATCGGACTGATCAACGGATTGCTCATCACCAAGATGAAAATCAACGCCCTCATCACGACCCTCAGCATGATGTCGATCCTCTCAGGCGTGGTCTTTCTGGTGAGCGGCGGATTCGCCATCGGGGTGAACCTGCCCAGCTTTCGGTTCCTCGGCACCACCCGCGTCTTCAGCATCCCCCTTCCGATCGTCATCCTGGTCACCCTGTACGCGGTGTTCTACGTGATCCTCAGGTTCTCCGTGTTCGGCCGCTACGTGTACAGCATCGGCGGCAACGCGGAGGCTGCCCGCCTGTCGGGGATCAACGTGGACCGCATGCGCATCCTCGTCTACACCTTGAGCGGCCTGCTCTCCGGGCTGGGCGGCATCGTTCTCGCCTCCCGCCTTGGCTCCGCCCAGGTGGACGCGGGATCCCAGTACCCCATCAACTCGATCGCCGCGTGCGTGCTCGGGGGCATCTCCATCGCCGGCGGCGAGGGTGTGATCTGGGGCAGCCTCATCGGCGTGGCCATCGTCGGAATCCTCCAGTCGGGGCTGATCATGATGGGCATGCCCTCGTACTACCAGTGGATCGCGACAGGCATCGTCCTGCTCGCCGCGGTGTACCTCGACCAGCTTCGCAAGACCTGACATGGGGGAGGTGGGCATGACAAATCTCGAGCGTTTCACCCGCGCACTCAACCGCGAACCCGTCGACCGGGTCCTGACATGGGACTTCATTGACAACGAGCAGGTCCTCGTCCGCTACGGTGGCTACGATCCTTCCCGGAAGTACAGCTTCGACCAGATCGTGGAAATGAACGCGAAATCCTTCCGAGCGATCGGGCTCGACATGACCCGCTACGCCTACGATCCGGTGAACCACTGGATGGGATCCAAGATCGTCAACTGGATCCGATTCTTCGGCGTGGACCCCGGCAACTGGAGGGTGGAGCAGAAGGGCGGCACCGCGTGGATCGCGCAGCGTCCGTTCACGACCCTGCAGGAGCTGGAAAAGCACATGCCGAAGCTGCCGAAGCTCGAGGAGGTCCGGGAGTGGTTTGAACCGTTCATCACCTCCATCAAGGAAGTGTGCGACCACCACGACCTGGTATGGGTCGGCGGCGTGGAAGGGCCCGTCACCGACGCGTACTCGTACATGGACATGGAGCTCTTTGCGCATGCCATCTATGACGCGCCCGAGCTGATCAGCCATATCATGGACTGCACCGGCAGGTTCTCCGCATACATCGCGCAGGTGTATGCCGACCACCCCTCCTCGCCGCTTCTGTTCATGGGGGAGGACATCTGCGGCTCCGGCGGGCCGATCTTCAGCCCCCAATTCCTCAATGAACAGGTGGTACCGCGCTGGCATTGGATCATGGACCCTGTCCATGACAAAGGGCTGAAGTTTCTCTTCCACACCGACGGGCATTACGGGGCGGCCCTCCCCATCATCCTCGAGACCCTGGGGGCGGATGGCCTGCACCCGATCGAGCGCAACGGGTGCAACGATATCTTCGAGATCCACGCCCGCTATCCGAAGAAGCTGCTGTTCGGAAATGTCTGCTGCGAAGTCACCCTGCCGCTCGGGAACCTCTTCGACGTCGAAGACGAGACCCTGGAGCTGCTGGAACGGATCGGCCCGGACGGCGGGCTGTTCGTCGGCTCCTCCAGCGAGATCCACGACCTCATACCGCCGGAGAACACGGAGGCGATGTATCGGACCGCCCATTCCTACGGCACGTATCCCATCGACGGCGAGAGAATCCGCGCGCGCCGGCGCGAGATCAAAGGTAAGCTGAAAACCCGGACCCAGCCACAGCAGATGCGGAGGAAGATATGACCTCACGAGAGCGCGTGCGGAAGGCCATCCACCACGAGGAGCCCGATCGGGTGCCCCTGGACCTCGGAAGCACCCTGGTGACCGGCATCCAGGTCGGCGCGTATGCGCGGCTGAAAAAGGCGCTGGGTATAACGGCGGGGGTCAACCGCGTCTCTGACCCCTACCAGATGCTGGGCCAGGTCGAGGAGCCCGTTAAAAAAGCGCTGGGTGTCGACACCTTCGGGATCGAGCTTCCCACGACGATTTTCGGGTACCGCAACGAGAACTGGAAGCCTTTTCGCATGTTCGACGGAACGGATGTGGAGATCTCCGGTCACTTCGAGTTCGACGTCCTGCCCAACGGAGACATCGTCCAGTATCCAAAGGGCGATCGGTCGGCGCCGCCCTCGGGGAAGATGCCAAAGGGCGGGTACTATTTCGACACCATCGTTCGACAGGAGCCCATCGACGAGGCGAAGCTTGATCCGAGCGAATGGGTAGCGCAAACCTACAGTCTTTACACCGAGGAGGAGCTGCGATTTCTGGAGAGAACGGCGAAGCGGTCTTTCGAGGACACGGACTACGCGCTCATCGGCAACTTCTGGGGGGGCGGCTTCGGAGACATCGCCACTGTGCCGGGGCCAGCCGTTGTGCACCCCAGGGGAATCAGGGACCCCGAGGAATGGTACATATCGACGCTCACCAGGAAAGACTACGTGAAAGAGATTTTCCGCCTGCAGCTGGAAATGCAGATGAAGAACCTGGCGATGTACCGTCAGGCAGCGGGGGACCGCATCGAGGTGGTCGTCATGAGCGGCACGGATTTCGGGTCTCAGAACGGGCCCTTCATCTCCCCCGCCGCATACCGCGAGCTTTTCCAGCCCTTGCATCGGCAGATGAACGACTGGGTGCACGCGAACACGCGATGGAAGACCTTTTACCATACCTGCGGCTCGATCATCGCATACCTCGACGATTTCGCCGAAGCGGGCATCGATATCCTCAATCCCGTGCAGATCTCCGCCGCGGGCATGTCCCCGAGGTTTCTCAAGGAGAAATACGGTGACAGGTTCGTGTTCTGGGGGGGTGCCGTAGATGCGCAGCACACACTCGCCTTTGGAACGCCGGACCAGGTCCGGGAAGAGGCTGCTCGGAATATAGGGATCTTTGGGAAGGGCGGGGGGTTCGTGTTCAACAACGTTCACAACATTCAGGCCACGGTCCCTACGGAGAACATGACAGCCCTCTTCCAGAGCATAAGAGAAAAGGGAAGCTACCGGTAGGGAGCGCACGATGAGCACGATTTCCCGCGGCGCATTCAAGGACCAGAAAGCCATTATAGTGGAGAACGAGATGATCAGGGCCGTTCTTCTGCCCGCCTGGGGCGCAAAGACGGTCTCGCTCGTGCACAAGGACCTTGGCATCGAGACCCTCTGGCAGAACCCCGTGTCGGAGTTCAGGCGCTCGGCATTCGGGGACTCGTACGGGGACGGAGAGTTCGCGGGTTTCGACGAGATGTTCCCGACCATCTCGCGCTGCTTCTACGAGGCGGCCCCATGGGCGGGGGTCGAGGCGCCCGACCACGGCGAGGTGTGGACGATACCCTGGGAGACGGTGATTGAAGGCGACTCGGTGACCCTGAGCGTCAGCGGCACGAGGTTCCCCTACCAGCTGCAGAAGACGGTCTCTCTCGAAGGGCATACGCTCGTTGCACGCTACGCGGCCTCCAATCTGTCAGGATTTCCGATGGATTTCATCTGGGCGGCTCACCCCCTTTTCAACGCGACTGAAGGGATGCGGTTCATCGTTCCCCGCGGCATGCACACGATCATAAATGCCGTCCCCGGTCCCACCCTCGGCGGCTACGGTGAGCGCCACGATTTTCCCGTGGTCCGTTTTGCCGATGGAAAAGAGGTCCATCTCGATCGAGTCCCCAGCCGCAACAGCGACGGCTTCCAGAAGTACTGGTTTGCCGGTCCCGTCTCCGACGGGTGGTGCATGCTCCACGATCCCGCCTCGGGGCTCACTATCGGCATGGCCTGGCCAAAAGAGAAGGTTCCCTACCTCGGCATGTGGCTGAACGAGGGCGGCTATTGCGGACAATACAATATCGCCCCCGAGCCGGCCACAGCCGCGATGGACCGGATCGATTTCGCGAAGATGTGGGGCATGGGCAGCGTGCTTGCCCCGAAGTCTCGCTTTGAGTGGCACCTGGCAATCACCCTCGGTGAAGGGAAGGAGCCGCTCGGAATGAGCCCGATCGGAGAGTTCACATACTGAGCGAAGCCGGAGAGGCTTCTCGCTTGAGAGCCGCCTCTGGTAGCGCGGCGCAACCGAGGGAAAGCTCAGCTTCCCCGATGATTGCTCGAAAAAGGGGAAGCTCACGAGGGACTGATGGCGATTTTTGTACGCAAGACGGGTTGCGCGAGAGCGGGTGAAAGGGCCGGAATTGCGACGTTGTGGAAGGTCGTGAAGGGTAAGGGAAAGTAGGAAGTGCACCAGGAGCCGGGAAGCAATCGTCGGGAACAGACCTCGGCGACGAGGCTCGAGTGAGCGAAGCCGGCGTGGGAGCTGGGGTGGATCTCCGTGCAGCGAAGAGAGCATGAGCCTTGGAGGAGCACGGCCGACCTTGATGAGATGGCGGAGGATTCTGTCGACTTGGCAAGGGTCTGTGATGATGGGGAGAACCCCCTTGCTGTTTTCACAGCGAGGACAGATGAGGGGGCTCTCACCGTTCCTTTGGAACGGCTGCCGCCTGCGACCTGCCGGGCCAGGGCTGCCGCCCTGGGGATCGGCACTATAGATCTTTGCGATGAGGCGGGCCCAGGTGGAGGAGGCGCGCCCCTACTCGACGGACTCGACGCGCTTGGCGTGGCTCTTCCCTCAAGGCCAGGACCGGGTTCCAGGTCGGCTCCTACGCCGCCTGCCCCCTAGACCTGCAATCCTGCCTGTGCCTCGCCACGCTCTGCGCTCCGGAACCCGCTTCCTCGAGAGCCTCTCTCAAAGCAGGGAGGTGCTCCTCTCCCTGCTTTGAGAGCGCCCTTCTTTCGGAGGGGCTGGAGAATGCGTCGCTGTACGTCGAAAGGGGACTCGCACTTCCCTGGTCCGTTCGCTATCCCTCACCCGAGTGGGTTCCCTGGCGGGACGGGCTTCCGACTATCGAGGGAAGGTGCTTCCGGCTGAGCCGGGGGGGAGGCATTCCTGCAGCGCTCCCTGTCGAGGCTGTGCGCGTGTCTGCTCGGGATGCGGGGATTCCGGGAGGAGGGCATCGGCGAGCTGTACCAGCGGGCCTAAGGGGAGAAATCTCTCGAGATGGATCCCGCCGTGCACGGGGTCAACCATCTGTACTCCCGGGTGCTGCCCGAGGCCGGCTCCGAGGAGGTTGACGACAAGGTGACGGTGCTCAGCAAATCCCTGAAAAGCCTCCAGGAACGCACGAGCAGGATCGATGCTCCCGCTGAGAGGAACTCGTTCCTCTGGCGCAACAGAGGGAACCGCATGATCATGGAGGAGGCGCGGGAAAGAAAGCTCGTCGAATCGGGTGCTACTCCAGACTGCGCTACAAGAGGGTGCTCGGGGGTATGGGGGCTGCTGGTTCCAGGCTCCGCACGGAGCTGCGTTCCACCAGAGAAGGGGCGATGATCGTGTGCGTGACGAAGCGGATCTCCGGGTGAAATATCTTGTCGAGCAGGATGTTCGCCGCCTTCTCTCCGATCTCGAAGCTAGGGTGGTCGACTGAGGTCAGGGAGATCTTTTTCAACTGCGCGATGTCCGAATTGTCGAATCCCACCACCGATAGGTCGCCGGGCACGCGGATACCCTGCCTTTCGGCTGCCTCGATAAGGTGCAGCGCGTCCTCGTCGTTGCCACAGACGAACGCGCTGGGAATCTCCTTCGCTCCCCTCAGGAACCGCTCCGCCGCCGCGGATGCCTCGCTCGTGGGGCCTTGCCCGTTGAACCCCACGATCCATGCAGCCCTCACAGGAGCCTCCTGCCTCCCGAGGAAATCCAGCACGCCTTTCATCCTGATCGCCTTTACCAGGAAATCCTTCTGGTAGAAGATGCCGATCTTTCGATGCCCCTTTTTCCATAGGTGGGCAGCGGCCTCCTCGCCACATTTATCGCCTGCCAGGGCTTCCATCTCTGCCCTTCGTGCTCGCAGAAGCGTACGCTCTTGTTCGCAGAGTTTCTCAGCCACCGTCTGCTCTTGAGGCTCCCCCATCGGGTGTTGACTTTCACCGTGCCCAAGATGCTGCGCCCCTCCTTCCGCTACCACCCCGAGCTGTTCGCCGAAGTCAGCTGCCTGATCTACCGCCTGGTTCGTCAGTTCCACGCCGGCGCCGCACGTCGACCCATCCGTAGTGGTGGCGTTATCGCCTACCGGAGCTCAGGGGAGTTCTTGCGGTTGCAACAGCACGCATACTACCTGCCATTGCTATCTCCTTATGCCAGAGTGAATAGCGTTTTCTGATCCCCCAAACCATCCCCCTCCAGCTCGAGCTTGCCGGTTTGCTTGAGCTTCTTGATGATCCTCTGCACCGCTTCGCTCTCCATGTCCGCCCGCCTTATCTCCCACGGGGCCC
>Ga0315285_10004688_pt1 | contig 14180 bp, 13 predicted proteins | sample YL17G09_36_MG_FD_203698 | JGI IMG/M metagenome (GOLD analysis project Ga0315285, IMG submission 203698) | Sediment microbial communities from Yellowstone Lake, YNP, Wyoming, USA - YL17G09_36 | ecosystem: Environmental > Aquatic > Freshwater > Lake > Sediment | place: USA: Wyoming | collected...
TGAAAATATGGCCACAAAAATCATCAAAAACCCGATGGCAAACAGGATCCAGCCCATGAACGGTATGTACGTTTTGTTTTTCCGGTAATTTCTGAGCAGGGAAAAGCAAAATAGGGGCATGCCCAGAACAAAAATCATCCCGGAGATGCTTTTGAAAATATTCATTTCGTATGCAAGGATATAACAACTTATCAAATAAATAAAAACCGGGGAAAGATCATGAAAGGGAAAAGATCGCTGTTCGTTCTGGGATTGGTTTTGCTGCTCGGCGCGGGAGGGGTTTCCTCCTGCCGGTCCTCCGCCGGCCTTCCCACCGCGAAGGAATTGGAGCCCTACTTTGACGGCCTTTTGCGGAGAGCGGGTCTCCCGCCGGAAGTAAAAAAGGAAATCCTCACCGATACGGTCATCAGCGAAGGCCTGAAATTGCACCTGACCATATTTCCGGGCCCCCCGGGCGCGCCCGCGGTGGTTTTCGTGCCCGGGACCTCAATCTATGCCCTGGCCTACGCGGAGTTCATGTATAAGTTAAGCAAACGCGGTTTCAGCGTGATCGGTTTTGACCCGAGAGGGCACGGTCTTTCCGAGGGGAAACGGGGGAGCTACACCATCCCGGAGCTGGTGCGGGATACCGGGGCGGTCATAAATTACACCCGGGAAAAATACGGCCGGGACATCTTCCTGGCCGGCTCGAGCCAGGGAGGGATCGTGGCTTTTTACACCGCGGCGGGAGACCACCGCCTGCGGGGGGCCGTCTGCCACAACGTCGCGGACCTGGCCGACCCGGATTCGGTCCGGCTGACCAGCAATCCCACCCTATCCCGGGTCGTGAAACCCCTGCTGGGACCTTTGGCCCGGCTGCGGCCGGATTTCCCAATCCCGATTTCCCTTTATCTGGACCTGTCGCTGGAGAAGACGAAATTTTTCGGGGATGCCCGGAAATTTATCGACCAGGATCCCCTGGCCTTGAAATCTATCTCGCTGAAAGCCATGGCCTCCCTGGCCAATACCCCCCTGCCCGTCCCGATTGAAAAGATCCCGACCCCGATCATGGTTCTCCACGGGGAAAAAGACCTGATCTTCCCGCTGGATTACGTTCAGAAGATCTATCAGCGCCTGCCCGAGCCCAAGAACTTTTACCTGGCGAAGGACCGCCCGCACCTGCTCCTGATCGATTACGTGGACGATGTTCTTCCCGCGGTGGAGAAATGGATGCGGGAAATGATGACGAGACCTGGCCCTAATTCCCAATGACTAGGCAATAACCAATTACCAAATCTCAATTACCAAACTAGAAACCCGAAACTAGAAACTATCCTATTCAGCCGACCTTTTTGCCAACCAGGATATTCCCGCCCTTGAATACCTGGAACAGGCCGGGGGCGAGGGTATCCCGGGGAATCAAGCCCGACCAGGGATCCCGGGGGCTGATGGAGATTTTTACCATCCCCGGCTCGGCTTTCCACTCGGCGGGGATCGCTTCTTTCATTAACATCCTTTTCACCGTCGGACCTTGATTGTAGGGGACCAGCTGGAAGATGGGGTCCCCGAAATGGGAGGTCTTGCCTTCCAGGAACTCTTTCTCGTAGGGCTTGAGCTCCCGGACCCCGCCCGGGGTGAACTCGAGGGAAATCCTGACCTCGTCCCGGTGTTTCACGACTCCCGCCCAGTTGCTTCCCGCCTGCTTCAGGGTGATCTCGTCCGCGATATACTTGGGAAATCCGTAATAATGCCCGCCCCACATGGGGACTTTCCTGGTCACCGGCATGGTCAGGACGTGCCAGCCTTCCTCGCCTTTGAATTTGCAGCGCAGCGCCACCGCGGCTTCCAGGTAGGGTGACATGGGAAAAGGCACCACTTTCACGTAGTCGGTAAGGAAGAAGGCCACCACCGGACGCGCGGGCATCTCGAACTGTTTCGGAAGAAGCCGGCGATACAAATCCAGGTCGGCCGGCTCCAGAGCCGTGAAGATCCCGGGAAATTCCTGCCACATCCCGCGCTGGAAGTACGATACATAACCACAACCGGACAGCGCGAAAAGCGAGACAGCGACCAGCAGGGCCGGGAAAATAATCGTTTTTTTCTGAAGATTCTTCATTTGTCCCTCCGGTAAAGTCTTTCCTGAATTACACCCGGTATATCGAAAAGTGAAAAAATAAGCTATCAGTCATCAATTCTTATGTTATAATAAATTCATAATTCCAGATATAGTTTTTGATCGGCAAGGACGCGCTTGCTTCGTCCTGATTTTTTCCGGGGCAGGAAAGCCCTGCCTGTCCAAATGGAATTTTCCGGTTCTCCTCTCCCCTGGTGGCCTCCGGCTCCGCTTCCAGCCCGTAGGGCTTACAGGCCGGAGGGTAGGAGCCTACGGCTCGGAGAGGAGAGGATGAAGGAGAGGGGCAAGGAAGGGGGTAAGGATCATGACCGAAAGAAAAAAGGTTCACGAAATCATTAAGCCGGCCGATCCGGCGGGGGAAACCACGAGGAGAAAGGCCCGGGCCGCGGCTTCCGCCGCCAACGGGTTTCACTGGACGCTGGTTTCGATTACCGACGCGATCAGGGAACACGCTTTTTACCTCTGGGAAAACGAAGACCGGCCGGAGGGCCGGGACTTCGAGATCTGGATCCGGGCGGAAATGGAATTTTTTTCCCGGATAATAAAAAAAAGGGTTTAAACCGAAAAGCCGAGCCGAAGGAGGGAGCCCATGAATGTTGCCGACGCCCTCATCTCCCGCTTCACCTGCCGGGCCTTCAAGTCCGAGCCGGTAAAAAAGAAAATAATCCTGGATATCCTGGAGGTGGCCACCCGGGCGCCTTCCTGGGCTAATACCCAGCCCTGGGAGATCTTCGTCGCCGGGGGAAAGGTTTTGGAAAACATCCGGAAGATTTTCCTGGAAAATGTTCAAAATGATGTGCCCCGGGCCCCGGAAAACCCCGTCCCCGAGAAATGGCCTCCGGCCCTCAAGAAACGGAGCGAGGAACTCCGGGCGGCGCGCCTGAAGACAATAGGTCTGAAGGGCGACGACCCGGCCGCCCTCAAGGCTAATTTTGAACAGAACGCCCGGTTCTTCCGGGCCCCGGCGGTCATTTACCTCTGCCTGGATCGCTCCCTCACCCCTTGGTCGATGTTCGATCTCGGGCTCCTGGCCCAGAGCATCATGCTCGAGGCGCGGGAATACGGGCTCGATTCGGCCCCGGCGGTCATGCTGGTGGCCTACCCGGAGATCATCCGGGCGGAGCTGGGCATTCCCGAGAACCTGTCGATTGTCTTCGGGATCGCGCTCGGCCACGCCGACGGCCAGAGCCCGCAGAACAAATACCGGACCACCCGGCGCCCGATTCAGGAGATCGTCCGTTTCCAGGGTTTTTAAGTCGTGATCAGAAAGACGCGGTCAGGCCGAGGACGGCGTAATTAATCAAGGCGAAGGTGTAACCCTCGGCGTTGTCGGCCCCGCCCTCGAGCAGGCGGTAGCCCAGCCGGGCTTCCACCGGTTTTAATAATCAAACACCGCGAGACTGACGCCCTCCGTATCCGATTTCCAGTTGGGGATATTCAGGATACTGCCGTTCACCTCGAACCGGACTGAGCTCCGGGGAACAACGGGGATGTAATAATCAAGATCGGCCAGGAAATTCATGGCGGAAAGCGCGCTCTGGGTGTAGTCGGAAACCCCGTTCAGGTTTTCATCGCTCAGGAAATAGGCGATTGAGCTCTGGGCGGGGCTGGAGAGCTCCGGCGTGGCCAGGTCATGCCCGTCCACGCTGGCGGTATCGCGGCCGCTGTAAATGGCCTGGTTGGAGGCGAAGAGGATCATGATGCTCATGTTGTCGTTGTAGGGGACGATCGAGGTGATGAGCGCGGTGAGGGAGGAATCCGCCTGGCCCAGACCCCGGAGGTAAACCGCGGGCTGGGACCTCCGGAAGGGCTGGCGGTAATAATGAATGGTCCGTCCGTCCGCGGTGGTCAGGGCCATTTCGTAATAGGTTAGCTTTTCCGCCCCGAAGACGCCCCATTTCCCCTCCGCGTCCGCGAGGAAGCAGGCCTCGGGTTTGGCGGCGGTTCTCTCTCCGGTGGCGGGATCGACGGGGAAGATCTCGATCCGGGCCCCCGCGAGGGGCAGGTTGTCGCCCAGCGAAACGGCCTTGCCCTCCAGCCGGAGCTTTTCCTCCTGCGCGCTGATGGTGGTGGTGACGGGCTGGGCCCCGTCATTGAAGAATTCGTAGGCCTGGGCGAAGGCCTCCGCCTTGGAGATGACCTGCATGTGGTCGGCGCCGGGGATCTCCCGGTTGTCGACCCCGGGTACATCGGTGAACCCGGCCACCGTGTCGGCGGGACTGGAAATCGACCTGACCTTCAGCCCGGCGGGAAAGGCGGTGTAGGGATTGCTGGCTGCGTGCAGGTAATGGGCGATCTTGGCGGCGTTCCCGGCGATGTTCACGTAATTGGAGCCCACGAACCCGCCCATCGAGTGGCCGATCAGGTCAACCTGGGCGAAGCCGGAGCTCGCGATCAGTTCGTCCACCCGGGCGGAGAGGGCCCGGACCCCGCCGTTGACATCCATGCCGACGCCGTTCCAGTCGAGGAGCGCGAGCTTTTCCGGGCAGTAGCCGTTCTGGAGGAATCTCTGGACCATGTCGGCGTAATTGTCCCCCGACCCGAGAAAGCCGTGGACGAAAATGATCGGCCGGTGCGAGTCGGAACAGTGGGGGATGAGCGCGCCGGACTCGGCCCGGGTTTTACAGGCCCGGTTTTCCCCCGCGCATCCGGCCGGGAGGAACGCGGCCAGGAAGAACAGCGGGAAAAAAAAGGGAAAAGCTTTAGCGATTTTCATGATTCCTTTTCTTCTTCGGATTTCCACTTTCTTATTTCAGCCTGACCGCCGATCTCTTTTTCAGGGGGAGGAAGACATCCCGATCGGAGGCGTGGAGGGTGAAGATCTGCTTCGGGCACTGGTAGGCGCACTGGCCGCAGCCGATGCAGATTCGCCGGTCCAGGCGCACCTTTTTTTCCACGACGGAGATGGCGTTGGTCGGGCAGAATTTCATGCATTTCCCGCACCCGGTGCAGGAGGAATCGTCGGAAACCTCCGAGAGGTAGGCGCTCTTGAACTTGAGCGGGATGATCCCCCGGTTATAGGAGCCGTACAGCCCGCAGCAGTCCCAGCAGCAGTTGCAGATCGCGAGTTCGGGAAGGGAGAGGTCGTCTTTCTCGTGGTAGACCGTGTGGATGACCCCCTTCTTCCGGAGTTCTTCCAGCTTTTCCAGCGCCTCGGTCTTGGAGATGATCCGGCCGTATCCGCACCGGACCACCGTCTTGGCGACGTCGCCCATGAACATGCAGGATTCATAAGGGAGGTTGAACCGGCAGGGCTCGTTCGCGCCCTTCCGCCACTCGCGGCAGATGCAGGGCGCGGTGCCGATCACGTTCTTGCTCCCGTATTCCTCGATCAGGTCGCTCACGGTCTTGGTGGGATAAATCCGGGAATCAGCCGCCGGGACCGCCTGGCCCACCGCGATCTTTCTCCCCGGGGAGGGGACGGGATCGATCCGCTGGTAGGACTTCTGCGCGAGGCGGCCGCCGAGATTGATCAGGCCCCGGAGGCCCGGGACATTGAATTTCTTGACCGGGCGCAAAACCTCTTCCGCCATACGGGCGAATTCCTGCTGTTTCTGGGTCTTCATGCCGTAGAAGATCTGGAACTCGAACCACCCCACCACGACGGGGAAGAGGAGGTAATGCTCCACGCCGTCCTTCTCCTGGCACTGCAGAAATCCTTTCTGCAGGAGACCCTCCAGGAATTCCCGGAACTCCGGCTCGGGCAGGCGGGAAAGGGCGGCGGCTTCCCGGAAGGGGTAGGACCGCATGCCCAGCTGGAGGAGATAATCGAGCTCCGGGTCGGTCAGGGTGACGCTCATGAAATCGATGATCCCGGAGGTCAGGGGGATGAGCCGGATATTCTGCTTGTTCATCGTCCGGGCCAGGGTCCGGATTTTTTTCCTCCGCGCGGGAGATATTTTTACCGAAGCCAAATGGATATCCTCCTTATTTCAATGACGAATTACGATTGACGATTATCTTGGTTTTCATTCCGAAATCTACAATCCCTGGCCGACACGAGCCGTCGGCTCGGGCAGGCCGCAATCCGCAATTGGGATGTTCTGCAATCGTCATTCGTCAATCGACAATCGTCAATACCCTGGTTTCACTGACGACTGGTGACTGGCCACTGGCTACTGGTTTCCGGCTACTGGTTACCAGTCACCTGCTACCTGTTTTCCGTAACCTTATCAAACCAGGCGGTCAAATCAACCCTTCGACTTCCCCGGTCTAAGGCCCGGGGTATGCTCAGGGTTGATACTGAGCGGCGCCTCATTCCCCGCCCGAAAGGGCAGGGTTTGGGCGCCGTCGAAGTATCAAATGGTAAAAAGACACGTTGACTGGGTATTCCGTCCGCGCGCTCTTTTCGGCGATAATATCCGCATCGGAAAATGGGAACGACGAATCATGAATAAACCGCCAAAAGCTTCGCCTCCGGCATTTAAGATCCTGACGCTCCTGGCCGGAATCTCCCTTGGCGCGGGTTACGGACTCGGGATAGAGGCCTACCCATTGGGGGCCATCTCTTAGGCGGCCCGGAGTGCGATCCCCGGATCAAAAATCTCCCCGATGCGGACAAAACTCGCTGTTGCCTTCATTATCTTACTTGCTCTCGGTAATTTACCTTCCGGCGCCCGGGCGGAAGGGATATCCGTGGAAGGGGCTGCTTCTATCGTCATTCCCAGGGAGTCGCTCGAGATTTTACCCCACGGGCGAACTACCGGCTCGGTTCTCGAAAACTGGATCACCCCGATGGTTTTTCTCACCCGCTGGGACCAAGGGCACGGACTCAGAGAAATCATTACCTTGGGACGGCTGAACGGGGGAATCGCCAAAACCTGGGGGAGCTTCTCCTTCGAAGGAAATCTCTACCTGGATTTCACGAATGCGGTGGCCAACGGCGACAATTTGCTCAATTGGTTTGGGGCCGGCGCCAGGGTTCTCTCGGAATACCGGATTGCTTCCGCCCGGACTGTTTTGAGATTGGGGGGCTCGCATATGCCGGCCAAGATCACTTCGGGCCTGGTGGAATTTTTGAACCGGAGGAGCCCCTCCGGTTCGGAGTATCTCTGGCTGGATTCGGACGGCGACGGTCTGGCCGCTGATCCCGAACTCGTGCTTTTATCCACCACCGGAGGGAGGTACCACTTTAAAGCGGAGAATTTGAAACGCCCCTTTCAGGACGCGGTCTTTCTGGGTTTCGAGAAAAAAATCGGTCGCAATTACGCTTTTTTATTGCAAGGGTCGCATCGGGTATTTTCCAGGTATTTCGTGGTGGATTACGGGAGTTACGGGGGGTATTACTCCCAGGATAACGGAAACCAGATTTACAACAAACCCCTGGGCGAGGATGCCTACTATCTTGCCAATTATGCCGGACCCAGAGGCTCGGCTTCCGAAATCGATATCCAGTTTCGCACGGAATGGGAGAGAATTTTTTTAAACCTCATGTTCTCTGCAAGTTACTTCCGGGGTTTCGCCCCGATCGGGAACGGCCCGGATTATAACGATTACGCCGCGATCTCCGAGGAGACCGCTTCCCCCAACTCGAGGATCAATGCGGTGGGAAGGTTTGACAGCGACCGGGCTTACAAGGCGAATATACTCATCGGCTACCGGATCCGGGAAGATCTCTCCCTGGGCTCAACCCTGAAATATCGCGACGGCGAGCCGTCTTCACAGTTCCGGATCTATCAAACCCATCAGGGAGCCTACAACATCCCGGTAACGGTGATGGATGCGGCCCGGGGAGAACAGAGGGAGGGCGGGATTCGTTACACCTTTTCCTGGAACCTTGACCTGCGCCTGTGTTACACGCCCAGGCGCTGGGACAGAAAAACCTCCCTGGTTTTGGATGTTTATAACGTGATCGGTTCCGCCACCGAGCTTTTGGAAAGCAACCGGGTTGAGGATAAGCGGTTTGCCCTGGAGGCGATTCCGCCCCGGATGTTGAAACTCGGGCTGGAGTGCAATTTTTAACATATGATATATAGTTTGTAATGGAGAGCAAAATCTGATAGCTAAAGTCGGGTCGGGGTAAATTGATGCTGTTGATTTATTGCTGCTTTATCGGGGTGGCGTGCTGGTTTGCCCGCTCCCTTTCTTCTTTCAACCTTTATCAAAACAAAGGATAATTCAATCGATGAAAGAAACCTCGCCGGTTCCCCAAATCAACGTGAAAAAATGCACGGGCTGCGGCCTCTGCGCGGCGGTCTGCCCGGTTTTCATCCTGGAGCTCCGGGCCAAAAAGGCTGCGGTGGTCGAGGCTTTGCGGGAACTCTGCAACAACTGCGGCCACTGCGGGGCGGTCTGCCCGGTGGGGGCGATCGCCCAGAAGGCCCGGGAGGAAAAAGGTTTCTCCCCCAGAAAGGGTGGCCTGATTGACGCCGAAACCCTGCAGTTTTTCCTGCGCCGCCGCCGTTCCATCCGCCTTTATAAAAAACAGCCGGTTTCCCGGGAGACCGTGGCGAAGATCATCGAGGCGGGCCGCTTCGCCCCCACGGGGGGAAACCGCCAGGGCGTCCATTACCTGGTCCTGGACGCGCCCGCCCAGATCGCGGAACTCGGCGATATGTGCACCGCCTTTCTGGAAAAAGGGGTCAAGATCGCCGGCCACCGCTACTCGCAGGCCTTGCTGGCCCGCCTGGGATCGCGGGAGATGGCCGCCTCGCTCGGTCGATACGCAACGCTCTACCGGATTTTCCAGGAACGTCGGCAGCGCGGGGAGGACCGGCTTCTCTACCACGCGCCCGTCGTGATCCTGGTCCACGCCAGCCGCTGGGATACGAGTTCGGCCTTCAATTGCGCGGTGGCGCTTTATTCCGCGGCGCTCCAGACCCACGCCCTCGGCCTCGGGACCTGCTTCAATGGTTTTCTCCAGGTCTCGGCCAACCTGAGCCCGAAGGTCAAGAGATTCCTGGGCATCCCCCGGGGCCACCTCTGCTACGGGACCATGACCCTGGGTTATCCGCGGGTTTCTTTCAAGCGCCTGGTCAAGCGCGCCCCGGCCAAGGTGAAATACCTGTCGTAGCGTTTCAACAATTCCAAAATACCATGGCAAATCATAAACGGTAGCCGCAGGCTTTAGCCTGCGTGTAGTGGTCGGGCTTGCCCGACATCCAAAGCCGACCAAGGTCAGCCACTACAAATTAAGGACGACAGACAAAAATTTATGGTTTAGCCTGCGGAAATGGCGCAACCTGAAGGTTGCGGCTACCCATCTTGTTGATTCATCCTTGATTTTTATGATGTAGGGGCGGCCTGGAATTTATCCTGAGCAAAGCCGAAGGACGGCTGCCCGGGAAGGAGCCCGTTGCCCAATTTTAAATAACCTTTAACTGTTGATACCATAATCCGCATGGAAAAGAAAATCGGCATACTTTCGTTGTTGAGCGGGATGCTGGTTAAGCCCGAAACGACGGTCACCCGCGCCCTGGCGAACCGGACCTACCGGGTGGGCACGGCGCTGGCGCTGCTTTTGGGGATCAGCGCCCTGGACATGGTCCTGATGTTAAGGATCGGGGCGGTGGAGGGGGGCAATCCCTGCCTCTGGTTCGTGATCGGGGGGATGCTCGATCTCGCGTTCGTCCAGGGGCTGACCGGGCTTGGAAAGTGGCTCTTCCTCTACCCCCTGAAAATCGCCGGGGACATGGCTTTGATTTTTATCCCGGCCCTGATCGCGAAGAGAAGATACCGTCCCGCGGGCTCGGCCCGGGACTGGTTCTGCGTTTACTGCTACCTGGTCTTCGCGCTGGACGTATTCCTCTGCCTGGCGATGACCCCGGCGGCGTTTCTCCCGGGGAACGGGAGGGCGCTGCTGATCACCAATTTCTGCTCCTATATGATTTTCGGCGCCAACATCCTGCTCTTCACCGCCGCTTTCAAAGCCGCCCTTCAGCTGGAGTGGGAACAGGCCATCCGGGTCTGGTTCTACCTGGCGATCGTGCTTCCCTGCGCGGGGATCATTCTCATGTTCGCCCTCATTCCCTGAAAAAAAAGTAAGCAGTACGCACTAGGCAGTAGGCAGCCCAAAGCCTAAGAGCCTAAAAGTAAAGAAGCCTAAAAGTTTAAAGAACAAATCGTAAGACGTAAGGGGTTAGGTTTTTAGGAAAGCCCGGGGGGAAGGTTCTCGCGACATGAACTCTTAATAGACTAGGCTGCGAGGGACTTGATGAACCTTGTCTCTTGGTTGATGAAGGCGAGGCTTAGCGAGCCCGCCGCCCGGCATTACGTGATCGCGGGAATTGTGAGGGGAGCGAAACCTTCCCCCCAAAAAAAGAAAAAATGCTTCGATAAGGATAAAAACTTTGTCGAGAACGTTTACGAAGTCAGCTTGTGATCTGCAATCGAATTCCTATTTTCCCCCCACAATCGTGATCCCCGACAGGCTCAGGGCCAGGTTCCGGTAGATTTGCGATTGTCCCGTGACCCTCAGGACCAGGTTGTGGTAACCGCGGGTGAGGTAGATGGAATTGCTTCCCCCCGTGACCCAGCGGCTGGATTTTTCAATCGGGAAGGAAGCGATTGGGATTTCGTCCAGAATCAGCTCGATGGTCGCGGTCTCCCGCCACAGCTCCTCCTTGCGGACGTCGGCCAGGATCGAGTAGGACCCCGGGACCTGGCAGAAAAAGTAGTAGGCCATAAATTCCCCGTTAAAGAGATTAACCGTGTATCGGCCCTGGAAGACATTCATGGTAAACCAGCCGGACGAATAGATGAAATCGCCCGCGGCCAGCCGCGTCGGCGTCGCGGTTTTTCCGACCCGGGACATGGCCACCGGGAGCGGGTCGGTTCGGAAAGGGCGGTCGAGATAATAAATATCGAGCAGGTGGTAATGCCGGGCCGCGACCCAGTGGTCCTTGAAGATCTGTAAAAGTACCGGATCACGCGGGGGGGCATCTTCATGGGGCACAAGGAGGTAAACCGGGGTTCCCCGGTCCAGGTAATTTTTCAGGGCTTTGAAATCGTCCGTGAATTCAACCCGGTCTGGGAGACCGTCCCGCTTCAGGTAGTATTCCAGGCAAAACCTTGAGGTTCCCGGGAGCTGGACCGCCAGAACCCGGTCCCCCGGCCGGAGATTTTCTTTTAGAAAGCTGGACGCCTGTTTCCAGCTTCCGCGGTGGTTTTCCATGTGGAAACCATCGTTGTAATACTGGGCCAGGGTGGTGAAGTTAAGGCGCCCGAGCAGGATGATCGCGAGAACCAGGGCCGCGGCGAACTCGTGTTTCCGGCCCCGGTCCCCGGCCAGGCGGTCGAGCAGGGCCCCGCTGAGGACGAGTATCCCGCGGGCCGCCAGGAGATACAGGGCGGGAAGAATAATGAGCAGGTTGCGGGGGGTAACCACTTTGATGTTGACTGCGGCCAGGGAAAAAACGGTGGCCAGGACAATGGCCGGAAAGAAAACCGGGACGGTCCGCGAGGTTTCTTCCGGCCGCTTTTTCCCGGCCGTCCCGGCGGCCAGCAGGATCCCGAGGATGATCAGGGGCGACCGGGGATAACGGACGGTAAAGGTGTCCCAGAGCCCGTAGGCAAAGTAGTTGGCCAGGACGAGAAAAGACTGCGATTTGGGTTCCAGGTAGTAGGAAAAGTAACTGACCGCTTCCTTGGCCTGCCGGAGAAAAGCGAAGCAGCCCCAGGGGAGAAAAAGCAGGCCGGGAACCAGCACCCCGAGGAGCAGGCGGCGGAAATCCGCGGGCCGGGAGGAATCTGCCCGGCTCCGGAAAAGGCCGAAAAACAGGAGGACCGCTTCGCTCGAAACCACGAAGAGCCCGAAGTAGTGCGTATAGAGAAGGAGGGTATTGATCCCGATCCAGGCCCAAAACGAGCCCCGGCGTTTATGGGAAAAGGCCTGGACCAGGAAATTCAGGCTCAGGATGGTGAGGAAAACCAGGATGGTATAGTTGCGGGCGTTCTGGGATTGGGATATATCGACGACGGAAACGGCCCAGAGGAGGGCGGCCAGCAGACCTGCGGGACGGCCCAGCGTATTTTTCCCCAGGGCGAAGATGGCGGAGATGGAGAGGGTCCCGAAAATGGCCGCCGGCAGCCGGGCGGCGAACTCATTCTCGCCGAAAGAAAGGAAAAAACGATGGATCAGGTAAAAAAGCGGCGGATGCTCGCCGGACCTGACCGCGGCCCAGAAGCCGGGCCAGGGAGTGAGGGCGCCCTGGATTCCGTTGATCTCGTCGAGCCAGAGGGTTTTCTCCCCCAGGGCGTGAAAGCGGAGGAAGGCTCCCCCGGCCAGGGCGAGGAATAGGATGAGAAAGGTATTTTTTTTCATCCGGCCGCTGATTATATCCCGGTTTTCAATAAAAAGGGTAGACGGCGGAGAGTAAGCAGTAGTCAGCCAAAACCCGTGAGGCGTCAGGCGTGAGGCGTTATACCCACGTTTAGATTGTCGGGTTATTGGGTTTTACCGAGAGCCCCCGGGGGGGTAATCGCATGGCGCAACGGGCAGAGGGCATGGAGTTAAAATCCTCAATCGGGTTGAAGCGGATACTATCTTTTACGGCGGTCAGCCGTCCGCGGTCGGCGGTCGATTTTATCGGAGCGAAACCTTCCACTCAAAAAAGAAAAAATGTTAACGAATTTCGAGTGATGCTTTGCCAGGTAATGCCGTTGCGATAGAATTATTCCCGGGAGGGGGAAAAACCCCGTCTGATCTGCAATGAAGAAAACCAGGGAGGAATCGCAGGTTACCGGGAAGACCCGGGACGGCAAGGCGGCGGGGCCGCCGGGGGAGCGGGAGGCTCTCGAGGCCCGGGTCCGGGAATCGATTGATTACATCACGCTGAAGAGACTGTGCGAGGAGACCCACCTGACCGAGGAACACTATGTCGGTCTTTACAGCTTCATCGAGAAAAGGGCGTACCGTTTCTGGAAATACCTCCGGATCCGGGAATCCGGGAAACGGGACCACGACCCCTTCCGGGCGGTCGCGATCGCCGAGTACGCCCGGCTGCTTTCTTTCCTGCTGCAGCACCATCCCAAGTTCCAGGAAAAAATCTTCCGGGAGGTCCTGCAGCGTTTTCCGGAGGATTTCGCGGAGACGAATCCGCTGACCCCCCGCGAGCTGGTCGGCCGCCTGGATCAGCGCAACCAGGAGGATTTCTTCTCCGGCGGTCCCCCCGCGGCCGGGCCGGGAGCGGAAGATGTGTTCGCGGAGTTTTCCCTGGATCGCGAGCTCGAGGGGGAGGAAAACGCGGTCACCCGCGTGCACAGCCGCGGGGATGCGGGACCGGGATTTCTCCCGCAGGATCTCCGGGTCTGCCTGCGGATCCTGAAGGGCTCGAACGAGCTGTCTATCCTGGAGATCCCCGAAGCCCCCGCCTACATCGGCCGCGACCCGCTGGTCACCGCCCGGATCCGCCACCAGACGGTTTCCCGGCGGCACGCGGTTCTCTCCTTCAAGAACCACCGCTTCCACATCCAGGACCTGGGGAGCACCAACGGCACGGTCCTCAATTCCCAGCGGATCACCGAATCCCCCCTGAAGGACGGGGACATCATCCAGTTCGGGGAGGTCGTCTGCCAGTTCATCGTCGAGGCGAAGAAGCCCTGACCGTCGCGGGGGAGAAACGAGATCATGCTGTACCGTAAGGTGCCGAAAAACGGGGATGAGCTCTCGATCCTGGGTTACGGGTGCATGCGCCTGCCCTTGAAGCGGGGCCGGATCGACGAGAAACGCGCCACCCGCCAGCTCCGGGAAGCGATCGACCGGGGGGTGAATTACCTCGATACCGCCCAGCCCTACCACCTGGGCGCGAGCGAGCCCTTCCTCGGGCGGGCCCTCCGCGATGGCTACCGGGAGAAGGTCCGCCTGGCCACCAAGCAGTTTTCCTTGAAGATCCGGAGCACGGAGGACTTCACACCCCATCTCGGGGCCCAGCTCAAGAAGCTCCAGACCGATTATCTTGATTATTACCTTCTCCACGGGATTAGCGGCCCGGTCTTCGAGCGGATGAAGGGCTTGGGGGTCCTGGAATTCCTGGAACAGGCCAAGAAGGATGGCCGGATCCGCTCCACCGGATTCTCCTTCCACGGAGATCTCGCCGCTTTTAAGGAGATCGTGGACGCCTATGACTGG
>Ga0315285_10004691_pt1 | contig 14177 bp, 17 predicted proteins | sample YL17G09_36_MG_FD_203698 | JGI IMG/M metagenome (GOLD analysis project Ga0315285, IMG submission 203698) | Sediment microbial communities from Yellowstone Lake, YNP, Wyoming, USA - YL17G09_36 | ecosystem: Environmental > Aquatic > Freshwater > Lake > Sediment | place: USA: Wyoming | collected...
AGGACATTGCGCAGAGGGTTCCCGCCATCAGGCATCCGGACAAGCTGATCGCGAAGCGAATAGAGATGGAACTGTCCGACCCGAGCCAGAAGTACCACCTGTTCGCCGCCAGATGAGAAGTCTCGGGACATCCGCGGATCCGCCGTGCATTCTTAAGTAGTCGCGGAGCGCTCCCCGGACCGTGAGGAGGAATCGATATGGACATTGACTACGGGATCGTCGCGGACAGGATTGTGAAGGACTGCATCAGGCTGGGAAAGAAGGACTCGCTTGGCGTGCACACGACGGAGCACATGCTTCCGCTCGCCAAGGAGATAGTGAAGGCAGCGAGGAGGGCGGGGGCGGACACCGTTATCTCCCTGGACTCAGACGACATCTGGTACGATGCGTTGCTGAATCTCCCTGCGAGCTGGCTCAAATCGCCGTCATCCTTGGGGCAAGCATTCCTCAAGGCATCCACTGCACAGGTGTACATCGGAGGCCCACAGGACCCCAGCAGGATGAGGGACATACCTCCTGAGAGGTGGGCGGCGAACGACAAGGGGGCCACGGCCACGTACAAGCCATTTGAGAAGAGGAATGTGCCCACACTCGACCTGTCGATTTCCAGGGTGACGGAGGCGAGGGCGCGTACCTATGGCTTCGATTACGGGGAGTGGCACAGCTCATCGCTGCAGGCCATGGCGGTGGACCCCAAGCTCATGAAGAAGAAAGGGGAGCCGATCGCCAGGGCGCTGTCGCGGGCGAGGAAGGGCAGGGTCACCGCACCCGGGGGAACTGACTTCGAGTTCGAGTTTCACGGCGCAATGCCGACCCTCTCGAACGGAGAGATAAGGCCGAGGAAGGGAGTCAGGTCGAGCTATCACGCTTCACTCCCGGATGGGGCGGTCGGCATCGCGCTGAAGAAGGGCAGCGGCGAGGGGAAGGTGGTCTCCACATTGTCAATCCCTCAAGCCGGTAATCTGATAAGGGCGCTAAGCTGGGAGTTCGAGGGCGGGAGGATGAGAAAGGTCGACGCAGACGAGCACCTCGATGTCTTCAAGACGTTCTTCACGGAGGAGAAGAGGAAGAAGGGCGCCGACCAGCTGGGATGGATTGAGGTGGGCCTGAATCCCGCCGCCAAATGCGGGTTCCTGGAGAACAGCATCGCGGAAGGGGTGGTCACGATCGGCATCGGTGACAATTCCGAGCTTGGCGGCAACAACCGCAGCGCTTTCGGGATCCCTGCATTCCTCAACGACGCGACCCTCGAGGCGGACGGGAGGAAATTGGTCTCGCACGGAAGGATAGTCGCCTAATCCAGGCAGCCGATTGGCCGCGTTCCCGCGTCCGACAGGGACCGCCACCGTGAGCCCTGTCCCGCAAGTTTCGCCGCACCACCCGTCAGCCTCTTATGCCCGCGCCACGATTGCGTGGGCGTTGATCCAGAGTCAGCCCAGGCTGGAATCGGTCTTCGATGCGGCCGCCCAAGACTCCTCCGCGTCAGGTCAATGTGTTCAATGCCGGGGCTCGAAGCTCCTGTGCGGGAAGACGCGCTGCCCGATAATGGTGAAATGGGACTTCCTGATGAAGACGCAGCCTCTCATCGATTCATTCAACATCGATGGGTCATCCCCGCCGGGGGTGTTCGTCGGCAGGTTCGGGTACCCCAAGGTGTATGTCGGGCCCTTGGTCCCGCCATTCCACGCGGACACTGCGATCTTGGACATGCCGGAGCAGTGGCTGAGCAGGTCAATTGAGGACATAGTCTCCTTCCGCTCGCAGCTGGTCAGGGGGATGCACCGGGTCCACGTCATGGATGTCGAGAACGGCGGGAGGATCGTCGACCTGACGAGGGAACTCGCCCTGAGCACCATGGTCACGGATGTCGAGGTGGAATTCACGAAGAGACCCTTCGGGCGGATTGTCCTTGACGACGAGACGCAGCCCTTCGGACCTTCCGCTCCCATCAAAACGATGGACCTCTCCAGCTACAAGGTCGATGCGAAGCTCGACAAGGCTTACAGCGACACCGACCTCAAGGCCGTCCCCGCCGTGCTCGGGCTCTATCGGGAGGGCATCCCTGTCTCCAAGATTCAGAGGGCTTTCAGCGTCGGAGCCTTCGGCCTCGAGGACAACAGGAAGTTCGTGCCGACACGCTGGTCCATCACGGCCGTGGACGACACGATAGGGAAGAACCTGAGGGAGAAGGTGAAGAGGTTCCCCCTCATCAACGAGTATCGGGTCTATGAGAGCATAGGTTACGACGACAGGTTCCTCGTCGTCATGATGCCCCATTCATGGATGTATGAGCTCATCGAGGCGTGGTACCCCGGGACCATCTGGAACCCGACCGGCCAGCAGACTTGGCTCATCAACAGCCACGAATACTATGGCGGGAGGACCACCTACGCCGACATCGGCGGCTGCTACTACGCCGCCAGGCTCGCTGTCGCGGAGAAGCTTGAGAGCGAGAGGCGCCAGGCCGCGACGGTCATATTGCGGGAGACTCACCCTGGGTACATCATGCCGATAGGCGTTTGGAACGTGCGAGAGAATGTGAGGAGGGCGCTGAGGGCGGAGCCCACCAATTGCAGCAGGCTGAACGAGGTGTTTGGGCATCTTTCCACAAGGCTCGACATCCCGATGTCACGCTATATCAAGAGAAGCGAGATCCTGAGATACGCCCTGCATCAGAGGACTGTCGATGACTTCATCGGATGCTGAGGACCGGGAGTACCCGAAGCACCCGCTGGTCGGCGTCGGGGCGATCGTCATGCGCGGCGACAGCGTTCTCCTGGTGAAGCGCAACAAAGAGCCGAGCAAGGGCATGTGGAGCATCCCCGGCGGCCTCGTCGAGATTGGGGAGACCGTCAAGGATGCGTTGAGGCGGGAGGTCATGGAGGAGTGCGGCATCGAGATCGAGCCGACGGAGTTGTTCGAGGTCGTCGACGCTGTGAACAGGGACGACAAGGGTAGGGTCCGCTTCCACTATATCATCGTCGACTTTCTATCGGGGTGGCGCGGCGGCGATCTTGCGGCGGGGAGCGATGTGGCGGACGCAAGATGGACGCCGCTCGGCGAGCTCCAAGAGCTAAACATGACCGAGTCCGCCCGCGCAGTCATCAATAAAGCGGTCAGGGGGCGGAAGCGTTGAAGGTCGTGCAGGTCTCCTGCAGACATGCCCTGGTCCCGTCATCTCTACCCGGCCTCGATTTCGCGCTCAACCCCTACAGGGGATGCGCACACGGATGCGCCTACTGCTACGCCCCCGCGGTCCTGAGAGAGACGAGGGATTGGGGCACTTTCGTCGACGTGAGAGGGGACATGCCCGCAATCCTGAACAGGGACCTGAGGAGCAAGCACGAGGGCGTCGTCGGGGTCGGCACAGTCACCGACGCATACCAGCCGATCGAGGCGAGGTACCACACGACCCGTTCCTGCCTCTCGCGCCTGCGCGACTCCCCCTTGCGAGTGAGCATACAGACGAAGTCCGCATTGATTCTCAGGGACATCGACATCCTGTCGACGTTCGAGAAGCTCGACGTGGGGATAACCGTCACGACTCTGGACGAGTACGTCTCCCGCGCGGTCGAACCGCTGGCCGCCCCGCCGCGCAAGAGGCTCGACACGATGAGGGCTCTTGCCGACGAGGGAATCGAGGTCTGGGCGTTCATCGGGCCTTACCTGCCCGGGCTGAGGGGTGAACCCCTCGAAACGCTCGTTCGCGAGATCACCGAGGCGGGAGCCGCCAAGATCCTTGGGGACAGGCTCAGGAAGCGGCCCGGGGTCATGGAGAGGATGCGCAAGGCGGCAATCCAGCTGCTTCCCGACGAGCGGTCCGCCTTTCTTTCTAATCTTGAAGACCCGGCCTATGCTGAGGCGATTGATGCGGAGCTCCGCGAGAACTGCGAGGAGATCGGCGTGGAGTTCCAGCCCGCGTTCCCTCCAGAGAACGAGGGCGCGAGGAGCGACCGCAAAGCCTTTTCATTCTGAAGGCGCATGCTGCGCCAATGCCCCGCAAGCGGGAAAGCGTCGGCAAGGCGCTGAGGCGCGCCCTCGGCGAGGAGGTCGTGCTTCTCAGGATAGAACCGCGCAGGTCTGGCGTCTCGCAACTTATGAACCAGAGGCGGCTGCGCATTTTCCAGGCGGTGTTCAACGAGCCAGGAATGCACCTTAGGGGGATGCAGAGGAAACTCGGCATACCGCTCCAGTCTCTGCGCTGGCACGTCTCGGTCCTCTTGGGCGTAGGCATCCTCGAGGGGATCTCGCTCGGGAGGAAGACCGCGCTCTTCTCTCCGTTGTCCGCACGTCGCGATGACGTTGTCGCAATGACCCTCGTCCGCGACGAGAGGTTCGGTCCGATAATCCGGATAATCAAGAGAGACGGCGAAGTCTCCGTCAGGGAAATCGTGAAGGAGACGGACTCCTATCAGCAGCTGGTCTCTGCCAGACTCAAATCCCTCAAGTCGCTCGGATTCGTAGCATCTCAGGGGAAGGGCGTCCGCGTCAGGTACAAGATGGTGACCGATGCCCCCGCCATGACGAGCGGGACCGACCGCGACCCCAAGGAAACCAAGGAGCGGCTCATCGCCCTCCTCGGCGATCACGGTCTCGCGCCGAAGGTTACCCAGCAATCGAGCCGCGGCTTCACGATCGTCGCGGAGACGCCCTCCGAGGATATCGAGTTGCAGTTCAAGACGTGAGGGGACGGGCCTGTCGGGATTTTCGCCGCCCCCTCGCTTCACGGGAGGGCGTTTCGAACCCGAGTCAGAGGCTCCGGAGGCCTCTGTGATATCCTGGCTACACTACAGGCCCGTCTGCAAGGCCGAGAGAGCGGGACGACATTGAAATAGATTGCCTCGTCTCGCACGGATTCTACCCTAGCTCACGCTGATGCTAATTGGCCATGCCGGTCCGCGGTGGGGACAATGCCTTGCCGGGGAAACCGAATCCCTAGGTCCTGCCGCCGCAATGTATGCAGAAGGTGAAATCGGCCGGTATCGACTTGCCGCAGTTGATACACATCTTGGTCCCCCCGGCCGGTGCCTGAGCAACCTGCTGTTGCGGAGGATATCGAGTTTGATATTGCGGTGGATATTGAGTCTGGTATTGCGGCGGGGCGTACTGTGTCGCTGGAGGCATGACGGGGATGTTGGCCTGGGGAGGCGGAGCTGCGGTTTTCTTCTTCCTCATCGCGAGGACGACTGCAAGGACGACGACTATCAGCACAATCGCGATGATCGCAATACGCGATGATCAGCATCGGGTTGGAGCCAGCTCTAATCGTGAAATAGTAATTGTTGTCGTCAATATTCGCATTGCTCGTATCTGTGATTGTGATGGTATAGGCTCCCGCAGCCAATGATGTGGGGATCGCCCAAGAATATCTCCCCGTGGCTGTGGGCGTGCTCGAAGTGATTGTGACAGGAGTACACAATACGCACGGGAACTCGGAATATTCGATCCGGACGTTCGGACCGACACTGCCAGTGGTGGACCACGTTATATCGTAGGTGCTGCCCGTGTACCACGTGGTCAAGATCGAGGGAGCAGTCACGCTTATCGTGCCGCTACCCGAACCGCCAGCGATATCGAAAAATGGGCTATCGTCGTAGACTGCCGGGTCGCCGACGTCGCTAATCCTGATGAAGTAATAGCTGGACGAGTCGATGATGCTCGGCACGGTCCAATCATAGTTGCCGTCGTTGGCAGTGCTGCCTACTATGACGTCTGAGACTGCAAGGTATGAATTATTGTACTCTATCTTCACGGGACCTACAGCGCCCGACGAGGTCCACATGATTGTATACGTGCTGCTGGCGTACCACACGGAGCCTGAGCTCGGATTTGTCACCGTGATTGTCTGTGCCGCTGCCCTCTGAGGAATCGCCACGAACATCGAGAGGACGCCGGCGATCACAAGCCAAGACACCGCCAATGCTGTTACCGTCTTTCCAGCTTTCAAGGTGAATCCCGCCGCGCACTGTGCAAGGGCGTAATTAAATCTTCCGACCCGGTTTCTTTTCAAGATTTGAATCCAGAACGCATCATTCTCATCGGCGGTTGCTGGATGCCCCTTCTGGCAACCACCCTCAGAATTTCTTGAAACTTTCTTTCCTCGCGCCGCATATCGGGCACTTGTCGGGGGCGGAGCCCTCCATGGTGTACCCGCAAACGGGGCAGATGTAGATGTCGCCGACCTGGATATCCTTCCCCGCCGCGACTGTCTCCTTCGCCTTCTCGTACATCTCCAGATGCACCTTCTCAGCTTGGAGCGCGTAGTCCGTGGTCTGGATCGCCGCCTTCTCCTTCTGGAATTCTGCCACCGCCTTGAAGGCAGGATACATCTCCTCGACCTCGTACCTCTCGCCCTCTATCGCTTTCTCCAGGTTCTCAATGGTGCCTTTGATCATGCCGAGCGCGCGCCAGTGGTTCGTTGCGTGCACCTTCTCCGCATGCGAAATCGCCCGGAATAGCTTGGCGACCCCCTTCTTCCCTTCAAGCTCTGCCCTATCGGCCCAGATATTGTACTTCATGAAGGCCTGGCTCTCTCCCGCATATGCGTCGCTCAGATTCCTCTCGGTCATCTTGTGCATGGTGGAACGCTCCTCTTAGGCTCCCAGGCTCACCGATTGTGCGTGACGATAAGAGCTTTTTGGATTCAGGAGCGGGCGTCTGTAAAGCTGAGCTACTTGCCGAGCGTCGAGAGGAACTCGTGCGTGTACTGCCTTGCTTTGTCAAGTGCGTCGGACGCGAGCGGCCCCTTCGAATCCGTGACCAGGCACTTCAGGGGCGGAGAGCGGACATTGAATCCTTTCACCTTGAGCACATCATGGAGGAGGTAGCCGGCCCCGTACTCGGTCCACTTCTTGCTCTTCGGGTCCTCGGGGTTGGCCGCCATGTATGTGTCGAAGGCCGCGACGGGTTTCGCGCCCCATTGCTGCCTGTCGAGCTTCTTGACGAACTTCCTCACCCTGCCTGTTGGTCTCCCGATCCTCGTCGGCGAACCCACGAATAGAAAATCTGCCGTGATCTCCCAGGGCTTTCCGTCCCGGGCGCTGACTACTGTAACCTCGTGACCCTCCGCTCTGACTTGTCCTGCGATCGCATCCGCAACCGACTTCGTGTTCCCGAAGTAGCTGTCGAACACAATCAGTCCTTTCATGGTCCACCTCGCCTCATCGGGGAGGCCGTGCGGAGATTAAACGTCCGCCGACTTCTTGAAGAACTCGGTGTAGCCACATCGCCCGCAGGACACCCTGTCCACGTGCTTGCCCATGAAGGTCCCGGGCCCGCACTTGGGGCACTGCTGCTTCTCGCGAACTATCTTCCCGCCCTCGATCTTGTAGTACATCCGCTTGGCGGTGGCAGCCTTCTTCTCCTTCGCCATCACTTACCACCCTTGGCGGGCTTCTTCGCCTCGGCCTTCTCGCCTTCCGCCTTCTTGGCCGGCTTCTCCGCATGCGCCGCCTTCTCCTCCTTTGGTTTCTCGGCGGGCTTCGCGCCCTCATCCTTCTTCGGCGCTTCCTCCTTCTTGGTGGGTTTGGTCTCTTCCTTTGGCGGTGTCTTCTCCGCCGGCTTTGCCTCTTCCTTCCTTGGCACCTTCACCGGTGGCGCCTTCTTCTCCTTCTTGGCCTTCACCTCTGCAGCCACCAGCCCCATGCGGACAAGGATGGGCTTGCGCTCGAATTTGAGCGCGTCCTCCTTCGATCTGTAAATCTTCGCGTACCCGACGGTCCTCGTCCTCCCGAAGTCGGACCGGGCCCAGTCGAGTATGACGAACTCCTTCTTCGCGGAAAGCGCCTTCGCGATCTCGGCACGCATAGTCTCGCGGTTCGGGGTGGCCTCGCTGGCGTGCGTCGCCTGGAACTTGATCTCGAACCTCTTCAACAGCAGGTTCTCCCGCTTGCTCGTTATCTCGATTTCCAACTACGCCACCATCTTTCTGAAGATGCTCCGCATCTTGCTCTTCTCTCTGCTGTCCACGAGCACGACCACGGCGCCTTTTCCCGGCATTCCGTAGACGACCGTCGTGCCCAGGGGCGCGAGTGCCACGCACACCAGGGAGAGAAGGTCCTCCTCTCCCCGGATGTCGAGCCTTACCCGTTTCTTTGATTTAAACGCTTCGGAAACAGCAAGCCACGCCTCCCTAGTGATCATGGCGGGTGGATTGACGACCTCCATGACGAGTTCCCCGAACGCCTCCAGGACGTGCGCGTACTCCAGTTTCTCCTCCCGCTTCGTCTTGAAATCGACGACGGCGATGTCCGGCGGTCTCCCCCTGGTGATCAGATCCATCGTGCAATAATCCCCGACGCTCACCAGGAGCTTCGCCTGCTTCGCGACCTTGAGCAGTTCATCGCCGACGAGCACGGGCCCGGGCTCCTCCTTGAGGAAATCCCTCATATCCTCGGGCAGCCTCAGGTCCCTGAAGAACTCATCGAACCCTGAGCGCGAACTTCCCGTTGGCATGGATGCCCATCTTCTTCGCTATCTCGGACCTCGTGTGGTCCACTATGACGATATATCCCTGCCAGTCCTTGCTGGTCGCCGCCCCGCAAAGGGGGCACTTGTCATCATCTGTGATGTGGGCGCAGTGCTTGCACGCCTTCGGGACCTTCTGGACCATCGCCTAGCGCCTCCTCTTTCCCTTCTTCCCGCCGGACCTCTCTTCCTCAAGCCACTCCAGCTTGCCGAGGCCGGGCTGGCGCATCGTCAGGCCGATCTTGCTCTCGTTCGGCGCCCTCTCGTTCAGGCTCACCGCCACGATTCGCGCGCGGACCCTGTCGTTCTTGCGCAGGTCCTTCTTCGTGTCCTTGCCTATGAGCCGCTGGTTCTCCTCGTCGACATCGACCCTGTCGTCCATGACCTGGCTGATGTGCAGCAGGCCGTCAAGCGGGCCGAAGCGGATGAACGCCCCGAACTTGAGTATCTCGACGACAACGCCATCGACGACTTCCTGGAGCTGCGGCGCGAAGACGACTGCGTCATATTTCACCTTCTGGTAGACCGCTCCGTCGCCGTGGACTATCCTGCCCTCGCCGAGGCGCTCGATGTTCGATGCGAGGATGGTCAGCGTCTTGTCGCCGCTAATCTTGCCCTCGAACGAAGTCCTCGTTAGCTCCCTCGCGAGGGCGTCGAGGTTCTCTCCGAGCCTCTCAGGGGGAATCCGGACTACATCCTCCCGCTGGACTTTCATGTACATGTGAAGTAGGCTTTCTCGAAGCTGATGCCCTTATTTGGCCTTTTGCATTGACAGGGATGACGCCAGAACGGGGGTTGCCAGCCGAGGGCCGCCATGGTTGGACACTCCGTGAAGGCAACCTTTTTCATACACGCGCGGATTCAGCCAGACGTCTGGTGAACGATTGTCTGGTGCAGGTAAGCCGGTTCCGCGCGGTTCAAGGTGCCCCTATTGCGGGAAGGAGCGGCCGAGGCAGCGCGTATCCGAATGCTACTACTGCCACAAGCCGATAAGCGATGAGTACATCCTTCTCATAGACGAGGAAGGGGAGAGGTTCGGCTTCTGTTCGACGAACTGCATGGACCTCCTCTTCGAGTACATGGAGAATGAGGACTTCGAGGAGGACGAGTGATGCCCGCCCACAAGTTCTCCTGCCCGCTCTGCGTCAACGAGGAGGCGAGCATACCCGCCAAAGGCACGACGTTGTGCGACTCCTGCGGTACCCAGATCGGGGAGAATGATCCGAGGGTCCTGCTCGTTTCGAGATCATCCCTCCATACTTTCTGCACCCCGGACTGCCTCAAAGAATATCAGAAGGTCGACGAGCTGTACACGAAGAAAGGTTCGATGATCGATCCGGACATCTAATCGAGCGCCTGTCGTGGCGGGCTTAGAATCCCTTTCTTGTCTCGCGGATGTTGTGCTCCACTTCCTTCAATGCCGTCTGCATGCCCTCTCTGATCGGGCACCTGCCCTGGTAGAAGCACTCGCCGTGCAGCCTGTCAGCGAAACCTCAGCAGCTCAAATGAGGAGCGGCGCCAGCACCAGCGTGATCGTGCTCAGCAGCTTGACGAGTATGTGTAGCGATGGCCCTGCGGTGTCCTTGAACGGGTCGCCGACCGTGTCGCCCACGACCGCGGCCTTGTGCTGGTCCGTTCCCTTCCCCGCCGGTAGGGACTCGATGTACTTCTTCGCGTTGTCCCACGCGCCGCCGCCCGTGTTGAATACGAGGGCCATGATGACACCCGCGATCGTCCCGACCATTAACGTCGCGCCCAGCGCTTCCCCTGGTCCCACGCCCGCCGAAATCTTGACGTACTTGAACACAAACCCGACCGCAACGGGGGTCAGGACGGCAAGAAGCCCGGGCACGACCATCTCCCTCAGGGCAGACTTCGTCACGATATCGACGGAGCGGCCGTAGTCCGGTTTCTCTGTCCCCGCCATTATCCCCGGCTTCTCCTTGAACTGGGCTCGCACGTCTTTGATGATCGACCAGGCAGACCGCCCGACGGCACGGATCGCGAACGCAGAAAAGAGGAACACGAGGGCCGCCCCCGCAATCCCGCCGACGAAGACCTCGGGCTTCGAGAGGTCGACCTTGACGATCCCAACCGCTTCCAAGTAGGCGGAGAATAGAAGGAAAGCGGCGAGGGCCGCGCTGCCGACAGCGTAGCCCTTCGTGAGGGCCTTCGTCGTGTTGCCAGCGGCGTCGAGCTTATCCATCTGTTTCCGGACGTTCTCGGAGACTCCCGCCATCTCCACGATCCCCGCCGCGTTGTCCGCAATCGGGCCGAACGTGTCCATGGCGAGGATGTAAGCACAGGTCGACAGCATCCCCATCGTTGCGATCGCGGTGCCGTACAGCCCACCGTTCTCGACGCCGCTTGCCTGTCCTAAGAAGAATGAGGACAGGATGGCGCCCATGATTGCGATGGCTGGGAGGGCGGTCGCTTCGAGCCCGACGGAGAACCCGGCTATCACGACCGTGCCAGGTCCGGTCTCCGCCGCCTTGACGATCTCCTGCACCGGACGGAAGCGGGACTCCGTGTAGTACTGGGTGATGTAGATGAACAGGAGGGCGGTTATGATTCCTACGAGCCCGCACCCGAAGTAGTATGCCCACGTCCAGCTCGATGCGACTGGCAGCGACCCTCCCGGATTCGAGGGCTGCAGCATGATGAACGCCGCGACGCCGAAGAAGATCGCCGCCAGAACAGTCGTGACCCCGTACCCACGGTTCAGGGCACTCATCGGCGCTTCTTCCTCTTTCGTGTTCACGACGAAGACGCCGACAATGGATGCGATCAGTCCGAACGCGCGGGCGACGAGCGGGAACAGGATGCCGGCGAGGCCGAAGTACGGGAACAGCGCGGCGCCCAGGATCATTGCTCCGATGTTCTCCGCGGCGGTTGACTCGAACAGGTCCGCGCCGCGGCCCGCGCAGTCCCCGACGTTGTCCCCGACGAGGTCTGCGATTACCGCGGGATTCCGCGGGTCGTCCTCCGGGATACCCTTTTCGACCTTCCCCACGAGGTCCGCGCCGACGTCCGCGGCTTTCGTGTAGATCCCGCCGCCGAGCTGAGCGAATAGGGCCGAGAGGCTCGCCCCAAACCCGAAGCCGACCATCGACAGGACGACGGTCGTCTGGTCGGCCTTCGTCGCCGGGGCGCCCCAGCCGTACAAGTAGTATAGGAGGGAGACGCCGAGCAGACTCAATGCGACTATCGCAAGACCCGACACAGCCCCGCCCCTGAACGCCGTCTTGAGCGCGTCATTGTAGCTCTTCGTCGCGGCGGCGGCGCACCTCTGGTTCGCCCTGATTGAGATATGCATCCCGATGTAGCCCGATATCGCCGAGAAGGCCGCTCCCAGACCGAAGGCAAGCCCCGTCATCGCCCCGAGCCTCGGATTGCTGATGCCTATCGACACGGCGAGCACAATCGCCAGGATCACGGCGATGATTGCGATGGTGGAGTACTGGCGCTTCATGAACGCCCGCGCTCCCTGGCGAATCGCGTCACCGATCTCCTGCATCTTCTCTGTGCCCGTCGGCTGCTTCAGCAGTCTCCAGGCGAAGTAGCCGGCGAAGGCGATCGCAGCGAATCCAGCTATGGGAATCACATAAGAAAGCTCGTCCATGGTTCTCAACCTGCCCGAAAGCCGGGCGTGGCAAACCGGAATCGGTATTTATGACTTGGCGAGGCTGTCGGACCGTCTCTCCCTTACAATCCATACGAGTCTGCATGCGACCCATCCACGAAAAGTTCTTTTCAAATCCTTATAAGGCTCCGAAAATACTGACCGCTCCATAGGATTCGCACTTCCTCCAACTGTTCCCCTCAAGCCTCCGCCTTGGCGGGCGGGGGCACCCTTTATTATTCAAACAAGGAGTCTCCGCATGAACGGTTGCGTCTCTCCCTTCGGACGCCGGAACGGTCAGGGGTTGCCCGCCGAGGTTCAGGATCCGTCGCAAGTGTGAGGGACGTGCAGCACCCGGATACTCAAGAGTAGCCAATCGAAGGAATCGGGCCAGTGCGGGCCATGCCGACGTGCTGAGTGTGATTCCAGTCCTTATTTCAGGAGTGAACGGACATGAGAGAACAGAAGCGAATTGTAACCAAGGCCAAGACGAACCTCTGGAAAGTCGTGAGGGAAATCATCCGCGCCAACTACGAACTGCTCAAGGACAAATTCCAGCGGGATTCCTATTACATCGTGAGAGATCTCATGGCCTCCGAGCTGGGCAAGAGGATCACCCGGGAGGAGTTCGACTGGTTCATGACCGACCAAGGCTACTCGACCTACCGCGACGACGTATGGACTTCCCTTGAGCAGAAGGAGGGACTGCAGCGGCCCGAGGCCAAGCCCCAGGGCGCTGCCCGATCTACTTCCGTGCTTTCCGCTCCCGTGTCAACCGCGCCTTTTCCTGTCGCGCCTTCCGAGCCTCCCGACGAGTTCCTTTACGAGTTTCTTTCATCGGGCCCCCATAGACGACTGGCACTTTAACCCACCAGTCCCCGACCGGCGCCTGCCATGCGAGCGGTCCTCCGATTCGGGGAATCACGCCTGAGGGGGGCCAGGTGACCGCCGTAAGTCCCCTTCTGTGCAGCTTATGTGCAGATTATCGCTTGTCCCCCCAAGCCCCGCTCTCGCTGGCGGGGCACCTTTCCCTCTTTCAATATTCGAGTCAGCTCAAAGATTGTAGAATATCGCGGGCGGAAACTGTAATACAAACCTTGACTCTATCCTTGCATGTGATACTTGATGGACGAATGCCTCAAATGCGGGAAATGCTGCATTGAGTTCAGCGGTGGCATATCCTTAGAGGCCGATGACTGCATGCTGGTTTTGATGCATGTCAGCCAACTTGCTGGGAAACTAGAGGCGTTCGGCACCAGCTCCAATGACTATGGTGAGACTCTTGGTGAAATACTGGGAATCCTACGTGGTATTGACTTTCCGATGCCCATCGCCTATGTAGGTTCTGACATACCAGGGGTCGAACTCATCCTGGGCGAAATCGAACATGAGAGGTTCCAGTGTGAGTGTGGTTGTTGGGTGACGCGGGATGATTATCTGGAAGACGAGGATGCATACAGATGCCCGGGATGCAAGAGACTCATAGTTGACTTTGTCGTCTCACATTGCGCTTGGTATGACCCTATGACTTCGCAATGCAAATTCCACAACATACGACCCCGGATGTGCAGAGACTACCCGACCAAGGACCGCGATTACACCTGTCGTAATGGGGTGGTGTTCTCTCCAGAACATGACCAAGAAGCGCCCTAGATCGCACGGTCATCCGTGCACTTGTCCGACCAGGCCCCGCTCGCAAGGGCGGGAGCACCCTCACCTTTTTCTAGGTTCAATCAGATGAGTGCACCAAAAGGCAGAGGTCGCGAGAAAGGATGAGAGTCAGGTTCTTTGGCACGGAGGCCTTCAGGGGAGCCTCGCCTCGCAAGGTGGACCCGAGGTTTTCCTTGAATGACCTTTTCAGAGCCTAACAAGGGGGGCAAAAGTTCTTTTCAAAGAATCTCATTGGGGTGCCCGTGGAATCGCAGCCCCCCGCGGGCGACCCGAAGCTCCACGCGCTCAATCTCCGGGTCCAATCCGCGGAAGAGTCGCTCTTGGCGGCGAAGCTCTACTGCAAGGTCACGCACCTCGAGACGACGGCTGCGAACCTCATGCTCTCCAGTCTGAAACACCAGGAGCAGGCGGAACTGGC
>Ga0315285_10004692_pt1 | contig 14170 bp, 15 predicted proteins | sample YL17G09_36_MG_FD_203698 | JGI IMG/M metagenome (GOLD analysis project Ga0315285, IMG submission 203698) | Sediment microbial communities from Yellowstone Lake, YNP, Wyoming, USA - YL17G09_36 | ecosystem: Environmental > Aquatic > Freshwater > Lake > Sediment | place: USA: Wyoming | collected...
TGTTTGCTTGCACGCTCACAGATTGTTTTCCTCGCCAAAATCGGCAACAAATGGATTAGTTTGTGCTTCCGATGATTCCAAATCCATCACCGCCCATCTGGTTTCAACAACGTCGCCCGCAGAGCCGCGTTGGAGCAAAACTCGCGGTCCCGGTCGGCCGCGCGCCCAATCAAGCACGCCCAGTGCTGCATGTAGAGTTTGTTCGTCCGAACGCGCTTTGTGCGCGCTCCGCGCGCGGCTTGAAACCGGATTGCGGACGCCACCTTGTGCAGCGACAGGTCGGCCCAGTCGTCCAGCAGCAGGACGGGCATGTCGTCCCACAACCGGTCCATCGCACTCGACCGGGTGACGACCAGGCGCCCCAGGTAGAACGATTCCCATGCCCGGTGCGTGTCCAGCCCATTGCCGCGAGGGGCGACGACGGCGGCGTGCACGCTCAACTTTCGGTAAAAGGAGAGCACGTCGTAGTCGGCGCAGTTTGTGTCGACCCAGGCGTACCGCGTCGCTTCCAACGTCAGCATGGTGGCCAGAGGCGTGCGCTCGGCCGGGTTTGTGTTCGTGGAAAAGCATGCGGTCGTCACGGTGGCGTTGCCCGCAGCGGGGTCGAGGACCATCGGCGCTCCCACGCTCGCCAAAAATGAGCCCATGATCAGCTCGGGCTTGCTGCCGTGACGCGGCCACTGCCTGTTTTCCAGGCCGATGGGGATGCACGTCACTTTGGGGTGCGACCCGACGCAGTTAGTGGTGAATACGGCCTCCAGGTTGGACTCTCGGAGCACGGGGTGGTGTGGGTCGATGCCGTCGTTGTCCCCGTTGTGCACGACCAGCACGACTGGGCGGGGCGACCGCTGCACGATGTCTCGCTTCAGAAAGGTGGAGAGCGTGTCATCCATGTTGTCGACAAACACGACGACCGCCTCGCTCCCGCGAAGCGTCCTTAAATAGGACGACGGATCCGTCGACAGGAGCTTCGACCCGACGACGTCGATATCACCCTCGTCGTCGATGTAAAAATCGGCCAGCATGCGGAACCCGTTGCCGGTGATGAGCGGGAACGAGTGCCGGCGGTCGTGCAGCTGGCCGTCGGGGTAGCCGTGCCTCGCCGACCTGCCGGGGCGTTGGGCGCCCAGGAAGTAGCCGTACGACGCCAAGTGGGCAAACGACGCGTGGTCGTCAAACAGGGTTTCGTCGGGCGACGCCAGCGCCCCGACGGCAGCCGCCAACAGGCACGCCAGGGCCATATTCCTCGGCGGCATCGTGCGCGGCGCTATCGATAGTGGCTCCAACCGGGTGCAGAGTCTGATGGCAAAATGTTGGCGCTCCCAAATTACGAGGGGGCGGGGCACATTTTGGAGCCCGCTGGTTTAGCCAGCAATTTTCCTCGAGGCCGCACACACGCACGGCACTGAGCGCTGTAGTTTGCCGCGAGGGGCGACGACGGCGGCGTGCACGCTCAACTTTCGGTAAAAGGAGAGCACGTCGTAGTCGGCGCAGTTTGTGTCGACCTAGGCGTGCCGCGTCGCTTCCAACGTCAGCATGGTGGCCAGAGGCGTGCGCTTGGCCGCAGCATGGAATATCTCAGCGACGCGGCCAGCGCAAAAGGGGTCGTCAGCCGCCAGTGCCCCACGCGCCGGTAGTCCCGCGACCACTTGGGCACCGTCCAATTGCTTGCGTTGCCCGCCTGGGGCGGCTTGACCCAGCCCAGGTCTCCGCGTGCTCCTCCAGCTCGACGACGTGCCACCCCGGCACTAATCGGGTGGCCAACCCCACCACCACCACGACCGCCACCGCCAAACGTTCCTCCGTTGCCGCCCATGTTTTTTAAGAGAAGCGCCAAAAGACGGAAGCCGCCATCCGCGCCAACGGCCGCGAATAGTTTGAACTTTTTTGTCAGGCCGGGAAGCCATCTACATTCACAAACACGGCGGCCACGCGACCGCGTCGTCGCTGCAGGACGGTGTCATGTGCAGTGCATGTCGTGGAACAGCTTGTACGCCTCTCGTTTCCGGTGGATGAGCGAGTACTCGAGGCGCCCGTCACGGACGCCAGCCTGCGCATAATGTACGTGTCCGACCCCGAGTACGCGTGCAGCAGCAACGAGGGTACTTTCAACGTGGGCCCGACCGAGGCGATGGACGGCATAATGGACAGACTGTACGAGCTGAATATTTCCCGCGCGGCGTGCGGCGCCCGCGGATGGCTGTGCGGCGAGTGTGCGAGTGTCGCAGGGCGCCCGCGATATACATTCCAACGAGACGGCGCACTTAAAACCGCCCGCACCGCACTCGCCACCCCAATCAAACGACGGGTCGGCCAGCGACCCCGGGCGACCATACGCGTTGTCGATGGGGGCGGGCCGGCGCGTCTCGGCACGGTGCGCCCGCCGCGCGCCGTGCCCCAGACGGACCGGCCGCCACTGGCCGCTCTCGGCCGCGCGCGCAGCCGCATGCGTCAGCAGGACGCATAAGAGCAGGCGCCGCTGGCTTTGGCTCGCCGCCATGTCCAGCATACGGCGGACAACAAAAACGAAATGAACAGCAAAGACGTCGTTGCTGTACTTGGAGCTGGTGTTTTGGGCCTGACAATCTCGAATAAGAGAGTAGGTGCATTACTGATATGCTAATTTAAAACAGTTTTTACGCCTTTTTGCCGGTGTCTTGAGAGACAAAACGTCTCGATACAATATGCAGTCGTAACGTGACGCTAGTGCTCGGACGTGCGATCATGCCGCGGACGAATGCGACTTTCATGCTGCTGGTTTGTGCTGCAAGACTGGTTTTGTCAAGAACTCTTCACGAGCCCATTGACACACGGCCGCCGTGGATATCAGTGTTCACCACGCTGATAACTGACGCACACTCGTTCGACCAAAAGATGGCCATCCAACAAAACACGCTGCTTGCCTTGCAGTCCATGCACCCTTTCGTTGACGTCACTGTGTACACGAACTCGACTACCGGCGAGCTGGTTTGCCAACGCTTGAATTTGCGGTGTTCCGCCGACTTTGACGTCAACAGCCATGGCACGCCGCTCCTGAAATCGATGTTCTTGGGCACAGAGAATAGGACGTCTGCCTATTTTTACGGTTATTTGAACGCAGACATCCTGTTCGACTCGTCGTTGCTGTCAACGCTATCACTCGTGCGGCGCGCCATTGAGTCCACCAGATTGACACCGCGCGCACTTGTGGTTGGCCGGCGGTTGAACTACAACATGTCGGCCTCTGACGTTGACTCTAGCGCACTCGATTTCAAATCAGCGTCAGACGTGGCGTCTGCGATTCGTGCGATGCGTCAAAACGCCGACCTGTTCACCAATTATGCTTTGGACTTTTTCTTTGTTACCAGAAGTGCTTTCAATTGGACGTCCGTGCCCGATTTTGTGGTCGGCAGGCGAGGCTACGACAACTGGCTCGTGGATCACGCTCATCATACGGGCGTTTCGGTCGTCGACGCAACCCAAACACTGGCCCCAGTCCACCAAACCGGCGTCGACGGCAACAAAGCCGGCCACAGGGAGCTTGCAGACGGAGACTGGAACATCGACCTTGTCAACCGCACTGGCGGCGGATATGACCATGGTGCGGCTTGCGATGCTGCTTGGATGACGGTGGTCAAGAACAACAAGAGTTTGCTCGTGCGTCGAAGGCGTCCTGGCACCGATGCCGAGTGTTTAACGGTCAAGGCAGCTCTCAGGCCGCGCACTCTGTAATTCATAGGATGGTGCATAAAGGCGTGTTTTAGGTCGCTGCACGAATGATGTGGTATACCCGCGACACGGTAGCACAACAGCTTTTTTTGTTCACGCCGAGTGCACCCGATCTCGGTGGGAAGACCGGCTGGACGTAGACTTTTGAGACGTTTGCCGGCGTTTTTCTACGATGACCTGGTGCCCTACAAGCACTAAGTTCCGTTGTCGTGTCATGTGTCCGACGTCGCCCAAATAGTGCATTCGTGCAAAAGCATGACGCGGCTGCAGCTTCAATATAGCAAGCAGCGCTCTTGCATGCGCGCTCGACGCGTTCACTGCAGACAGTCTGTCGTGCCATTGGCATAGGCTGTTTCAAAAGTATGCTGCCCTGCACATGTTTAAGCATGCGTTAAACGATACCTTTAGAGCGCCGTCGATCAACCGACGGCGCCGGCAGCATTGCCTTGAACAGGCTTATGCGCGCCTGCCGCTTTGGTCGCCCAAGTGAGGCGGCGCGCGGCGACTTTCAAGGGCGCGAATTTTGCGCAACGCGCCCGCAAAATTGGGCGCGGGCTCTGGCGCCAAAGTCGCGCCAGGCGGCCCCAGTTGAAGCACGCTATGGCGTTGTCAAAGACCGTGGCGTGGGCCGCCATGATGGCGGCCCGGTTGGCGGTGGCCGCGCTCGCGCTGCCAAGCACGCCCGCCCGTCGCGCCGCCCCCGCCCGGCACCGAGCCCACCTGCACGCCCGGACCCATGTGCAAGCGCTTTCCAGCGAGGGCGACGAAGTAGACCACCCCGCCTGGTGCAAGTCGATGGACGCCGTGCTACGGACGTACGAGCAGGCGGGGGAGGGACCCACGTCGAGGGCTGGGGAGGCGCCCCGCCTGGAGTGGGACGACATCGTGGGCGCCGTCCAACAAGGCACGTCCCGCAACGCCACCGCCAACGTCGAGTCGTGGATGGGGCACAAGTGCGACGCGACCTTGTGGACCCGATTTCTGGCGGTCGCCCCTTTCCCGACCTGCACCCCGGACGCCGCCGCCAGGTCGGCCACACAGCACCCTTCGTGCGCGGGCTACAGGACGTGCACGCAGCAGTACGCCAAATACGCAAACCGGACGCCGCACATCGCCATCATGCTGGGGAGCACGTCCAAAAAGGTAGCCTCGCCCTCGACCGACAGCATGGCCCTCTTCACGATGGCCCTGCCGTCGATCGCCAAAACGGTCGAGTGCGGGTTTCGGTACACCGTGTTTGTCGGTTACGACGCAGAGGACCCGTTTTACGACACGGGCGCCGGCGAAGCCGCGCTGAACGAATGGTTTGGGCGGCACGTGGAGACGCCGCTGGCGGAGCGCGGCATCGCGGTCGCCATCGAGGCGGTGCGCGTCGAAAACGATGCGAGCAAGCCCGGCCCCGTGTTCAATGCGCTCGCCCGCCACGCCCAGGCCCGGGACGCCGACTTTTTCTACCGCGTCAACGATGACACGCTCATGGTCACGCCCTGGGCCAGCGCGTTTGTGTGCGCCCTGTGCTCGTTCGGGGCGCCGTACGGCGTCGTGGGGCCGGTCGAGAGCATTCGGGCCGACATCCTGACGCACGACTTTGTGCACAGGACGCACCTGGCCATATTCGACGACTACTACCCGCCCGACCTGTCCGACTGGTGGATGGACGACTGGATTTCGCAGGTGTACGGGCCAGCGCGCTCGGTCAAGGTGGCGACCGTCAAGGTGAGACGAGGTAGGAAGGTAGGGAGGTGGCGCGCAGCGCCCTCTGTCGACCGTGCGCTACAGAGGGTGGCGCGTGGGCGACGTTGGCACTGGCGCCGCGCGCCGATACGCCGCCCCACATTCCCTCGTTTCAGACACTGCACCTTATCCACACGCACGGCTCCCGGTACGAGGTCGACATGGCACACCGCGACCTACTGCGCCCGCTCCTGGACGAGGGGCGGGCCCGCATCCGGCGGTACGCGCAAACCTTGTCCCGGGGCGACGAATTCGCGCACTCGAGCTTTGACGAGATTTCCGTTGTGGGAAGGTGACTTGCAATGTGGAATTTCGGTGCACGCGCGCTGGGTGGAGGGGAGTTGTTGGAAGGTGGGGTCGAGCGTGCGGTCGCGGCGCGTGTGGGCCGCGCTGCGCCAAGTCTCGAGGGCCGACGCCGCCGACCTCGCTTCGACGGCAACACATAATGAGGCGCCACCGTGGAACGCTCGCGCGGCTGACGGCGGCGCGGGATTCGGGCCGACAGAAGCGCCCCACATTTTTGCCGGGACGGGCCCCACGGAAAACAGCCAACAGCGCCTCGATTTCGCCAACCTCCCGTTTCCCTTCGCCGGCCTGCCACCCACCACATCGATACACGCTACAAATGTCAGCCAACGTGTACCTGGTCGCGATCGCGCTCGTCGCGTCGTTGCTGGTGGCCGACGCGGTACTGGTGGTGCACGGTGGAGCGATCCTGGCGTCGTCGTCGTCAGCAGAAGATGTAAAGCGCGGAGAACGCGCCAACATGAAAGCACACTTCGCACAGGAACGAAAGGTGGCGAGGTTGCACCGGTCCAAGGGTGATGCGACCCATGGCCCTGCGTCAACAACTGCCCGATCGTCGTCGACGCGCAGCCAAACATCCGTCGCCCAACCCGTCGCCGCCGCTCGCCGTCTATGGTCTGCGTTGCCAGCAATGCCCGAGTCTCAACGATACGTCATGATCATGCAAGGCAACGGCGCCATGGCTCCCATGGTGCACAACTGGATGTGCAACACAAAGCACATGACAGGCGTGCACGAACGCACGCTAATCGTCATGTCGGATACGGCGGGCTTCAGTGCGCTGGCGGGCAATCCCTACAATGTGGCCGTGGCTGAAATGCAACTGCCGGATCGTGGCCTGGCTCAAAGCCTGAATTTTGGGACGTACGGCTACTGGAAGTTGACTGCAGCACGCATGCAAATGTTGAACGACCTGATAAGCGCCGGCATCCCGTTTCTGAACTGGGAGCCTGACGCCATTTGGCTGCGCAGCCCACTTGACGACGCAGAACTGGCTGCAGCCGCCACGTCGGTCGATCTAGCCATTTCTTCCGACATTGATGAAGCTGGTAGCCGATATCTGGCCGTCGGATTCATGTTCGTAAAGCCCAACGCGCGCACCGAACAACTTTTTAGCAAACTAGTTTCCACACTCGACAACAACATACGCAACTTGGGTCCGCATGCGCTCAATGACGACGTAGGCCAGAAAGTAGGTGACGCCGGCGATGTGACTGATGTGATTCGCAGTCCAAAACCGTTGGGGGAACAAGTTATTTTGGAAGGTCTGCTTAAAGATGGGTACGCCAACGCCACGCACCACGCATTGAGCCCATGCGTGTACGCGAGCGGACTGTGGTACAGACCGAATGAAGACGCAAAGAGGCGGAACTGCATTCTCAAGCACGGCGTGCCCGTGCTAATCAACAACAACTGGATAATTGGCAACGACGCAAAGATCGAGCGCTCGAAGGCTTGGGGACACTGGTTTATTGAAAACGACGGCGCGTGCGACGCCGACCGCGTTGCCAAGGCAATGACTTGCGGGGTGTGGCCGCCTGCGTTGGCGTAACTGCGCCCGCCGTTTGTTTCAGGAAGCCGCATTTCAATCATTCAGAGTCGACGCAGCGTCTTGTAAAACTCGATGTTGGCGTCGTACGGGAGGGAGGGCCGCCCCTGCTTGCCCATAGACCGGGGATCAGCTTTGTTTTGGCGGCCGCGAGCCCGGTCTAGCATGCGTCGCCCGCGCCCTCGGCCAGCCAGTAGCCGAGCAGGGAGACCTACAGGTCGGCCCCCCGATCGTACACGCTCGTCAGCAAAAAGCGCTTGCCCGTCGTAGGCAGCGGGCGCACGCGCGACGCGGCCTTTGGCGTACACGTAGCCCGCCGCCCGGTGCTGCCGTTTGCACGCCTGGTGTCTGGCACCGGCGCCCGGGCACGCGTTGGCTTTGTCATCGTGCCACTCTGCCAGCGCGGCGTACGGCTCGGCGCGGTCGGAGTCGACCGCAGCGGCCGCGAGATACGCGTCGGTCGGGTCGCCGTCGGGCTTGGTCGCCAGCAGGCAACCCCGCTTATAGTGCGAGAATAACACCTCCTGGCACCAGCCCCTCATGCCGACGCGGCGCACGTACGCGCCGAGCGCCTCGTCGTCCAGCTCGACCGCCTGCAGCGTGCGCGCCACGTAGAACGCGATGCGCGTGCCTTCGGGTCGACCAGGGCGGCCTCACGCAGCGTGGGCAGGTCGAAATCGCGCCAGCGGGCGGGCGACTCGGCCGACGGGTCGGCGCCGGGTAGAGGCTCCAGGCGGGCGTGGGTGGGAACGTCGATCACGTCTCCGCGTCTCGAGGCCGCGGCGGCCCATGCGCAGCTTTGTGGGCAGGCGCGCCTGCCAGCGCAGCAGGGTGTGCAGGCACCTCCACTTTTCCTCGCGCACGTCCACCTCTTCCACGGCCAGGCTCTGCAGCCAGCCGTCCAGGATGACGATGGCCGACCAATCGTCCAGCGTCTGCTGGGTCAGCGAGTCCAGCGTGGCGTCGATGGACGTGCAGCCTTTCGAGGAGATGATGTAGGTCACGAAAGTGGGGGTGACGGAGGGAACAGTGGTGGTGGTGGCTGCCTCCTGCGCCGAGTGCTGGGCGGATATTTTTGCGGTATTAAAATTGTGTGCGGAGAAGGACCATTGAAAAATTGCCTTCATCATCGTAACACTCGACGCTAGCCTTGCGACTCGTTGACTCTCGGCAATGACGGATCGCATTCACCGCCAGCGCTCTTGCAAAGCGTTCAGCTTCTTGGTGCTCGTCGCCGCAGCCCGCGTCCACGGGTTGCCGCCAGTGACACGGACGGCTTCCTCCCGCCTGTCGCACGTCGTGCTCGCATTCCACGTCAAGCAGCTCGACGTCGCGCGCATCAACTTGCAGTCGTGGGAGCGGGTGCCGCCCTGCGCTCGGCAGCTAAAGCATCAGAAGCAAAATTTGCGTCGTCGCCGACTCCCGACGCTGACTTTGTACGCGGCTTCCGACGGCGGCGCGCCGATCCAGACCGTCTTGGCGTCGCTCGACTCGCTGTGGTCGAGCTCGAATTACAAACACTGCTTTGCAGGGGCAACCACGCGCCACCTCGCCATTGACAATGCCATCGACAATCACAGAGACGGCGCGCGTCTGATGTTTGAAAACATGCTGGCCGGCAATGTCGTCGACAAAGCCAGCGTCGTGTTGTACATGGAGCCCGACTTGCGGCCGGTGCGGCCAAACTGGCTTGAAGCATTGGAACGCGTCTCCGCGGCCCCGGGCGACCCGTTTTGGGTCAAGGGCTCTGTCTTTCTCGGCGACGCGGCTCTCCTGGCAGCGACAAACTATCTCCCCAATATGTACCACATCAACGGCAACGCCCTGTACAACGTCGGCGACAAAGACTTTGTCGACTTTTACTCAAACCGGGTCCGTCCGTACGTTGAACGCAAGCACGGCGATTCGGTCAGCGCGTACGACACCGACATGTACGAGTTTCTCATGGACCGCGCCAACTACGACTATGCGCGGCGCGTCATGCACATGTACCGCTACACGGGCGCCATCGTAAACATGTGGCACACGCTGTACAACATTGACGACGTGTTAAAGGCAAATGCGGACGCGGTGCTGGTGCACGGTGGAGGCGGGCGTGCTGTCGACGACGGGCGATGATTTATATGAGTTCCATGGGTTGTTGACTCTCTGCCCAACCCGGTAGCCGACGCGTCCCGGCGGCATCCACTGCGCGCCCGGCGGGCCAAGAATTTGACGTTGATGCAGCGCAAAGTGCGCGCGCGCAACACGCCCGTCTCCCGTCAACCATCGCTAGCACCAAAGCGAGGGCCACGATTGCAGCGCACAGCGCGGCAGAGGCTGCGCCTGTCATTGCAAAACGTTGGCGCGGCCCAGTCAAAGCGCGGTCTGAGGTTGCTGACGCTAAAACATTTTCGGCCACTAACGAGAACAAAAAACGAGTGTTAAAAATGCACCACTGGAAACAGAGTCATGCAGCAGTCGCATTGTTCACCCCCTACACATTTACCGAGCTTGCTCGCACCGCAGCCGCTGCCATTGTTCTCCGACGCAACCCGCCACCTCCTGGCGCGGGAGCGCTTTGGTGGCGTCCGTGCAGCACACGCGAGCCAGCGGTTGGGAGCTCTTTTGGCCGGTCTGTGAAGGAAACGCACCAGCAAACTCAAAGTCAACCCTGGCCACATTCCCTGCCAAGACGCAGGCGCCGCACGGTGGCAATGGGCCACCAGCTAGCCCGCGGCCACACTCGCCAGCCGTGACCACGTCGTACTGCAGGCCCGACACATCCCACGACGACTTGCCAGCTCCACCAAGGCAGCCGTGCAGGGCGGCCGCAAACTCGTCCACCTCGACCGCGTGGTTGTGCTGCCCCTCGGCAGGCTTTTGTTCCAAGGCTGCCGCAACGTAGTTGTTGGGCATGTGCAACACAAACGAGTCGCGCACATCGTCCACGGGGACCACGACTCGAACGTAGCGTGTCAGCCAGAGGTGCTGAAAGTGGGCGTTGAACTCGATCCACGGTTTGGACGCGTCATCCAGCCACGCCGGGTACGACGAAACCTGGGCCAGCATGTCCCTCGTCAGAAAGTACAGAGGCGCCCACGCTTTGGCGTGCATGAGGACCAGGGTGCCAGAGTGATTGAACACGTGCGTTCGCCTCAGGTTGCCGCCCGTGTGCGGGTTCCACACCAGAGGCGCCCTGCTGTATAGCTGCGACACGTTGAACAGAGGCGTTGCCACTTCAGCCGCAGCAAATCCGGGGTACAGGTCCGTCCCACGAAACTGGTGCGCCCACTTGGCAAAGTAGGCCACGTGGCGCGCCTGCACCAGCATGTCGTCTTCTTGGCTCAAAAACAGGTCATACCTGTCCATCATGTCCACAAACAGGCGGCGGTGCAGCGAGGAAAGCGGGGTGGACATGGGAGGACCGTGATGAGTGTGCAACTGCGTGACAACGGGCAGGTCAGCCCCAGTGCGAAAGCACAGAAAGCGCGACTTTGAGTAGAGTTCTGCGTCGTTGACCGCCCACGGCTGCTGCACCATGAGCACGACGTGGACTTCGTAGCCCGCCTCACAGACGTGCACCAGCGAATCAAGGACACGTGTCAGCAGACGCGGTCTCGAGGCCTTGCCAACATTAATGGACACCAACAAGCGTTTGGATAACTGGGCAGGCATCGGCAAGTCCGCGATCGTCAAATCTGCGGGGAGTGAGTGTGCGGTGGCAGGCGGTTGTTGTCGCGTGCGCGGCCGGCGCATGACTCGTTTGAATTCGGGATTCTTCGCGTGCATTCCACCAAGAGGGGCAGCCACAGTAGTGCTGGTCGCTTCCAGACTGTGTGATGTGACGAGGTAGGTGACCCTCTCCACAAACTCGGGGGGCGCGCTCAAGTGAGGCAGCAAGCTTTTGTAGTAGTCAAAGTCGCCACCATGCTTGTCTGGCCAAGTCCCCAAATCGTTGAGCCACGACGGAATGACGCCCATGGGCGACCCTATGTTGGCCCACGTCACGGACGGGGCAGACCACAGCTTGACGCCGTCAAACGTGCGCAGCATTTGAAATATGTAGAGGCGCGACGTGTCGTTGCAGGTGGCACGGTAGGTGTTGAGCGCGTCTGGCACAAAAAAGTCGTCGTCATCAGCAAACACGACATAGTCGCCCGGCAACTTTTTGCAAGCCTGCCTCACAGCTTCACCGTAGACGTTGTTGTGGCGACGCCGGCGCAACACTTTGACGGTGGCGTTGGTTTGACCGAGTCGGGCACGCACAGAGGAGAGGGAGCCGTCCACGTCTTGGCCGTCGAAGACGACTGTCAAGAAATCACGCGACTCGAGTTGCGGGACCACGCTGTCCAGCATGCGCAGCAGCTCTCGACGGCCGATGGTGGGGATGACGATGTGAAACGAGCGCGGCTGGGGTGTGGGCGGCAGCAAGCGGCCTTCTGGAGCGCCTTGTGCGGGCAGCACCAAAGCGAGGGCCACGATTGCAGCGCACAGCGCGGCAGAGACTGCGCCTGTCATTGCAAAACGTTGGCGCGACACAGGCAATGGTGGCCAGTCAAAGGCATCCAATGCACTCGTGGTGAGTGCACGCAGTATTTACACTGAACTCGGGGAAGGAAAACTGACGCAAAAGCAGGCAAAAACATACAAAAATAAGCAACGGCGTAGCTGCGGGTTGTATCCGTCTGGCCTCCAGCAAGAACAGCCAACGCCCCAATCGTTCGCCATTCTCGATGCAAGCACGCTGGACGGACAGCGTGGTAGCACTGCCTGTGATCGCTCCCTTGATGTGCCTGGCCGCCTCTGTCGCCCCCGTACCACAAATGCGCGCTTGCTGAGTCGGCCGCGTGCGGTTTGTACCACGAGGTTGCGTTTCAAGTGCAGAGTGGAGGTGCTGGAGGGTTTGGGGACAGAATGATGGGCACGGTGACGACTTTCTCTCTGGCCTTGCTGACGGGTGGAGCATTTGCCGTCAACTGGACGTCGCCGTATGATCTGCACACATGCTTTGACAAAGGCGACGCTGCAGCCGTGGCGCGCTACGTTGCGCCCGTAAAAGCCCGAGTTGGAGCCGACGTCCAGAAACAGGTTTTCCTCGCCCGCGCACGCGTCGCGCAGCAGGTAGTCCATGGCCGACGTGACCAGGCACTCGCCTTTGGATGTGCCGATCCAACCGCCGACCATGCCCGTCTTGGCGATGAGAAAGCGGGAAAGCGATCACGTCGCCTCTTCAAAACCCCACCGGTTGAGCACGCCCGCGTCGTACGTAAGCGGTACCGCGTGCTGGCTGGCGGCCAGGCCGGCCAGGTTGGCGCACGAGGTAGGCAGAGGGGCGTGGGGCGCCCACGCGCGGCGCGACTCGGCGCGGCGAGGCGCCGCTGTCGCGCAGGCGACGCACGTCGCCAGCGCAATGCACGCTCACGGCACCAGGCGGCGCAGGGTTGGCATGGTGGTGGCTTCGGCGGTTGTTGATGTGCGGGGCGCCGGGCGGGGCGTTCGGGCTGCGCGCAAAAAACGACGGGGCTGCTGCAAAATCACGAGCCTGCCAGCGTCACCCCCTCACCCACCGCCACACGGCCCGCGCCAGTGCACCGACTGCGTGCGCGCCCTGTACGGCGGCGACCTGGACGCGGTCGTGCCCTGGAAAAGGCCGGCACCAGCAGGTGCAGCGCTGCCTCGCGCCCGGGGACCACGCGCGGAGGCCGACATGTTGTAGTGAAACCGCCGGCCAACCACCTCCACTTGACGTGTGTGTGAGCGTGGACAGCATGAGGCCGCAGCAGAGCTCGCTGTGTGGGATGGATGCAGAGGCGGGGGCGCGCGAGGCTGGATTTTGAGGACAGGGGCAGACAAGGGGGTTGGAGGGGGGTGCGGGGGAGCATCCGATCTTTGTCATCGTCATCATCATCACACTTGCTGCAATCTCCTCTCTTTCTCTTTCGTTCCCAAGCCCATTTGCACCATCGGACCATCTTAAAGAGACGTAAATGCGCTGAGGGCCATGTTGGGTCGTTCTTGTCATTTTTACAGACAAGGCATTTACAGACTTGCCAATGTACGCTGAACACGCATTTCTCAACGGCAAAGCCTGGCATCGCCGCTTCGGCGATCGCAAACCCTGGGTACAGCGTGGTGCCACCAAACTTGGCTGCCCACTTTTCAAAGTAGCGCACGTTCTGTACTGTGACCAGCATGTCGTTCTCCTGACTCAAGAAAAGATCGTAGTTGTTCTTGAGTTGAACAAACAACCCGCGATGGATTGACGCCAAGACCGTGTCCAGCGGCTTGCCGACGTGCCTATGGTAGCGCACGACGACGGCAACGTCTCTGCGCAGGCGCGTGCACAGGAAACGAGACTTGAGAGATTGACGGCGTGTATACTTGCATGGGACGCGTTGTTGAAAGGCAGGCCGCCGCCGGACGGCAGGCGGTCGACGTGGGGCAGGCCGCCGCCGTGCCGGGCCGCGCCGAGTCGGCCTCCGCTCAACATTGCGCATGTCGTCCTCCTACCTCCTACGCGCGGGCCGCCGCGCGTGTGGGCGTGTAATACGTAGACTTTGTGCCCGCGGCCTCGACTTCCAGCTCCCGCCGCAACAGCAGGTTCCGGTAGCTCTCGTTGGGCACGCCCGCCTTGAGCGGGCGGGCCACCACAAACGCGAAAAATGTGCGCCCCGGGTCGGCCGCCAGCCACGCCGCGTCTGCCTCCATCACTTGGTCCACAGCACTCTGCGTCGAGTCGAACGGCAGGGCATGCAGCTTCGCGTTGTGGGTGAGGATGGGGTAGGCCACCGCGCCGCCCAGCGGCCGAAACAGGTCGACAAAAAAGTAGCGCCGCATGGCCTCCATGATGAGTTCCGAGTGTTGAGCTTCACTGGGGTCGGTGGCCAGCAG
>Ga0315285_10004694_pt1 | contig 14166 bp, 7 predicted proteins | sample YL17G09_36_MG_FD_203698 | JGI IMG/M metagenome (GOLD analysis project Ga0315285, IMG submission 203698) | Sediment microbial communities from Yellowstone Lake, YNP, Wyoming, USA - YL17G09_36 | ecosystem: Environmental > Aquatic > Freshwater > Lake > Sediment | place: USA: Wyoming | collected...
ACCGCAGTCACAAAGTCAACTTTCTGAAGACCATTTTCTCTTCTCACCTGGGAATCAGTGCCAATGACTAAAGTGTAATAAACAGTCGGGTCCTCACTAAAAAATTTGACGATTTCAGCAATCGTCTCTTCGGTAGTCAATTTGCCCTTGCTCGGGCTGATAAATTGAGTGTTTTCCATAACCAGGGCTACATTATACCAATTTTTTGCTATAATTTGAAATAAATGGACTCCCAAATCAAACTTAAGAAAATTGGGATTAATAAATATCAGCTGGAAAAAATTCCGGGAATGAAGGCGGAAGCGATTGTTTATCTTAAGCCGAAAATGGTTGAGTCGCTTAGTCAAGATCTTTCTCTGCCACAGTTAGCCGAAGCGGCGATGTTACCTGGAGTTATCTCGCCAGTTATCGGTATGCCTGATATTCATGAGGGCTTTGGTTTACCCATTGGCGGCATCATGGCCAGCGATGAGATTATCTCGGCCGGAGCCGTGGGCATGGATATTAACTGCGGCGTCAGGTTAATCGCCACTAATCTCACTTATAATTCAAAGATCTTTTCGCCAGAGTTTTTGCGAACCATCATCAATAAAATTGAAAGAACCATCCCTATTGGTTTGGGCGGAGAGAGGCGTTCTTTGCCTCCCAAAATTAATCTTAAAGGAGTGGTTCTTGGCGGAGCCGAATTTCTTGTTCAACAAGGCTATGGCCGCCAAGAAGATTTGGAATCAATTGAAGAAAACGGCCAATTGGCGGGCGCCAAATATGAAGCCTTGACTTCTCGAGCTCTCAAAAGGGCGGAAAAACAAATCGGTACCCTGGGCTCCGGCAATCACTTTTTGGAAATTCAAAAGGTTGAAGAGATTTACGAACCAACAACGGCTCAAATCTGGGGTTTAAAACCAAATCAAATCTGCTTGATGATTCATTGCGGCTCTCGGGCCTTAGGTCACCAAACTTGTGTTGATTACACCGAGATTTTTTGGCGGGCAGAAGACAAATATCATCTCGCCATCCCCAGAAAGGGTCTGGCGGCGGTGCCTATCGATTCTCCTGAAGGTAAAAACTATTTTGCCGCCATGGCTGGCTCAGTCAATTTTGCTTTTGCCAACCGCCAGCTAATTATGTCCGAACTGGAAAGAGTTTTGACAGAGTTTTTCAAGGCTAAGGGAATCAAAGTCGAGTTTAAGTTAATCTATGATCTCGCCCATAATATTGCCAAATGGGAACCCCACAGGGTAATGAAAAATGGAAAATGGAAAATGGAAAATGTTCTTGTGCACAGAAAGGGTGCTACCCGAGCCCTTCCGGCTGGCCATGAAAAAAATCCTCCCAAGTATGTTAAGACCGGTCACCCGGCAATTGTTCCCGGAAGCATGGGAACAGCTTCATATATCCTGGTGGGCTTGCCTAAGGCTCAAGAGACCTGGTTTTCCGTTAATCATGGTGCTGGGAGAGCCATGAGTCGAACAGAGGCGAAAAAAACTATCTCTGAGGATGAGTTCAAAAAAACCATGGGGGAAGTCATTTATAATCTCCCTTTCCAAAAAATCGCTGATGAAGCCCCAGGAGCTTATAAAAACATCGAGGATGTGGTTGAGACCCTAGTTGAAGCAGGAATTACCAAAAAAGTGGCCAAACTTATCCCCTTGGCAGTAATCAAGGGAGATTAGAATGAAAAAAGAAATTTTAATCAAAATTTCCAAATATTTCCTCTCTTCTCGTCTTCTTTTTCTGCTTTTCGCCTTTTTGGCCATTAAATTTATTCCCCTTCAAAAAGGCTATCTGGGTAAACAATTTGATTCGGCTGCACCCTATTTGGCTTGGGTCTGGGCTAATTTCGATGGTCGTCATTATCTTGAGATTGCCAAAATTGGCTATCAGCGGACTAATTTTGCCTTTTTTCCTTTTTATCCCTCTTTAATTCGTCTCACTCATTATTTTCTGCCTGTCAGTCATCTTTATTTGGGAATTGTTATCTCCCTTGTCAGCCTTTTTTTGGCAATGATAGTAATCCAAAAAATTGTCCGACTAGATTTTAAAGAAGAACTTGCTAGCCGCACCCTTCTTTTCCTCGCCTTTTTTTCTATATCTTTTTATTATCAAGCGATTTACCCTGACGCTCTATTTCTTTTACTTTCGACTACTAGTTTTTATTTTGCCCGCCAGAAAAAATGGCTTTTTTCCGGATTTTTTGGTTGTTTAACCACCCTTACCAGATTTTCCGGTCTTGCCTTAATTCCGGCTTTAGCGGTTGAGTGGTATCTACAAAACAAAAAAATTGTTTCTTGGCGTTTTTTCAAAGAAGCTGGCACTGCTCTGTTTTTAACTGGCTTTGGGCTTGTTTTATATCTGATTTATTTACAAGTCTTTTATGGGGATTTTCTCCTCTTTCAGAAATCAATGATTGCCTGGCGGCAAAACGAACTTATTTTTCCTGTTCGGGTAATCTATAGGTACTTAAAAATCTTCTGGCTGGTTGACAAAAGATCCTTGGTCTATTGGGTGGCTGTTCTTGAATTTATCAGTCAATTTTTGTACCTAGGACTTGCCTTTTACGCTTGGAAAAGGATAAGAGCTTCCTATGGATTGTTTATGGTTACCTTATTGATTATGGTTTCTTTTACCGGAACTATGGCAGGTACGCCTCGTTATCTCCTCCATCTCTTTCCCGGTTTCATTGCTCTCGCCCTGTTATTCAAAAATAAACAGGCAATAATTGCTATTATCATTTTATTTTTCATTTTAGGGTTCCTTTTTACCGGCCTTTTTACCCGAGGATATTTCTTGACGTGAACGCCATTCTTCAGGCACGGAGGATGAGGGAAAGGATAATTATTTCTGCCAGTAAAGCCACTAAGATATACTCGACGATCACTTTCAAATGTAAATCATCTTGAAGATGATGATGAATGATTCCCCAAAGAATGTAGGAAATTCCGGTGACTAAAAGAATAATTACTTGATAGGCTTGATTAAAGTTAAAAAATAGAAAAGCGCCGACAGCAATATTCATCATCACCACCAAAACCGAATAGTGAAGAAGATTGGTCTTCGTTTCCTGGTCAAGATTTTTGATTATATTAATCATCTTTCTTTATCCATTATCCATTATTCATCACAATATTGCTCCTTGTTTTGATAACAAGATAAGTAAAATCATCGCGATTAAGAAAATGGTATGGGCTAATGGTCGGCCGGAAAGACGAATAATTTTTCTTCTGAAAACAATTAAACCGTCAACTAAGGTTAGACCGAACAAGCCAACAAAAATCAATAAACTCGTTATTTGAGTTAAAGAAAAAGGACTCACCATTTTCTTTCCTTGACCGCCAGCTTGGGCATAAGCGGGAACCACTAAGGGAATTTTTACTTCGGTGGTGGGCGGTTCCTCTTCTACCACTGTAGGAACAGGTTCCTTTGTTTCCTCTACCACTGGTGTCTTGGCTTCAGCTTGGGGAATAATCTGTTTTTGGGGCGCTTGGGCGACAGCCGCCACCGGCGTGGCGAAGTGTTGGACAACCAAAGTCGTCTCCACTCCACCCAAAGTGCCATCGATGACGGCCACCCCTATCTCCTGATATTTAGGATTAAGGAGGTTATCCCGATGGGTTGGCGAGGCCATCCAGGCAGCCACCACTCCATCAGGGTTGGCAAAGTCTCGAGCTAAATTTTCACCAGCATAAAGATAGCGATAGCCCACTTCGGCAAAAAATGACCAAGGATCCCGACCAGAAGGCGAATTATGAGCCCAATAATTAAAGGCAAACATATCTCCGGCTTTCCTTAAAGCGGCTTCAGATAGGATCGAATTTAGGGTTAGGGGGGGAGCTCCGACTTTAGCCCTCTCCAGGTTGGTCAACTCGACGATTTTCTCCGGAGGAATTTGGGCGGCAAAACCCAAAACCCGAGGATTAACCAATAAAACCGAAGAAAGAACTAATTGAAAAATCAGGAAGAAGCAAATAATAAATCCCAGCGAATGATTATGAAGGAACTTCGCCCGAAAATTATTCGATTCTCGGGGAAGAAATAAATGTCCCCAACGGGCAAGCAAAGCCATATAAAACTATAATAGCACTACTATAAGTGGAGTTGCAATCAAGAATTTATGAAGTTTGCTTTCGGTAGAAGTAATATCCCAAGCCGGCAAGAATAATCAGAATGCCTGCTCCGGTGGCGAGCAAGCCTTTATTCATTCCCCCAACCTGACTGGTTATTCCGGCGACCACCCCTTCAGAAACCGGTGCTTCGGTCGGAGTCGGTGCTTCAGTCGCTCCCCCAAGAATTTCGCCGCCTGTTCCAGTTCCTTCTTCTTCAGGTAAAGTTACCACTTCGCCCGCTCCTGCCACTGCCTGGGTTGGAGCTGGAGTCACTTCATAGGTAACTGTTCCTCCGTCACCAGCTAAACCAGATTGATTACCAGCCTTATCAAAGCCCTGAAGAGCAAAATAATAATCTTGATTGGGCTCGAGTCCAGTGACTACATAATCGAACTCGACATCTTTGCCTCCGCCAACATCGGCTTTTTTAGTGGCATCATCGGCGGTGAAATTCTGCTCGGTCGAGGCAAAAATCCTGGTCAAGGCATAGTCATCATTACCCGGATTCTTCCAGTGAATTTTGTAAGAAGTTGAGCTTTCGCGTGACTTGCGATAATCTTTAGGCGCTTCCGGACCAGAGCGGTCAATCTTTGTCTGAGTGATATTGCTTTCGGTGGAACCGTCAACGCTGGTGGCAATCGCCTTAAAACGATAGGTCGCATCGCCCTCTAGCTCATAACCAAAGACCTCGCAGGAACCCGAAGGCTCGGTCTGGGTGCCGCCAAAGGTCTTCCAGCCAAAGCCGCCGTCTTTTTCGACATAACAATCAACGGAAATTGGTTTCTCTTCTCTCTCTAAAGCCGTGTAGTAGAGTTTGAAATTATCGGTGTTCTTGTATTCTGGTAAATCTGCCACTCTAACGAAAAGACTATCGTTTGCTCGAGCGCCTCCGGCGAAGATAAAGAAACAGGCAACAAGAAACACGAAAAACGAAAAAGCGGAAAGTTTTTTACTAATCTTGGTTAGTTTCTTCAAAAGCAAAGCTCTTTTCTTCTTGTCAATCAAAATCATGAGTGAAACTCCTGCCAAAATCATCATTAAAGCCAAAACCAGCCAATAAGTCTCCGAACCAGTGGCGGCACCCAAAACTGTTGAAATACCTAAAACCGTACCCCCAATGGCGGTTGTCGTGGAAACGCCAACGCCTACCGGAACGCTGGAATCAACAATCTCGCAATCAGCTGGTCTTTCCTCAAAATTTGTAACAACCTCAAAATTTGTAACATGAATACCATCAACTCTACCCAATGTTGAACCATGACAAGTGGCTAAATTGTAATAAGTGCCCGCCGGCTGACTGCCGTCAATTTTCGCTTGATAAGTAATTTCTGCGGTGCCATTGGCCGCCAGATAAACATCGTTCCAGGTTAAAACATTGCCAGAAATATTATTAGGATCGGAAGGAACACCGCTACCAGCAACATAAACAAATCCTGAAGGCATGACGTCAATTACATCAACTAAAAGAGGCACTGGTCCGTTAGTTAAAGTCAAGGTGTACTTAACTGTGTCGCCTGGTGAGCCACCGCCAGAATGGTCATTCTTTTTGGCAATAGAAATTGAAGGCGGCTGTGGCAAATAGCCAAAATCAGCGCCATCCTCATTCTCGCCCGGATCGAGATCAACCAACAGGGGGTCATTAGCGGTCGTCAGGGTAAAACCAACAGGAATAGTGGCATCGTCAATATCAACCCAGTAATGTCCAGCCACAAGATTTTCGAAAAGATAGGCTCCACCAGCCCCATCTGTTACTTCAGTTCCTATTAAGACGTCGTCAACCCCAGGTTCAAAAATGCCATCTCCATCATCTAGATAAAGATTGACCGTTACCCCACCAATTCCTGGCTCGCCAGCATCCTGAACGGTATCATTGTTCAAATCCTCCCAAACAAAATCCCCAATTGAGCCCGGTTGAAAGTTGCCAAAATCATTGTCTGTCGAGGTAACATCGGTGTGCACATCGACATCATAATGACCAGCCGTTGGTTGAGTTTGTACCCAACCCAATTGAAGAACTTCAGCAATCATGTAGGAATCTGAAACTAAGCCTGTAAATTCGTAATCACCGTTAGCATCGGTTGTCACTGAAGGCTCTCCGGGATTGAGAGTACCATTATTGTTAGAATCAATAAATATTGTCCAGTTTTCTAAGCCCGGTTCACCAGCATCTCTTTGACCATTATTGTTCAGATCCTGATATTTGGTTCCAGAGATAGTGCGATATTCGGTATTTAAGAAGTAAACATTAATATCGCTTCCAGAGAGTACCGTACGAGTGAAATAGTTCGGACTATTAGGATATGTTTGATAAAATCCGCTTGGAACAGTTTCCGAAATTTTATAATCTCCAGCTTCTAAACCGTCAAAGATATAACAGCCATTGGGATTATCGCCTTCTCCTGTAACGCCATTAAGAGTTAAATTATTAAGTTGTCCACCTGGCAGTAGATGTTCAATATGAACCGCAACTCCGTCTATTTCTGGCTCATTGTTGTCTAATGAACCATTTCCGTTTATATCATTGTATTTACAGACTGTGATTTTTCCTTCTTGGAAGTTTGCAAAATCTATTTGTTTTTGTTCTCCGCTTTGTAAGCTAAATGGCGTTGGAGTTGGCGTTGGACCAAAGGTTTGAATCCAGCCCGGTAATAATCTTTCTAAAACATAATAAGTTTTGTCAATTTTGAGTCCTGTAAATTCGAAGTAACCGTTTGCTAGCGTAGCATTAAATGTTTGGAGTATAACATTGGTTGCTCCATCGTATAAATCAAAAATCCATCCCGCTAAAGTATCAGTTAAATCGTTAGCATCGAGAATGCCATCACCATCGTTATCTCGATATTTATAGCCAAAAATCTTTGCATAACGTGCGTTTCCAAAATCTTTTCCAGTGTAGACTCCTCCGCTTGTCACGGACACACTGTGATTTGGCGACGCTCCACCTGGATAAGTTTGATACCAGGCGTTTGTTAATAACTCTTCTGAAACAATATAATCGCCAGCTTCACAAACTTTAAATGAATAAGTTCCATCGGAAGCAGTTATTTCGCTATCGACATTATTCGTAGCTTTATCCAAATTAATCGTCCAACCACCAGCACCGGTTTCTTGTCCATCTTTTATCCCATTACCATTAAGATCTTCCCATTTCATTCCCGAAATCGTAGCACATTGGAAATTTAGGAAAGTAATCGTCGGATTTTCCCCGGCACCAAGAGTTACGTTCTGAATTAATCCACCTGAAGTATTTGACCAATCATTCTCTAATGTTTCAGTTACCGAGTAATTATTTGGTAGCAAATTGCTAAATGTGGTGCAACCATTTGTTCCTGTGGGTTGAGTAATATTTCCTGGATTAAGGGTCATATCCCAACCAGAGAGCGGTTGATCATCATTAGAATCTAATGTTCCATTTCCATTGTGATCATTATATTTACAAGCAGTGATCGAGCCTTTTTTAACATCATTAAATGTACAAGTGATTTCATCGTTTGGCCCAACTATTACATTTGATACTGCATTTGTACTAAAAGTACCGATGGGTGCTCCAGCTGCATTTACGCAGGAAGCAGTTGAAAGATGCCATCCGCTAGGAATTGTTTCACTAGCAGCATAGGTACCCGAATTAACCGAAAGAAAACCAGTATTTCCTGTGCCTCCCGAAGTGGGAATACTTGGAGTCGAAGAACTTGGACCAGTGATACTAAAATTAAAAGTATCATTTCCACCGGTCGTATTTTTTATAATCTTAAGTTTTCCTTGTTGGAGGGTATTAGTAATCGTACAAACAATGTCTTTATCTTTTACGATATTAATTGTCCACGGATTAGAGCCTGATGTTGAAATTATATTGCCTGTACCGTTATTGTCTCGACATTCTACAGATGTAATATAGTTTTCTAAATTAGTTCCACTGTTTCCTGCTTCGCTAAAAGTATGAGGCGTTCCTGATCCTCCACTTGCCAATACTACTTGTTCATGTGTAGTTCCTCCATCACCTACACCAGTGGTTAAGACTGATCCATCAATAGAGAGATCATAAAGTCCTGTATCGTTTGATGGAACGAGTTTTTTAACTACTTCGAGTTTTGCTGTTTGTGCTTGAGTAGCTATGATACAATCAGAGGGATCAGAATTAGGTTCCTGAGAGGGGTAAGAACAGACGTCTACTAGTTTTGTTGTTGAAACACTTCCAATATCTGAAAGCAAGATACTACATGAACCTTGAGTATCTTGAGGATAATTAGCACCAGCAGAAAATGGATCTGTGTTTACTGTTGTCGTATTACATGAAGTGGATGATGAATGACTAATTACACTAATCGGATTGGTACATCGATCAGTTTTAGCATCACCGCAGGAATAAAGGGTAGTAGTTTGAATACTTGCAGGAGCTCCGGATACGGTAACACAAAGTGAAAAATTAATCTTGCCGTCATTATCTGTATCAAAAAGATTACAAGCATCTCCGGTGTTGCCCCCAGTCCAGTTAATTTCATCCCATTGCCAATTTGTAGCTAAAGTTGAAGTGTCAGGAGTATAGCACATTCTTGTAAGATCTTTCTGTCCGGGTTCATCGTTAGCTCCTTCGACGTCATTTTGACAAAATGTGTCAGTATCAGTAAATGTTGTCGAAGCAACAACGATTCCGCCTAAATCTGTTACTTCAACCAAATAATTTGGTCGATAGGTGCCGTCCAATTGATAACTATAAAAAAGTCCTCCTGATTCATCCGAAGTTACCGTGTCAGAAAACCTGAAATTTCCGGTTTCGGAAGTAATCACAATTTCATACTCGGTATTGGGTATAAAACCGCTTCCGGCGATAGAAACAATATCTGAAGGCGAATAGTCATTTTTATCTGTAAAAAGTTCAGAGTTAAGTTGGCCGCTGGTGGCATCTGTTCCCGAAGGGTCAAGATTAAGACCCCCCTCTGGACTAATTGTTCCTTCTGGTTGATTAACAGCTATCGTTGGATCCGCTAATGGTTCCGTTGGCGTTTCGGTTAGAATTATTTCAATTGTTGGGGTCGGCTCTACTGTTGGAGTGTTGTCTGGCGAAGCCAGATCCTGTTCCGCAGGAGTTCCTGGCGTTGGTGTAACTTGTTCAGTTACGGTTGTTTCTGGAGTCGGCCCTTCGACAAGCTCAGGGTTAACCTCTTCCGCAAAAACCGGACGATAAATAAAAATCCCTCCAGAAATCTGAAGGACTAAAGAAAGAATCGAAACCCACGCAAAAAGTTTTTTCATTTTATAACAGGCTGCGCAGATTATACTACCCTATAATCTATATTGTCAAGTTTTTTCACAAAAGTCAACTGGCGATTTTTATATTGCCAAAACATTAATTGAAAGCTATTGAACCGGAGTTTCGGAGCAATGACCGGCGGGATTAGTTAATCCTTCATTAAAAGCACCTAAGATTCCGGCAAGATTAATAAATTGCTGACGCGCTGTTGTCGCAGTTTTACCTTTTAAGCTATCAAATTGTGCTGGAGTAATGGCACTTAACAGAACTTCCGCTGTAGCCAAATTAGCATTAATAGTCGCTCCCCATGCTCCATTCAAAACATTGAGTTTAGCAGCCATATACTGATGGGCGAGGTTGTAGTAAGCATTGCCACCCTTTGGCGAAGTCCAGAAAACTTGAAACCAAGTTTGTCCACTCAAAAAGAATGGTGTCTTTTCTCCTATCGGTAATTCTGTTAGGTGTTCATACCAATTATCATCGGTCGGTGCTCCACCCTTGAAGGAATTATTATGCGTCTTCCAATAACCTTGCGTTAGACTGCAGACGCAGGCCACTGTAATATCAACAGTCCAATCATCATCTCCAGTAGCTCCGTTGTCATTGGTAACAAAGGATGCAGTATTGTCTGCTGTTTGCGGTATGCCACATTCTTCTTTTGCATAAGGTCCCACATCTCTTGAATATTCGAAAGTTTTTGGCGCTGCAGCTAGGCAGACGATTTGATCTTGAGGACCGCCAGTATAAGTATCGTCGACTGTAATGCATTCATCCTTCTCAGTAATTGTTGCACTTCCAAAGCTTACGGCAGCATCACCAGTGTTGCCAGGGACCAAACCAGTCGTTCCAACAATGGCTGTGTTTGTCCTAGCGTCTCCGTTAGGTAAATCACCGCCGTAAGTGCATTCTAGAGTTTCATCAGGACCAAGTACGTAAGGTAAATCCTCATCGCAGACAACATCCATCGAGCCCACTACATCACTAATCGCGTCACTCACTGTATCAATGCTCGCCGATAAAGGTGCGATTTCATTGGGGTTGTGGACTGTAATAGTCCCGGAAACTGCCCAGTCGCTGTCTGTATAACCCGTTATATCTACTGTCACATCATAATTTACTTGAGATGTTTGGCCTGGTGAAAGAGTTAAAGCTGTTTGATCGCCTTCTTTATTAATTGTCCAGTCATATGTCCTCGTAAATGCTGTTGAGGCGGTCTTGGACACTTCCAAAGCGAGAATTTTCGTGTTGGTGTAGCGGCAAATAACATCATCATTCTTTCCAACAGAAACTGCTCCTGTACCTGTATCGACGGAGTGAGTAGTATCGCCAGCGTCTATGGTGTCGCTGTCATTAATATCGTTGAAGCACTCAAGTATTACATAATAGTTTACTGGTGTAGTTAGCGTCTCGCTTACATAATAAGTACCAGTATCTTCGGTGTGCTCATTGGTTGAGCCGTCAGCAGAAATTGTCTTTGATTCAACTTCTGTACCGCCTTCAGTAATACCAATCTTAATCGTGACCTCCTCAGTTGTACCTACGAAATCTTTGACCAACTGAATCTTTCCTTGCTGGCGGGAGTTGGTATAAGTACAGACCACTACGTCATTCTTGCCAACTGCTAAAGAGTTGTTGGCACCAGGAGTGACTGACTCACCATTCTTAGTGCAGGCAAGTCCTGAATCATAATTAGTCAAACCACCTGTTTCATCAACATAGTAAGTGCCAGTATCAACAGTGTTGGCTCCTGTAGTTAATGGAGCTGTACCATTTTCTCCTGTAAGTTGGGTATCTACATCATCATCACCAGCAGTGGTGCCGATGTTCAAAGTTGTTTGTCCGCCAGTTCCAACCCAGACTTTCTTTAGTTCAATCGATCCTGTCTGGCGGGTGTTGGTATAAGTACAGACCACTGCGTGAGTAGAGGCGACTACTAAAGAATTATTAGTACCGGGGGTAACTGGACCCCCATTATCTGTACAAGCTAAAGAGGTATCATAATTACTTAAAGTGCTGGTATCTTCAGACACATAATAGGTGCCTGTATTAACAGTATTGGTGCCGGTCGTACCATCAGTGCCGCTAATGGCTTCGGTATCAACCTCAGAACCACCAACTGATATACCAATATTAAGTGTAGTATCACCTTTTGTACCGACCCAGTGTTTCTTCAACTCGATTGAACCTTGCTGACGAGTATTGGTATAAGTGCAAACTACGGCATGAGTTGCTGCCACCGATAAAGAGTTATTGGCACTTGGAGTTACGGGTGAGTCGTTATCGGTACAAGCTAAGGATGAACTATAGTTTGTTAAACCACCGGTTTCGGATACATAATAAGTGCCGGCAGTAACTGTTTGTGCTCCTGTAGTAAGCGGAGTACCGCCACTAGTACCTGTTTGTGTCGAAACAGTATTAGAACCATTAGCAGTAGTCCCAATATTAAGAGTTGTTTGTCCGCCGGTTCCCGACCAGACTTTCTTTAATTCAATAGTGCCGTTTTGTGGAGCAACGACAGCTGATGCAGAAAGTGAGCGGTCTTGATTACCACCGCCGCAACTCAATATAACTGTTGAAGTCTGCTTGTCCCAGACAGGTGTACAAAGATCTTTATTTCTCATGTGATAAGGAGATCCTGAAATACCTGTTGCGGATTTTCCTGCGTCCCAATCAACTGTCGAAGCAATATGACCACCCCAAGCTATTATAACTGTTGAGCTGCTAGCTCTGAACGTTATTCTAACAACAGTTTCTGATTGTGCGGCTGCAAGATCACCTTCAGAATCATAACTTACACTAGTTATATGTCCGTTATAAATCGTTATTAATTTCTCTGCAGGTAGCAATGCATTAAAACTATTCTGTGGTTGAGGAAAGCCGCTTGGAAGAGGGACTGCAGCTGTTTCAGGTGTAGAACAAGAATATCCTACGCATGGATCAACGGTTTCTGCAATTCTTTGAAAACTTGTTAGATAATCTAAAGCATGTTTATCAGAATTTTTAATGTCATAACCTATAACAAGTTCACAATCCTTTTCCCATCCTGAAATTCCACAATCAGCATTTCCACTAATTGGGATATTAGTTAAAACCATTCTATAAGGAACCGATTGACCCTCTACATAATGCGCTTTCTGTTCATTGAGATTACCATTCTCCCATTGGACAGGATCAATAGGTGTATCACCTACACCACCATTTTTTCCTTGATCAAGATTAGCTGCCGGGTTTGCATCAGTAAAACTTACAGTTGCTAAAACTACACCATTTAAATCTTTAGCCTCTACTTTATATAAAGGCCTGTAAATTCCATCCAGTTGGTAATCATATTCAAAGCTTCCGTTAATGTCGGTTAATATCGGAAATGTTTGGGAAAGATTGTCGGCCATTATTAATAATGTATAGGTAGTAAACGGTAAAAATCCCTGACCGGTAATAATCGCCACCTCGGTTGGCGAATAATCGAATTTGTCAGTAAATAAAGCGGGAACAATGACGACCTCTATCACCCCTTCGCCTGCGGTTGTCGCTAACACTTCGTCTGTTGGTGTCGGAGTAGGGGCTTCCGTCGGCGTTACTTCAATTGTCGGTGTCACTTCGACTATTGGTGTTGGATTGGGAGTTAAAATCGGCTCTGCGGGCGGCGTCATTATTTCCGTAGGTGTTGGAGAAAGAGTTTCTGTTGGCGTCGCCGTCGGCTCGATGGTCGGAATCAACGTCGGTATCAAAGTTGGCTCAATGTTAGAGGCTACTTCTGGGAGAATTTCCGGACTCGGTTCTTGAGAAGGTATCGGTGTTTCGGTAACCGTTGCTTCCGGAGTAGGTGTTGGCTCTTCGGCAATCACGGGCTGAGCAAAAATTAAACCGCTGCCGATTTGAAAAACTAGAGAAAAAATCGAAACCCACGCAAATATTTTTTTAATTTTTTTCATTCTTTTAGGTGTTAATTTAAAAATATCCAACGCACTATCGGTCAAATTGCCCTAATTAAAATCTTTCTTATAGTAATTTATCAAAGACAATCTGTCAACTGGAACTTTTTGTATCAAACTTTAGGGATAAAGCGTCTTAATGCCGGTAATATCACCTTGGTCTAAAGTTGTTTTTGCCCCAATGTAGTAGCCATACATCACTTCGTCTTGGCAAACACTGTTATACAAATCATCCAGCCCCGCGCCATGTCCAAATTCATGCAAAGCCACGGTATCTAAATCAGTCGTCCCTGGGAAATAATCGGTATCAAACATGATATCGTATTCATAAATGGTTTTCGCCTTAAACCAGATGGCGGTCACGGCGATAACATTTGGATCGCTATAATTCCCATAAGAAACTGAATTTATTAAGTCATATTTCCCCCAGGGGTAACTTCCAGAAAGACCATCGCCAAAGATTGTAGCGGAAGTAGCCGCATCCCATTTCCTTGTTGCCCACAAAGAAACTCTTTCAAGGTCATTTGTACTGGGGTAATAATCTTCTACCCAATTCCATTTTGGCTTTGAACCAGAAAGAAAATCATAGCAAGCAGTGGATGGTGTTGGAGTTGGAGTTGGTTTTGGTTTTGCTCCTTTTGGCTCTTTCCCAGGCGCATACCTAATGAAAACAACCTTCTGCAAATCTTTTTCCGCTGGTTGAGGAAAAGGTGGAGTAACCGCCTTACCGCCTTTATTCCCTTGGGCAGCAGAAACAACACCAACCGCAACTAAGACCAAAATCAAACCTATCAATAAACCTAAAATCTTTCTCATTTCTTCACCCCCTTCCTACACAAATATCCTATTATTTTTCAATTTGTTTTGCAATAACTAATAATCT
>Ga0315285_10004695_pt1 | contig 14166 bp, 14 predicted proteins | sample YL17G09_36_MG_FD_203698 | JGI IMG/M metagenome (GOLD analysis project Ga0315285, IMG submission 203698) | Sediment microbial communities from Yellowstone Lake, YNP, Wyoming, USA - YL17G09_36 | ecosystem: Environmental > Aquatic > Freshwater > Lake > Sediment | place: USA: Wyoming | collected...
GGCAGAAGACATCCCAGTACGCTGGGTTCCGGATAGAAACAACCATGAGAACAGAAAACAAAAATAGACAACAGAAGAAAACAAGCAATCACACAATAAACAACTAATTTCTAAACAGCCTAGCGCGTGATTTCAGGTTACCGCTTAATTTTGGGTACATCTTAACTCGTATACGATTGAACAAGCGCGCGGACTCTACGTATTTCTCCAACTCAGGGAGACTTGATTTCGTGACATTCATCGTCATTTTTCTGCCTCATAAATGGAACAATACTGATAATCATCTGACACTGCCCGCGCAATTTCTCTTTCGTTTGTGTTTGGGAATGTAATGGCCCTTTGCATCGTAGAGTTCCCCGCGTAGTTGAGCCTCAAGTTCCATAATCTTTTCCCGTGGGCGAGACCGCAATTCCCTAGCGGGAGACCCCACGTAAATTGTCCATGGCTTACAATCTCTCCTAACGAGTGAATTCGCTCCGACAACAGCCCCTTCTCCTATGACAACACCTTGTAGAATGACCGCATTTGCTCCTACAATTGCATGTTTCCCGATCCTTACGAAGGAACGAATCGGGACACGGTAGGGAAGAGGCACTGTTGGACCGGTCAAGCAACCACCCAGGTAATCCTCGTCACCCGTGAAGACCCTAGTGCCACTCGATACACCGGCAAAGTCCTCCACCACAAACTCGCCCCCTCCGGTGATAGATGCGAATGAAGCAATATGCACAAAGCTTCCAATCGTTGTTTTGGCTCCGCCCATAAGGAACACGAAATCATCTATGATCACAGAATCGCCGATAGAAATGACTTCGGGTGCTACTATCTTGGCCATTGGCCATATCATTACATCTTGTCCCACGTGCGCCAATCTAAGACTGTAGACCTGATTCATGGTTCAATTTTCCTCTTGAATATGTTCAACGAAAGTGTGACCCTGTAGCGCGCTAATTTCAATAATCACACCGTTCCCTTTGCAATTCTTGGCAAGATTGTAAAGCAACTCCCCTTCATTTACTGTTAACCAAACTTCAATGGATGCTAACAATTTTTCGATTCCAGATGCTAACATTAGCTTTTGCACAATCTATCACTTTGCGCGTGCTATACTCTCTTTTGTAAGATAATTCCAAATTCTTAATGTATTCCTCATACCTATAATGCTTACGACACAAATAGCGTGCGCTATTTGCCAACCACTTTGTCAAGGAGTAGCCTGTGTGCTTTGGCGCGCGTGCGCCATTCACTCGAGAACAATGGCACTTGTGCAAGTCTGTTTCCAATTTGCTTGAGCAATGGATCCACGGCGAGGTACAATTCTCTCAAGAACTTTGCGATGAAACTACCTTCAGCAGCTAGAATGCCCAAGTAGGCGCCCATTCGGGGAAGGCTATCCCTACAAATATTGACGTTGATTGCTCTGAGCACGTACTTCCTTGCAACAGCATTTTCACCAAGGCGTGAGTATGCCAAGCCGGTGCTAAACAATAAGTATGCCTTCGTTGTCCTTGATATGTTTTGATCGTATTTGCCCAAGAAGTATCTGTCCATGATGATTTCCTCCTTCGTCCATTGCGACTGGTCCATAAGTCCGATGTTTTCGCCATGTAGGCGGTACTTTGCCAATGGGTCTTCAATAAAAAAGAACTCATGGTTTCTTGCTAAATCAACGACTAATAGATTGTCATTAACGTATTTTATATGTTCATCAAACTTGAAGTTCGTGACGTTTTCTGCGTTGAAAACAATGCTTGAGAGAAATATGAAATTTCCGCGGAGCAGTTCTTCGAGAATATCGCCACTCTTTTTCCTTCCTGAAGAATTAACCCACTGTGTGTATGTGACCCCTATAGGCTTACTATGGCGATCAATTATTTCTCCTTCCGACCAGACTATGAGATCCTCGTTTTGCTTCAATATGGCAAGCTGTTTCTCGAGCTTTGAGCTTACCCAGACATCATCTGAGTCCATAAGAGCTAAAAATTTTCCTTGCGCCCTGCTTACTCCGTCATTAAAAGCCTTGGCTATTCCACAATTCTTCCTGTGGAAAATAGCCACTATTCTCTCATCCTTTGCTTGATAATCCGCGATTATCCGTTTTGAATTATCTCTTGAACCATCATCAACGATGATCAACTCAAAATCTCTGAAACTCTGGTTCAAAACGCTTCCGATGGCTTCAGGAGTATATTTCTCACGATTGTAGGAGAGCATGACAACGCTGACTAAGACCAATGTTTTCCGCCCCTTGAGAGTTCTGTTCCAGTCCAATCATCCGGCATATTGCGTGACGCAATGCTGCACGTTCAAAAACCTAATAGATGTGCAACATAGTATAGCTTGCGTTGAACGTTATAAACTCGAAGGAATTGAAGACTACGAAGCCGACCATGGATATTGTAATAACAAGCAAAGGCGTTGACATTGCTCCCCGCGTGAGTGTTATTGTAGTTACTAACGTCTTCCCTAATGAAAACCTTGATGTAATGTTACACTCAACTGAAAAATTTTCTTTTAAATATGAGGCCATCATAATATTGAGCAACTTTCAGCAGAGAGAAGATGTTGAGCGTTATCTATTAGATTGTATTAAGTCCCTTCCTAATCTAGTGAAAATGAAAATTGTTTTAATGGACTTTGACAGGGGCGTGTCTTACGGAAAAAACTTGGGAACTGCTTTAGCTGAGTCCCCCAACTTTCTTTTTGTAGACGATGATGTCAAGATAACCGAAGACATAGAACCCCTGCTCCAATATTTGGAAAGCAACATATGTCAAGGTGTTCAGCCTCTAATTCTTAAACTTTCAAACCAAGGAATAGTAGATTCTGCAGGCGATTTCATAAAGAAAGATAAATGGAGAATCCTCTATGTTCCTTACTCTAGAGGAATAGGAAAGCCTATCACCGATTTACATGGAGATCTTTATGTTGAGGAGATACCGTCTATGAGAGGCGCTTTCATGATCGTAAGAAAAGAAGCTCTTCGGGCCGTCGATGGTTTTGACAACTCCTTTAACTTTGGTTATGAGGAGGTTGATCTTGGATGGAGAATGATTATTGCTGGTTATAAACTATTGATTGTACCAACCGTAAAAGTCCTCCATAAAGGTGGAAGGAGCACAGACCCAAAGAGAAGTGACGAAAAATCGTCTATGATGCATCTGGTTAACTACTATGCTATCAATCTAAAGATAACCAATTATATGTGGCCGTATATACTCGTGCAATTCTGCAAAAAGCTACTCGACTACGAGATTTGGAAGATGAGGAAGAACAAAGCCGGTTTTGTGGACGCAGTAAAAGGTATTTTAACTGCGACTAGACTTTTCATTGAACGACTCAGTTTTGTATCCTGTCACAAAAGGATCCTAGCCAAAAAATTTGGGTTCAAAGGCAGACAGAAGCTTGAAGAATTGGCAGAAGGAAGACGCTTCATTTTCGAGGAACGTGAGACGTGTATTCAGTCACGGTAGGCTAACCATAATTCTGTAATTTGTGAGCTCTCCAAGTCTTCCTTTCATCTGATGTGTGCGCGATATGCTTACCTGCCTTTGTAGACCTCACATTCGCCATTAGAGTACACTTTATTGAAGTCCGAGATGGGTAAAATATCTGAAGTGTTCCACCGATAGTCGATTACGTTTTCAACTACGTTCAGTTTATTTAGATACACAACAGATTTTTCGGAGAAAACAGTGACGTTTGAAAGTCCCTCCGCGAAACGAGTCATACCATAACAAATTAATATACCCCAAGTGGATGGCGAATCCGAGTATGTTTTAGAGCTCCCAGTATCAACATTCTTTGACAGCCACAAAGCACCGAACACTTCACTCTCATCGAAGTATCCAAACTTCGAGCGCAAGAACCATTGGCTCATCCGATATTTGCTTAAGGGCAATGAATAGCTTTGACTTCCTGTAACTTCATACACAAGACCTGACTGAAAGAGAAAATATGGCGCCAGCACACTCAACAATAAAATCGAAGCTGCAAGCTTCTGTAAATGTTGTTTCTTGAAAGCTAACCTAGCAAGGAATTCCGCGCCAAGTACAGCTAATCCTGCCAAGAAAAACAGTAGTACATGATAGAACCTTGCAATGCCTAAAGTATTGGCTAGTCCTGGTACTAGGATAAGCAGAGCCAACAGCCCTCCAGCAATCAACGAAAAGATATAGTGTTCCTTTTCAAAATGAATGCTCGCTCGTTTTATGATCAATCCGATAAAGCCAAGGATGATGAAGAATTCTGTGAGATAGGCAAAAGCTCTGCCAAATGAATTCCAAATAGTAGGCGGAGTCTCGAGTCCCAACCCCCTTAGCACCTCTTGTCCTCTCGATTCAGGATTGAAAAACTGATTTGATTGTTCGTAGACATGGTTCGCAAATGAAATCAAACTGTCATAAACAGCAGCGTTAGATGTATGAAGATACCAAGAAAACATTATAATGAAAAAGATAACCAGCATTGTTACGGTTATATTTCGGCTAGGTCGTTTAATCACAATCAGAGAAATACAAGCGACGGCAAGAAAGAACAAGAAGATTTCTGCAAGTGCATAATGCGACACTACTAGACTAGCACTGAAAATCACGAAACACGCTATTCTATTAAGAGGTTTCATCTTTTCTCTCAAAACTACAAGCAAAAGCAAGACGAAAAACAATTCTGCAACCATCTGTCTCTCCAATCCTACTGCCTCAGTATAGAAAGTTGCCTGCGCCATAAAAAGAAAAGTCGCAATGAAAGCACCTTTTTTGCCTACATTTGGTTCCCAAAATCGGTATAAGCACAAGGGCACAAAAGAAAAAATTATTGGAAACAGCATCTTAAATGTCCACGTTGGATCTAAGTTTAATAGAGTTGAGTAAATTGTGGGAAGGATGGTAATACTTAGCATTGGGTTTAGCCTACCGTATCCGAGATCCCGGATGGTTGGGGGAGTCGAACTCCAATGCGCACCGTTTTGTGTGAGCTTAAAGACAAAGAATTCAGCAGGGGCGTCCGAACCGAAAGAAACTATGTAATTAGATATTAGCGATGAATGATAGAGGAGACAGAGTGCGATCATAAGCACCGCAAAAGGATAGACATTCGAAAGTGATATTTTCTTGCAGATAACTGCAATAGAAAAAAGCGACGAGATTGTTACAATCATAATGAGAAGAAGCAGATTGTTTCCATAGATATTCACCCATGCTGTTCCGACGACGCTCAAAATTGGAAGACACACAAAAAGCAGCGCAAATGGAGACGGAAAAGCAACACCATTGTCAAAGAACTTAACGTCCTCGCTTCTTAAATAGACTAAAACTGTACCTATGAGGATAAGGCTATTCAATATAATCATCAGAGGCACTAGCGAAAGCGGTCTTGAAACACCAAGTAGAAAAAGGAATTCATTTATAAAAAGCCCAAACAGCATAAGAAAAGCAACACTAAACCCGACCGAGAAAACTATAGTTTCCAATCCGTCAAGCTCGTTCAATTTCAGCAACTTAATAATGATGAAACCTGGGACAAACGTGAAAAATATAAACCCGGTAATCTGTCTGGCAATTGGAACGTCTAAGATCGCTGTGGTGAGCATCACGAATTGCAAAAACAGTACGACCATCAGAAATGTGGGCTTTTTTTGAGCTATAATGGAATTCATAGAGTGAAACCCCTTTTGCATATTTGGAGTTTGATGTGAGTTTGTATCTGATATAGTAATACAAAAGATTTATTATCTCATTCACAGCATACTTATGTGATAAGCACGTGACCAGTATGATAAGCAATCGAAATGTTTTAGTTCGTGAATTGCAGATTGTGAAGAAGAGAGCGAAGAACGTGCAAAAGACAGGGTTTTGGGAGATGCTACTAGTTTCGTTTCTGATCGTAGAAATTTTCAGTTTATCTTTTGCGCTTGCTTTGTTAACCGACAGTGTTGTTATAAGGAGTACTGGCGAAATAGTAGCTACGAATAAGATAACTGCAAGAAGCGGCTCTGCTGAAGACATCCAAGCGGCAGTAGATGAAATAATGGCAATGGGCACAGGAGGCACAGTATATATTCCAGAAGGAGATTTCGCTTGCAATCAATCTTCAGGCGGAGCAGTCAAAATTAACCTCGCTAGTTTACCCGCTGGAGCTACTCTAAACATATTTGGAGCAGGCGGAAGCGTTAACGCAACAACACAGTATGGCGACTACCGTATGATGCCCGCCACAATATTGCGGTCAAACGCAAGTGGTGTTTATTGGTCTTTCTTTTATGTAGGCGGCGCTGCTGGAAAGCATATCCGAATCTCAGGCATAGCGTTTCTTGGCGTAGTTCCCAACATAAGTACTGATGACGGTCAAGCACTCAACTTATTTAAGGTTGAGAACTTCCGTATTGACCACTGCTTCATGGACTCTTTCAATAATGCTGCTATTCTAGCTCACATGTGTAAGGGCTTAATTGACCACTGTGATATTGACGACACTTTTGCTGAACATCAAGCTGTGCCGCCTGATGAGGTTCCTTGGGGTTACGGCATCGCTGTTGCTGGAGACTCGAATACTGGGTTTGGCGGTCAAGCAACGTGGATGCCTTTGGATGACATTCTTGGGAAATGGGATACGGGGTATACTTACATGGCTGGGCCAGTCTACATCGAAGACTGCACTTTCAGAATGTGTAGGCACGCAATAGCAAGTGCACAATACAGCTACTTCGTCGCAAGACACTGCAAGTTTCTTACTCCACGGTCTAGCGGTATGCAATACATGGACGTGCATGGAGAGCCATTCCCTGCAGGAAGAGGACTCGAAGCTTATGATAATGAAATTTATGGATATACAAGAGGATTTGGAATACGTGGAGGGGGTGGAGTGGTGTTCAACAACTCTGCTCCGAATATGCCTCTATTCATGTATATACACAATGAAGGCGAAGTTCCAAACTTTCAGAATCCTAATGACCTCTGGATTTGGAACAACAATTTAACAGGGGTAAGTGACGCTATTTGGCTTCTTGGAGACCCTTTACCAGTTGCAGGCGTAGATTTCTTCCACGATATTGTAAGTGAAGGAGGCCCAACAAGTCCAGCACCGCCAAGACCTGGATACACACCATATCCTTATCCTCATCCTCTAACAATTGGATAAGCACCTTAGGGCACAACACATTTGCAGAAACCTGATGCGTGCGTCTTGTGTAAGTCCACATTGTTGACCCATTATGAACAGTCAGTCATCTAGCAAGAGCGCAACTTTATTCTATATACAATCAGAATCGCCTATCGTGAAAAACCAATTTCCTTCGACGCTACGATAGGTGCTTCTGAATGCACTATCACTTGTGTTGATTCGGCAAATCAGTTTCTGCGAACTGAAAGTATCCTCCACAAAACCCTGTTCTACGAGACAACCATAATACAATTGATTTTTCATCATCCAACAAGTTGCCAGATCAGCATTTGCTTTAGCAAAATAATCACAAGCTAGTTGAATCAAAAAGTGGATACCTTCTTTGGATTTCGCAAATATATCAACGATATAGCCTTTTTTCCATCCAACAAAACCGCGAACTTCGGTCGATAAGACAACATATCCCTCGACTGCGTTGCTTCTTTCTATTGCCAGAATCACGTAGTTGGAATATGGTCTCTCAATATACCTCCAATTCAGATACTTTTCATTTCTAACAATGAGAAGTTGATGCTGGACTGAGGCTTCCTTCCATAGTCTATCGAATTGCTCATCAAATAAGGTTACGGTACGTTTTGTGAAACTATCTGGACGTAAAGGCTCGTAACGCTTAACAAGCACGCCCGTGCTTCTTTTCAAATTTCTGATCAAGACCATAATATTTAAAATTGATTTGAAATGAGGTTGGTTGAAAAGGTCACGGAGTCTTGCAAGTGTGAAAAGAACAAGAGCCTTTTTGCTAATCATTTTGGTCAGCACAGGTATTTCTGAAACATGAAACCATCCGTATTTCATATGACCGTGATAAGCAGGCTCGTTAGGTACTCCATACGAGAGTACGAAACCTTCGCTTTTTGCTTCTTGCACTAACTTCCTTCCCATTTCGACGAACAATCCTTTGCCTCTAGATTCTGGATGAACTGCAAGATCCACAGCTTGGGAACCTTGAACTGTGGCTTCATTGACCTTAATTGGAACTCCGATGAGACCCATGGTACCCACGATTTTGCCATCAGAATTGCCGAAAACCTGAAGAAAACCAAAAGGGTTTTCCTTAAATTCCCATCGCCATCGTTTGAGGTCACATTTGTAACTCGGAAAGACAATATTCATGAGCTTCAAGTAATCTTTCTCGTCTCCAACCTCATACGATCTTATAGTCCAAGAATGTCGGTTCATTCCTTTCACCAAGTATAGTAGAACTCAGGAGCGCAAAAGCTCATTCAATTCCTGTATGGATGCCTAACATGCCTAGCTTACTGCTTCAAACGCGCTCGGGAATCTTTTCTATTTGAAATGGAACACTTCTTTGTTCTTCAGGAATCTTCCAATCTTTGTAAGAACCGGTCTTTTCTGTGTGTCGAATACAATGGCGATTTGGCTTCTGAATTCTTTGATCGCGGCATCCTTCTGCGGGAGGAACTCAGAAACATCAATTACTTTCAAATTGTGTTTGAAAATATTTAGCAATCTATCTATTAAGGGACCAATGCGAGAGTATTTCTGCGTTATTGAATATTGGTACCTCAATGCTGAACTTTTGACTCCTCTAATAGAATCCAAGATTATGTGATTTGCTGCTCGATGATCCATGTTGTAGTCTTTTTCGTAAGGAAAATAAATCTCTTCTGGGAAATCTCTTTCCAAGATTTCCTCGACTCTTTTTTCGGCTTCTTTTCTGTTTTGCCATAAACCACCATCTTCGAAATCGAAAAATATCAAATTCCTTTCTGGTACTCCCAGTATTGCCGTAGCTCTTATAACCTCCTCTTTTCTGATACGCTTTAGTTCTTCAGGGGTTGGATTCGAATTTATACCCAAGACTGTTGACAAAGCATGCTTGCCATCGGTCATAACTACTATTGTCACTTCATACCCATCCCTTACCTTCTTGATTATCGTTCCCCCACACCCGAGAGTTTCATCATCAGGATGCGGGGCAAAAACTATCATTTTTTTACTCAACTTTGTCTTCGCCCATCTTTTGCCAACACATACGCATATCTTAAGAGTTCGCTATTAAGGATTACTTTGCTCAATTCATCGATGTTCAGCCCGCGTTGCCTTGGCGTGCAGTCAGAGAAAATGCTTACCAGGGAGAATAGTTGACTGGCTTTCGTTCTTTCAAAGATTCTTCAACACATTCAAGAAGTCTGACAGCATTCCTGCCATCCTCTCCCGTCACTGGTGAATCAGAACCTTTCTCCAGACTCTCAACGTAGCTACTGATCAATTCAAAATGCCCCCACTGTGGCTTCTTAACTTGATCTATCGAAAACTTCATCCATTTTCTGAAGAGTCTTTTCTCATCGGTAAGCCAACTCCGTGCAACGCCTGCCACGTTAGCTGGAGACTCCTGCGTTCTCTCTATTATGTAACCATGAGGCAAGAAAGTCTGTACTCTTCGCCCATTAGAATTAATGACTTCGTACACTATTTCAGGTTCTTGTGCAACCCATGAGATCTCCATAATGCCATAACGTTGAGAGGAAGTTCGCAATAAGACTATGAAATCATCCCACACAGGATACTTGGCCTTTACACCTAAAGCGTACACCTCTTCTATATCCTTCAAAAAATGCAATTGGAGATATGCAAGATGGCAGCCTACCTCCCACAGGATTCCTCCGTTTTCGGGATTCAAGTTCCAATCATGGGCCAAATCATGAGCTTTGAGAAACCCGAAATTCTCCTTGTGAAACGTTCTGAAAGATGTCAAACCGAAACCTTCAGAATCCGCAATTGATTTCAAATGTTTGACATGTGGGTAGAAAAGCTGATTGTGACAGACGCAAAGCTTGATTCCATGTTTTCTTGACTCTTCGATCATTTTCTCGCATTCTTTGCTGTTTCGGGCCATAGGCTTCTCCATCAGTACATTGAGTCTAGCCTTTGCAGCGTCACGAACTATAGATTCATGTGTCGAAGTGGGAGTACATATGTCGACAAAACCAAGATCATTAATTTCAAAAAGATCCACGGTGTTTGAAAAGACTTTATCAATTCTATAGAGCTCGGCAAAAGCCTTCGCTCTATTGATGTCGGCATCTACTACAGCAACAACGTCAACTTTGCTCATTGCCTTATACACGCGCATGTGAATGTTGGCAACCCTGCCACAACCTATCAAACCAACCTTCATTTCAATTCACTTCTTCCGGCGTTATCTACAAGACATGAACGGGCTTTTCTCTTAAATCTTGTTTCCGATTGCACATGCTCTTGCCCTTTTGGGGCTTCTGTTTACGAGAAGGCTTCCTACAATGTTGGAGCATAGGAATCCAAGTGGCCTCTAATATACCCTACGTACCAGGCCGTCATTTTAAATGCAGATAGAAATGATAAAAGGAAAACGACCTTTCTGTTTGTCAACTTGAAAAGGGTAAACGCATGAAAAAGGCCAGACAGAAAGGCGGCGGGAGGAAACATTCTGTAGTGCTTAATCATTCCCCTATTCTTATGGAGAAAATAATGAGTAAAATATCCCCGAAGCCAATACCTGCTCCATAAGTCCTTCCAAGTCAACCCGTGTCTTTCATAATCAAGGAAACCCACATCAGCAGTAGACAACGACCATCCTGCCCTTCTGGCTCTGATTTCAATATCCCAATCTTCATTGTATCCCCTCAGGTTCTCATCGAAACCTCCCACTTCCTTAATGAGTTCACTTCGATAAATCGAACCGCCTGTCCCCAAAGCTTTCGAGCGACCTTTTATCGACTGGTAATTTACCATCCTGCCAGCAGCACGAGAGTATGCTTCTAATGTACTCAGCCAATTCTTTCCATATTCCAAGGCCTGTTTTCCCTTCGCGATTCCAACTTCCGGATGCTGCTTCATGAATTTGACCAACCTTCTCACAAAATCCTTTGAGAGCACCATATCCCCATCGACCCAAAGAATGAACTCCCCTTGACCATTTTCGGCAACGATGTTTCTCGCATGGCCTAACCCTTTCCAAGGGGTATGAAAAACTATTGCAGGGATATTCATGCGTAAGACGCAATCTTGAATAATTGAAAGAGTATTGTCTTTGCTACCATCATCCACAAAAATCACTTCCATGAGTTCATGCGGAAAGTCTTGGTCAAGAATGCTGCTGATAGCTTCTCTGACAAATTCTTCGCCGTTTCTTACGCACACGCCGATTGTGACCTTAGGTTTCATGAAATATCGCCATGTTCCCTAGCATATGCCAGCTTACTCGCCAGCAGGAGTCCACTGCAAAACAGTAAGCTCAAGGCGCGCCAATGCTGTGTCCATATCCATTCAAATGAGCTCTGAGAAAGCCGAAATACCAAGCAACCTTCTTGAAATAGTATTGCAGCGGTAAGAAGAAAACGATTTTTCTATGTGTCAATTTGTAAGCAACAATTGAACGTTGCAGACCGGCAAAAAAAGCTGAAGTAGATATACTTCTCTGGTATTTGTGGAGAAAATAGTGTCCGCCATAGCCATACCAAAAATTCTCACGCCAAATCGCTCTAAATGTTTCTCTACGTCTGTCGTTGAAAACAGCATCGGTGATAAAGTAAGTGTACCAACCAAGCTGCCCAATTCTATATTCAGCGTCCAAATCCTCCAAGGCACCATTAATATTGCGGTCAAATCCTCCTACTTCTCTGATGGCTTCGACCCTGTAAATGCAGCCTCCAGCCATGTGAAGAATTGGTTTCAACGATGCCTTCTTGCCGTGAATATAGTTTGCAACTATCCATTCAATGCTCTCTAATGATGCAATCAAGTTTTCTCCCGGATACATTGCAAACTTGCCACCAGCAATCCCCACTCGCGGGTTTGACTCCATGAAATAAACCTGTTTGCTCACGTGATCTCTTGCTAGGACCATGTCGCCATCAACCCAGACAATGTAGTCGCCATCTGCATTGTCAACAACCATCTGCCTCGCGATTCCCAGTCCTTTGTTTTCTTGAAAGAATCTAACCTTGATGTCACTGTTCAAGAAAGCGTTTCTAATAATGGTTACCGTGTTGTCTTTGCTATGCCCATCAACCACTATGACTTCCATAAGCTCATGAGGGAAGTCCTGACCAATAATGCTGTCTACTGCTTCTCTGATTGTTGCCTCGCTGTTCTTAACGCAGAAGCCTATGGTGACCTTGACGTTAGAACGCATCGTACCCCCTCCATTCAAAGAACTAAACCAGCAAGCAGACGCTCACTTTTTCCTTGCTAGGACGCCTATGTTGGCCCCCATGAGCCTTAATGGTGAAACATACCTTTCAAGAAGGACTTCCAGCTTTTCTGAAACAAGCCTGAGACTTTCACCTATCTTCAGAATTCTTCTTATCCTCGGCGGAACGTGCAAGAAATCAACACTTCGAATAGTAATGATCTTAACATCCTGTTTTCCCAGAAGTTTTTTCAGCTTGAAAATGTGGAAAATATGCTCCTTTTCAACACATACATTCGATTTTACATAGCTAGGCTGTCCTATAAGCAGTAAGATCACATTTTCGAAGATGGCAGTACTGAGAAAATTAGGAACAGTCAAGCATAGGTATCCTGACATGTCAGCTATTCTTGAGAGTTCACCAAAGGCTTTTTCATAGTCCGGCACATGCTCCAAAGTCTCTGAACAGATAACGATGTCGCCGACCTCTTCCTTGAACGGTAGAAACTGAGCGTCGCCAACAACTAAGTCCACGTTGTCTTGAAGTTTTAACCGCTTAGCCAAATCTCTCGCTATGTGTACCGCCTTTGCTGATATGTCTAATCCGACAATCCTTCCTCCCCTCTTAGCGATATTCATAACAAACCCGCCGAGTCCACAGCCAACTTCAATTATGCGCCGCTCGCGGAGATCACGAGTAACGGGGTCAAGCATTCTCATCACTAATTGATACCAAGGATCCGATAGTGAGAGCTTATCTTGAATCATATCAGATTTGATGTCTTTCTTCATCCTTCTTACTCTCAGGCATCTTCAAGTATAGGTGGAACAACATCGCCTGTGACTTTGCGGTAGGCATTCAGCAGCCAAAACTGAATACTCCATAAATATCTGGAGACGACGAAGCCTTCCTTCGGAAAAACCTTCGCAAATTCTCTAGGATTCTGGCCAACAGTCACTAGGCCGTCAGGATCTCCTACCTTCTCCTTGACAGCAAGCTTCAGAAACTTGACTCCAGAAGGCTTGTAACCCATTATCTGCGAAGCCACCCAATCAGCCGACACCACATCAACACTTGCCATAATAAGGCCAAGCTTAACCGGATGACGCCCCAGACCAACCAGGCCGTCAACAATAGTCAGATGCGGATGCAAAACCTTGTTTATGCCGACGATAGCTTCATCTAGATATTTATGATAGATCATTTTCCTCGGAAAACCGATACAGCCAAAAATGTTCTTCATTGCACACGTAATCTTCGTAGCACGCATAATCTTCAATTTCGGAACGTTGATGAACAAATCACACTTTGTCAAGGTCTCAGGCACTTTGAACGAGATTTTGCGTCCATTAACTTCGACAGTCTTGTCGAGCAGAACATCATTGGAAAGGTTGAAAAGCTCAACATTCTTCTCCTTTGCTAAACCATCATATCCCAATACTGGAAAAGCGTATTTTGTGCGCATTGCTGAAGCGTCGGCCTCAGCGACCTTGATGTCAACATCTCCGAATTTCTCGCGGACATAATCGATTATTCCTGAGACAACTCGTGGATCCGTAGTGTACCCGGTGCTTGCATCCCAATAGTAGCAGAGGTTAGGCTTCACCACAACGGTCTTCACTGACGCACTCGGTTTGAAACCAATCAAGTCTAACACTTGTGAAACCGAATCTTTCAAGTTGCTTGAAGCATCTACTTTCACGAGTCCAACAACATTACCCATCTGTTCACCACCAATCTATGCACTCTTTTGACTTGCCTTCTCGTACGCAGTTTGAATAAGTTCAACAGTCTTCAACCCTTCAACAGCGGGAACTGGGGATTCAGTGTCATTGCGGATACAGTCAAAAAA
>Ga0315285_10004696_pt1 | contig 14164 bp, 15 predicted proteins | sample YL17G09_36_MG_FD_203698 | JGI IMG/M metagenome (GOLD analysis project Ga0315285, IMG submission 203698) | Sediment microbial communities from Yellowstone Lake, YNP, Wyoming, USA - YL17G09_36 | ecosystem: Environmental > Aquatic > Freshwater > Lake > Sediment | place: USA: Wyoming | collected...
CTTGCCGGTTTGTCCTCACTTTGTAAGCCTTGAACATTTTGCCGCACATTCGACAGCGTTCCCGCTCTTCCTCTTGTACTATGAAGGACTCTTTTTCGATTCTTGCTTCCATGGATCCACTGTGTGAACATTGATGCTTCGAGACGATATGCGTTGTGAAGCGCTAATCAGTATGCTCAATCTCGAGTGTAATTCGCGAAAATAGGCGCGCATCGTTAGGGGGTAAGTTTTTGAGTGAATTCTACCCCTCGCAGTGTTTGCTCACTATCCTACCTTTATCCTATACCATTGGTATCCAGATGTATCCTGAAGCGGCTATAGGTTTTAGCTGTCCATTGGAAACATATGGATAGTTGTCCGTTAACCGTCGTGGTCCGTCGTCGTTATTTGGTTGGTTGCTTTGGTTTCCCGATTCACAGTCTAGCGCGCGTTATGTGTGAATTAATGCTTGACCTTAAAAGAAACTTGCTCTCATAAATTGAGGCATGAGTACGCCTCTAACAATTCGCGGCAAAGCAATTCTTATTACAGTCTTAATATTAGCTTCTGTTGTCTGCCTATATGTTTTGAAGCTTCAAAGCGAGTATTTTCTTGTTTTCCTTTTCGCTCCCCTGCTGATTCTGGTATTGGGAAAAGTAGCGGAACTGATCATCCATACTCTTGAGATGATTTCTACTGGTCCTCTTTCTATTCTGAAACCAACTAATAGTGTGCGCTTGGTTGCTTACTACACTTTTTTCTCAATATTCTTGTCAGTCTTGATCGAAAACTCGATCGTTCTTTCTATTCTTAACTTCAGATTTGACACATGGCAAGTAGCTACTATTAGCTTGGGACTCGCTTTTTTGCCGAGAGTGTTGAGTTATGCCGGTAGCATGGAGAGAGCTCGGAGCATCCTTCTTGCGATTCTTACGCCATTGACTCTAACCGCAGCGTTTGTTCTCTTTATCAAACCTGCAAAAATTATTTTTAGCTTTGAAACCTTCGAGTATTGCTTTATTGGCAGCTTGATCCAAACTGCCCTTGGGGATTTGACATTGTACTTTGCTAGCTTCATAGGAATCATCAATCCCGCAATCACGATCGAAACTATCTCTCTGATAGATTTGGATCGGTTAGTTCGCTCACAGCTGGAAACGATAAGGTGGGACAGGATCTGCCAGATACTTGAGGAGCTTAAACAACTAGGCCGAATCGATGTGGTTCAAAAGGTTGTTAGATCTATGAGTTTCTTTCTAGAGGAGTCAAGAAAGCGCCGAGCCAAATTGGCACGAGTTGCCTTTGCCGATGATCTAGCCGGAATGATCATTTCTTCTCCCATTCTCGTGGAAGACTTGTTACCTCTCCTTAGGTCTCTTCAAGAAGACAAAGAAGCTGAAGTCAGAGCTTGCGTAGCACCGTATTGCATTGTATTGTCAAACAAAAAGTCATTCAAAGGTCTGAAGAACATTTCTGAATGGGTAAATGACAGTGACGTCGGAGTTCTGGAATACGTCGCAACAACGGTTGAGAAAATGCTGCACGGACAGGATCCAAATGCGCCATTGTACGCAACAAGACTCTCAGCGAATCCAGCCTTTGCCCAGTGGTTGTATGAAAAGTTTGAATTGAGCCCACAGTCAAGGTCCAAGAAGATAGCTCAGGAGCATAGACCTACCAGCATGTACGATGTATACGACGGTGTCCTTTGGGAAATGCGTCCTAATCCTATTATTCAGACTCTCAAAACCGCCTACCTAGTATCACCTGATACTATCTCAAAACACATTAACGAATGTAGTTTAAATGCTGGCCCAGAACTGAGAATGGTGGCAGCAGCAGCGGCTTCTGATCCAAACTTCGCGGCAAAGGACCATGCGATGACCCAAATAAGAAAAAGATTGGCGAAGGACAAAGATCCTAAGGTTAGAATGGCTCTCTCCCTTTTCTACAAGTCTTCCTTCCAAAGAGAAAGCGTACTTAGCGCACATGCGATTCAAGAAAGAAATTTAGCTGATAATTAGCAAAAAGCCTTGTTCGCATCATATGGAGCTGAGGGATAGACCGCGCGCGCCCTGGTATTAGTCCTAGTTCGTGTTGAGGGGTAAGTTTTTGAGTGAATTTTACCCCTCGCAGAATTAACTCACTATCCTATCCTTATCCTGTTCCAGTAAGTATCCAGATGTATCCTGAGCGTCCATTTGGAGGCGTAAGGATACCTGTCCACTAACCGTCCGTCGTCCGTCGTCGTTCGTCGTGGTCGTCGTCGTTCGTCGTGGTCCGTCGTCGTGGTCCGTCGTCCGTTGTGGTCGTTGAAAGGTTGGTTGGTTGGATAAAACTTTAATATAATTCTGTGGGCTTGGGAGGGAGAGAAAGAACATTGGAAATAACATGTAGATTTTGTTTCAAAGCGTCAGTCACTTGTACCGAGTCCGAAATTCTAGTTTGGCATGAAGATTGGAGGGTGCTTTGTTTGCTTGTGGCTTCTCTAAAACTTTGTGTGGAGAGTGTTAGAGGCAGACTGAGCCTTTACTCAGACCTGCACGCCACCTTAAGCCAAGGCGTCCTACACCGTCGTTGGTTCTCATCAACGGATATGCTTTTTGCTGGATTCTCACCGCGTGCAATTACACTTGATTGCTCTGAAATCAAGACCTAACTCTCTCCACACTGAAAGCGTGTCCTTGCAGATGCCCCACTCGATCCCGCAAGACTCCAGTTGATCACCCACAACCCGATACATCATCAGCCTCTCTGCGAAAGGAGGCTTCTTGCCCCAGTTGCTCTTCTCAGTCAGATACACGGTCCACGACTTGTCCTTGCAATAGATCAAAGTTGTAGTCAGACCTCTGAGACAGCCTAAAGTTACTCGGCTAGGCTCCACCTTACGGATCCAGTCGACCAGAGTTTTGTATTCGTCCTGCCATCCCAGAATAGGAACCATTGGGTCAATCCTAAGCCTTACTTCGTAGCCTACCTCCCTAGCTTGCCTAGCAGCCGCCAACCTTTCTTGAGACGTAGGCGCGTACAGCTCCCATCTCTTAGCCACTTCCTCCGAGTTGACGCTCCACGCCAGAATAGCGTTCTTCTGCCACTCATGCTTCAGAAACTGTTGGATGTTTGTCGATTTCGTAAGGAACATGACCTTGTGCTGTGTGCCATCAAAGAACTGCATAATCCACTCGCTGAAAGGCAAGGCTTCCCGAGTGCCCTCATCCATCAGACTGTCAGACAATTCGCCAGTATCAATGATTTCAGGCGGCAGACTCTTGTCCGCTACAAACTGGCTGATGCCTTTGACGATTCTCTCTCTTGACTTGAAGACCATCGGTATTCTGCCGTTCGGCTTCTGACCGTAGAACCTGAATGTCCCTTTAAGGTAACACCACGCACAGTTGTAAGGACATCCATTCGCCCAAGCCAAGAGCATGAAGTGAGGACACACCACATCTGTATCATTAACCGGGAAAGGAGTCTTGTCAAACCGCCTCAGCAAACCTTCTCCAACTGTTGATACTTGATTACGGACTTTTCCATCTAACTGCTTATACTCTTTGAATTTTATCATTTCTTTCTCCTCTCTGCTTCCTTTTCATTTCAAACACTCTCCACCGCGACTTCCTGCTGAAGTCTGCCAACTGCTTCCCTGACGCTTTGAGAAGCTACAGCAATTTCTTCGATTGTCTCCACACTCAAAGTCTTCCGTTCAGTTCGCAAGATACGTTTCAGATGGTCAACGAGCATCTGCTTTTCAGGCTTCCTAAACTCGAAGACGCCCCCGGCAGCTCTGCTGACAATTGCAGGGTCAATAGATTCAATCTTGTTTGTAGTGTAGATTGTGACGGTCCCAGGATACTTTTCAAGCAGGCTCCTCAACGCTCCCTGCGCAGCGTAGCCTAGCCGGTCTGCTTCGTCAAAGACAGCGAACTTCTTCAACCCAAGCCCCTTAGCGTTCCACATAGCTCTGACCTTCATGAAATTCTGGACTTTCTCCCTGACCACTTCAACTTCCGCGTTTAATGTCGCATCAATGTTCAGCACAGGCGACCAGCAGCCCTCGTATTCTTCAGTCCAGTTGACGCCATTCAATATGTCTTTCCATACCGCTTCAGGCTTGAACACTTGCTGTTTCACATAGTAGTCTCGAACGAAAGCTCTAGCTGCAGCAGTCTTGCCCTGTCCATAGTCGCCGTAGAACACCATTGACAGAGGGAAAGAGTTGGTCATTACGAAAGCTCTCAGATACGGACCTACCTCGCCTACGAGATCTGCAAGAGTTGCTGGCCTGTATCTTTCAATCCAAGGCAGATTATTCTCTGATTCACAGCAAACGCATGGAACGTCATAAGAAACCTTGATATGTCTGAGCTTGAGCTTAGGCAGAGCTGGCTTTGGCATCTCAATAGTATTCATCAAAGTTTCTTCGAGTTTCCTCGCTTCATCGACCCTTCCGAGATTCTTCAGCTTTGTTATCTGAGCTTTCCTGCCCGCCAACACCATCTTTTCATCTTTCCATGTTTGCACTTGACTCACCCGCAAAACTCTACCATAGACTTGCTTAGTGCCGCTTCAAGAGGAGCTGCAGCTTTGATCAGTCGGTTATGGCGTGCAGGTATCGTGGCCAGCTTTTCGCTAAGCCATTTTGAGAGAAGACGCTGCATCTCGTCTGCTGTCCTGTCCAAGTTGTCATAGTAGAACCTGTTGAACTCGCCCCACCATTTACTCTGCCTCCACTGAGCAACTTTGACTGACAAGTACGCATCACTCAGCCACTTGTGACATTTGGCAAATGACGGGTAAGCCTTTCCAATGCCTACTCGGTGAGTGGCAGAATGGCTTTGTCCAACGTCAAAGATTTCTCCTTCCTCAACCACCTGACGACCTTTCTGCGTAGGCTTTACCGTGTGCATCAGAACCTTTTTGTTCTCGTCATGCGGACCTGTATGAGCGACGCGCTCTGCATGATGCTGAACTAGCCCGAAGTGAGCCAACCATTTTGAAATTCTCGTTAGTTGCATTGAACTGTAGCTTTTCAGAATCTCATCGTTATAGTTCGAGCCTAGATACTCGAATGAGTATTCGCTGTGAGTTTCAAAGTACCTGTACAATGCCAGGAGAACATCATTGAAGTTGCTCGTTTCGCCAGCCCACAATCCTGACGGCAACTTCCCTACTGGCTCCCAGATGTTATCCACGCTATCCATCTCCACACTCAAGAATCTCTACTTTTTCGCTGTTCCAATCTGATTGTAACATAGGTCACACCAGAAAGAAGGAGAGCTGTCAAAGCTCCCGCTACCAACTGCAATATGATGCCATCCATTTGTCTACACCGTGACCTTGAGAGCTAACTTCTCCTCTTTCTGCTTCTGAGCCTCACAGATCTCCTCACCAGCTTCTTCGCCCACCAGAAAGTCCAAAGTTATCTCGCCGAACTGCTTGTGAATGTCTATGATTGTCGGTGTCAACCCAAGCACTTCTCCAGCTATGTTTTCAAGCCTCCAAGTCAGGTCCCTGTCCTCTACATCTTTGAACATTGCATTGGTTGATGTTACAAACTTGAACTCGCCATGAGTCCTCACCCAGCTCACAGCCTGACTGAAGCCCCAGATTGTTTCATCTTCGACATGCTTCAAGATTTGCTCGACAACATAGTCTGGAAGATAGCTTTTGCTCTTCGCTTGGTATGCCCACAGAATGTTCTTCATTTCGTTTCGGCTCAAAGCACTGTGAACGCTCTGGTTGATGACTGGAGTTATCTTTTCCATAGACTTAATCATATTCGCGATTTTGCCTGACAGCTCCTGCTCGAACCCTTTAAGGTCAGGTCTAAGATGGAACTGAAGCATCTCGATGTCCTTCACGTTTTCTTTGCCGACATAGTTGATGATGCTGTCCAAGCCCTTCAATGGAACCTTGAAGAACTGTTCTGGAAACTGCCACATGCCACACCAGTTGTGACAAGCAGGCTGCTTGATACCTCCGCGCATTCCTTCCCGCTCAGTTCTGAATCTGGAAAAGATTTTCACTCCGCTCTTGCCTTTGATGATGTTGTTGCCAGCATGCACACCTACCCAGGTGCTCACATTCTTGTCGCCCGCCGGGACCTGATAAGACCATTTGAAAGGATGCTCATGGTTTTCTGGCTGAATGACTTTGCCTGTCAGCTTCTCTACTGTGCCTTCTATGATCTGCTTGATTTTCTGCCAGCTTATCTGCTCATGCATGGTCGAAGCGATTCCTTGCAGTTTACCTTCTTTGTCATACATGGCTTTGAGGTCTTTGTTCCGTTTTGGAATTGCAGTGTTCAAGGCTTGCTCGAGAAGGTTTGGAGCCAACTTTCTCAGCTCTGCAACATTCCCGAAATCCGTGTATTTCGCAAGGTACATCAGGCATCGAGAGACTAAGCGTTCTTCAGCCACTTCAAGAGTCTGGCCGTTCTTGTCTTCAAACACCAGCTTCTGCAATTCGCCTTTATCGTTGAAGTCAACTTTCACCTTTTCAGGTCCGAAGACCTTTTCATAATACATGCCTTCCTCTAAGGAAGGCTCTGACTGGACAGCCTGACTTGCGCCAGGCTTTCCGCTTTCTCTTCGTTTCATTCTATCTAACACTCTCCGAATACGAATTTGATGACAATTACCTTAAAGGTTTCGCTAAGCCCATCCAGTTCAATACTCCCTTATGCTTATCCCAATACGCCCTCTCAGGTTGCTTGCTCACTTGCATCGCCTCTGGAAAACAGTAGAGGTTTGACCTTATGGTTATAACCTCAAAGCAACATGTGTTCGTAACCAAGGCGACTCAAAATCGGCTCTTGAGTAAACTTCTAGCTATATACAAATAATAAAGTAATATTTAGCTCACCTGATTTGGCCCGATGTCTTCGATGCATGCTTTCTTGTCTGCTCTGTACCCGATTATATGAGGACTTTTCAATCTCACCAAAGTTTGCTCGCCAACTTCCCGAATTGACTTTCCATCTATAACATAGCACTTGTTCTTAGTGTCCAAATATGTGTCAATGTATTCTATGGTTGCGATAACTACTGGCTGCACAAACACTGTCTGGCTGTCTTCTCCCAACTTAAACTCAGTCAAGCCCCAAAGCTCCTCGGCTTCCTGCTCGCCAACGCCTGAACAGTCTCCAATCTCCACGAAACTTCCATCATCATTCATTAATGCCAGCTTCAAACTCTTCGCTTTCTTCAGCTCGAACCCTTTGTTGTTCTTGTTTATGCCTATGATAGCAGCGTCCAGATTCACGTTTGGCTTAACCTTCCAGATGTCACCATTGAACCTGACCACCAGGCCCTCCCACTTGTCCGTTTCAACTTTGCTCTTCCAATACTCTTGCACCTGCTCAAAGTTTGCTGGCTCAATCCAGTCCAAAACATGAACCAACGAACCGCCCTGAACCCAGTCTTGCATGGTTTGAAACTTCAATGGATATATCAGCTCGCTTTTCGCTCCATTCAGAGACACCAGCTCGAACAAGCCGACCTTGACAAACTGCTGTAGCTTTGTATCTGAGCCTTTCAAGTAGTGAACCAGCTTTGGCAATGTTAAGGGTTTGTCCTGCTCGTCAACTGCATAGAACTCGCCTAGCATCTCGGCTTCAACAATGTTCCATTGCTTCATTAACTCAGCTAACTCTTTCAACGCTGGCAGCTCAGCAGTTTTTCTGCCAAACCTGTTCAACGCGAAAGTTTCTCCTTCCCGAGAATATTTGATGTAGTTAAACTCTCCATCAGCTTTGACTTGGCAAGTGGTGTTTCTGTTGAAAGAAAGAGGAATGTCTTTGAGGTCTTTAGCAGCGTGCATCTTTGGCTTGTAGCAAGTCACATCCTGCTCGACTTTCTCGAAAGTTGTCATTCAATCACCTTGAGCTCAAAGTTGATTTTGCAGCATTCATCTCGGACTACAGGATGCCATAGTGAATCTATTGGCGCTCCAGACTTGTAATGTTCTCTCGCCCATTTGCGATATTCAGCTTCCTCTTGCCTCGTCAATTTCTTGAACATGATGTCGCTCATGCTTTCACCTTCGCCATAATCTCTTTGATCTGCACAACTCTCACAGTTTCCTTCTCAGGCTGTTCCACATGCTCGTCAAGAAACGCAGTTCTGTAATCTGAAACCTGCAAAGTTTCCTCGCTTGCTTCTGGAATGAACTGAGCCACAAACGCTTTCGCTTCCGTCACATCCTTCTCAGTTATCTCGTCCCTGTTCAACATCAAAGTCTCTTTCATGTGAACCAGATTCGCCGGTATGATCTCCTGCAACAGTATCCTTCCAGACGCAGAAACCTTCAGCAAAGCCACCACTTGCTCGGTTGTATCATTGTAGACCGTTATGATGACGCAGTCCAGCTTCTCAGTAGCGACCAACAATTTGAACAAGTTATGAGCTGAACCCTGATCTGAAACTATGACTCCTCGCTCAGCCTTTGTTGCATCACAGTAATTCGCAAAGTCCTCTCGGCCCATTTTGTAAAGTTTGCCAACTGTTACCTCGCCCTCAACAGTCTCGGCATCTCAACCTTTGTTCTTGTGCCTTTAACCACTCGAAGCAGTTTGCCCCACCAACTGTATGAACCATTGCACTTCTTGCATTCATAGCCGCCGCCTTTGTACTCGGTAGGCTCTAGGCATGTAGGACACACTAGGTCTGTCCAGTCCTTCAAGTCTGCTTCTGAAGCAAAGTTTTGAATGTGCACTTCAGCTATGGCAGTTGGAAAGCCAGAAACTTCTGCAATGAGCTTAAGCTTTCTCGGCTTCATTTCAAGCTCCTCCATTGATTTTGTAAAGCTCGAACAATGAGTTTATTCTGGCAATGACCTTCCAATAGTCAAAGTTTTTCTCACCGACAATAGTTCTGGCTGCACAAACGAGCCAATATGAACCAGTTTCTCTCCCAGTCTCTCTTGCTATCACCTTGCCATTATGAAAGAATATTCTGGCTTGATGAGACAGAAAGATGCCACTACTCATTCCTAAGCCCCCATGACTGCCTGGTCTATTGCTTTCTTGAAAGCTTCCAGTTGAGACATAGGCACCAGAATTGTGCCATTCTTTGCAGGCCCCGAGTAATTCTGTGTCTTAACATACTTTGCCAACACCAGAAACTTTCCACCATCCATTTCTGCATCAGCATTGATGTGCAAGTCAGTTTTGTCTGACAATGGAATGACTGCAACAGTTTTGCCCCAGTTAGTAGCCATACAGTTTCAACTCCACAAAGACTCTCGCTTCATGCATCCAACTTCTCACTGTCCAGTACTGAAGCCTAAGCCAGCTTGTCAGCTCTGAAGATGACTTCAACTGAACCATCCACCAGATACTTTACTGCAGAACATCCTCTGTTTTTGATTGTCTTCTCTATCCAGCCATGCATGTCAAACCGTTTCCAGTCCCAGAAAGTTATGCATGCCATTCAACATCACCCAGAATCTTTGCCAGTTTCTCCAGTCTATGCTCTTATGAAAGCCACTCCACCACTAGACCTCTCGACTCTTGCCTTCTTGATGATCTTGCCAACAGTCAACGCTTTCTTCTCTTGCTTGCCTTCCTTTGCACTTTCAATCTTGTCTCGCCTGTCCAGTTTCTTCTGAGTCTCATGAGCCATCTTTGCCAGATCAACACCATTAAGCTCATTCAACTCTCGCTTTTCAACAGCTTTCAAATCTGCTCCAGAACCTTCAGCCTTTGAAACTGCTTTATCGAAAGCCTCTGCCAGTTTCTTGCAATCAAATCTCTTTGCCAGTTTCTTTCCATTCCCAGAAACTATGCCAGCTGCTTTCCTGTTTGCTCTTATTGTTTCCCATGCTTTCTTAGCTGCATCACTCATCTTTTGATGAATCTTTGCCAGTTCTTCCTTGCCCAGTTTTACATCCTTTTCATTCTTAGATTGTTCAACAATCTTTTCTACATTCTTTCCATTCTTCAATCTCTAACACTCTCCACACAATGCAATTCTATGTTAAATCCCCTAAAGCTTTCGCTTTTATAATCATAGAAATGATGAAAGCATTTCCAGAATGATTCTATGATTCATTGAACACTGACATAACCACAGCAAAGATTCTCGGAATGAATAATCTACTGTCTGAACTTCAATAGTGAGTTTAGTGAGCGCGTCATGAAGGGCTAGAAGGGAAAACCTCTGATTTTCATGGAAAAATCCCCTAGTTTAAATAAGTTATGAGCTAGGGTTCGTTCCTGATTTGTTCTAGAAACTTGCATGCTCTCTCTTTGATCTCAAGCTTTGATAAAATGAAGAAGTCTTTCCTTAGCGGGTCATATTCGAATGCTGTGCAAAAGAAGTTGGCCTTTCCACCTTGAACGAAGTCAGGGAGTTGTAGAAATGGTCTGATGATCTCGTTGTACAAGTCCTTTGTGACTTCCACCACTTTTTCGGGACAGGAGAGCAAAGACACGACCTTTTCTGGAATAGTAGCGGTGAGAATGAATGTTCTTGAGTCTGGAAAGTAATGGGAAGTAACAAATCCTCTTTGATCCTTTTTGACAAGGTCGCTGGCAAGAGTCTGAAGAATTGTAAGAAAGCATATCTCAATTCTTCTTTGAAGACTTGGATCACATGTTATCAAATCATAGAATGTTTTGCTTGTAATCGGATCTGGAGTCACAAGGAAACTAATGTCCTGACATGAGCCATCAGCTTTTACAACCGGAATAGTTGCTACAGAAGCGGGGACATGAGGTATTGTGACGACATATTTTCCATCCTCATCAATTTTCTTGTTCATCGTTATCTTACCTTCATGAATAAGATTTAGCACTTCTTCAGGATTTCTAAGGCTCCTTCTCAAGAGTTCCTCGTTCACATCTTCAAGTGACCCTCCATTCAGATACAAAGTTTCGACGAACTTCGTTAACTCCATAACATCTTTCACGTTAACAAATGGTTGATCGTATCCTGGACCCCAATCCTTCTCACTCCAGCGCGTAAACAGTTCAGATTTCTTCAATTCATTGAATCTGATGTAAGAAGAGAAAAGGCTTGCCAGTGCCCCCCTAATTGTGACATCGTATAATTTCTCCTTCCTTCCTCTTGTTTGAGCTATTCTCAAGAATCCTTTCTGTTCGAGAAAATCGGTGTTTTTATGTATATCTGAGTAGGCGTAGTAGCTATTAGTCTCCTTTCTCACTCCGATAATCTTTTGAAGAGTACGGCGTGAAACATAATTCCTTGAAATTGCGACAGCTCTAAGAATCTCTAGCAAACTTTCATTACGGTTTACTCGTACACTTCTGAAAATCTTCAACACGATTTCTCCAACGTATCTCAGAAGTCTAAACTATTCGAGATACTTATGTTTAACTGTGGTCGAATATGTCGAACTGTGTTATTGGTGTAAGAGTAACACCGGAAGACCGAGACTTACTTGAAAAAGTGTCCAAGGCCAGAGGCGAGGACATTAGTGACTTTGTCAGAAGATCCTTTCGCAAGGAGCTCGCTTCCTTGTCGTATCTCAGCGATGCTGACAAGAAGGCTCTTGGTGTTGCGGTGGTTCAAAAATGAGTGAAGATCTTGCAACTGAGGCTTTGCTTGAGTTTTTTTCGGTTGAAGCCTAGGAGTTTTCTATGCATGGCTGAGCAGCCACTAACAAAACCAGAGGAATTGCAAACTTTTCTCTCGTTGCTGCCACACACGCCTATACTGGTCCCGATAGTTGCGAACGACAAGAAACCCGATATTCCAGAGGGTGAAAGCTGGAAAGACACTAAGTTTTACCTGACACCAGAGCAAGCCATTCAGCGATTAAAAGAAGGGGGGAACGTGGGCGTAGTCGCCCATGACTGGCTAGTGGTTGTTGATCTGGACAACCCAGAAAAATACGAGTTGCCCATAGAAACCGTAACTGTTCTAACACGAAACGGAGCATTACATAAACATTTTCTGAACGCTGGAAACGTAAAGAACGCTGTCGGAAAGAACACGCTGGCGAAGTGTGGAGAGGTTAGGGCTGAGTGGCAGTATGTTCTCGCGGCTGGGAGCTATGTTCCAAAAGACGTTGATGCGCGGGCGGGGGCCACTGGGTTATATCATGTTGTAAAAAATGGGCCTATTGCCATCCTTCACAGTGAGGATTTGCCTAAGGACTTCGTTCCGACAGAGGAAAGCCAAACTGTAAACAAAGACGTTCTGACTAAGCCAGTTTCGATAAGAAACAAGTACGGCTGGAACCTAGAGGACATACGCAAGAGAGACTTGAAACTTGACGAACTTTTAAGCGGTAAGAACGCTGACTTGCCCAGTGACAGCGAAGGCGATATGTCCACATTGGCGAAGCTGCTGTTTTGGGAGTTTGAAGAGAACGAAGCAGTAACCATCCTGAAACAGTATCGAGCGCGCTCGAAGCTGGAGCGCGGAGACTACATTCTAGGGATGCTAAAGAAAATCGCGATAAAAGGGAAAATAAGCGATAGGGTGAACCCTAAAAAATGGAATCCGTCTAAAGCCAACGTACCGAAAAACCTTATCGACACAGAAGGCCCAAGCAAGTTTTGGTTTTTCAATGAGAACAACAAGGTAGAGATAGACTACGAAGCCATCCTTAATGAGCTGACTGGGCTGTTCACGTTCAAAACGCCAACTGACCTAGAGGACATCTACTATTACGACAACGGCGTTTACCGAGACGCGGAACACATGATTAAAGGACTGGTTGAAACATGGTTGGGAGAGCATGGATCAACCTACATAATCAATGAAGTGCTGGGCCACTTACGGAGAAAGAGCTACTGTGACCGCACAGAATTTAACAAGTTTCAAGGCTTGCTCCCAGTCCAGAACGGATTGCTAGACTTAAAGACGTTGAAACTCCACCCATTCGACAAAGACAAAATCTTCACATTTAAACTAAACGTAACTTTTGATGCGGATGCTAAATGTCCAATATGGGAAGGATTCGTTTTGGAAATCCTAAGCCTCGAGGACATACCCCTACTCCAAGAATGGATGGGTTATTGCCTTTTACCAACCATGCCCAAACATAAAATAATGTGGTTTTACGGCACAGGAAGAAACGGAAAGGGTAGGGTAATACTCACACTGGAAGCGATTTTCGGATTAGAAAACTGCGCGTCTCTGGAACTGATAGAGTTTGACGGAGAACACCGTTTCGCACTACCACAACTCTATGGTAAACTGATTAACGTGAGTAGTGAACCGACAACCCAAAAGGAGCTGCAAACCGCATTACTGAAAAAGATCACTGGAGAGGACACACTGGAAGCTGAAGTGAAAAACAAGCAAAGACGCTTAAAATTCAAGAGTATAGCCAAACCAATAGTTTTAGGAAACAAGTTTCCAAAAGTGACGGACACAACATTAGCTTTTTGGGATCGAGTTCTAACCATCAGATTCCCAAACTCCTTCATTGGCAAGAACCAAATCGACAACATAGAGAGAAAGTGGCTAGACGATCCACAAGAACTGTCAGGGATTCTAAACTGGATGCTGACGGGCCTACACGCCTTACTGTGCCAAAACGACTTTTCCAAGAGCAAGACAACCGAGGAAACCACGATAGAGTTTAAACGTATATCCGACACGATAGGCGCGTGGCTCCAAGAAAAAACCCAAATCAACCCTGAGAAATACACCATAAGAACCGAGGCTTTTGAGCATTACAAGACATATTGCGATGACATAGAAGCAGCTCCAGAAACAAAAACGAAGTTTACGCAAAGGCTGAAGGACACGCCAAGAATAAGAGATAGCTCAGTACGAGAGAATGATAAAAAAGAGCGCGCATGGCTGAACCTAGAACTCTTACCTAATCCTAATGACACTGGTACAGATGGTACACTTGGAACAGCTAAGAGAGACTCAATCGTAGAAAAGAAAAATAATTGTATAGAGAAAGAGTTGTCAAATGGTGTTCCATCTGTTCCAAGTGTGGTATTTTCGCCTAAACGGAATGATGATAAGCTAGAAGAGGCGTTAGGCCACATACCGATTAAAGAATGTTCGATTTGCCTTAAGCCTTTACCTGACGACTTGTTTGACACTACGTTCTATCAGGGCCACGCGGTTCATTGTGTTTGTGTTGCACGGTTGAAAGGTGATTCTAATGGTTGAATCTGCTGCCGTCTTATGCTGTCCTCAATGCGGTTCAAACAGAATCTATAAAGACGGTATGCGCTACTCGCCAGAAG
>Ga0315285_10004697_pt1 | contig 14164 bp, 9 predicted proteins | sample YL17G09_36_MG_FD_203698 | JGI IMG/M metagenome (GOLD analysis project Ga0315285, IMG submission 203698) | Sediment microbial communities from Yellowstone Lake, YNP, Wyoming, USA - YL17G09_36 | ecosystem: Environmental > Aquatic > Freshwater > Lake > Sediment | place: USA: Wyoming | collected...
GGGCGGGCGGGGCGGCCGGGGAAGGGGATGGACGGGGAGGGAGGGGGGCGTGGTGGGGAAGAAGCAGGTGTAGTCACGGGCGCAGCAGGAAGGGAGGGAGGGATAGAGGAGGAGGAGGGTAGGGGAGAGCGCGGCGAGTAGTGGGGGGAAAAAAAAAAAACATGGGGGCAAGGTTTTAGAGTTTTTCCATCCATCATCCCACTCCGTTTTTGTCAACCACACAACCACACAACACGCGCCCCGCCCTTGTCCTCCCTCCTTTCCCTCTCCCTTTCAGGAATGCTGCTGGCACTTGGGCGCCCTCCCAAAGTGCAGCCCCCCACCCCGGGCCGGCAGCCCCTCCCCGCACGCCGCACAAAAGTAGCCCCGGCACGCGAAGCAGCACAGGTGGTTGTTGAGGCCGACCCGCGCGTTGCCCTGGCCACAGCGCGGGCAGCGCGGCAGGCGGGGGGGGCCGGCGGCGTGCGCGCCGGCCGCGCCGTCCGCGCCCACCGCCGCCCAGAACTGGTTGCGGGCGGCGGCTTCCGCCCGGTCGGCGGCGGCGCCCAGGCCGGCCGCCTGGGCGCCCCCGCCGCCGAGCCCGAGCCCGCCCACCAGCCCGCCGCCGCCCTCGCCCCGCTCCCGCTCCCTCAACCCAAACCCGCCGCCGATCCCGCCGGCCGGCATGACCGCCCCCCCACCCCCCACCGCCCGCTCCCACCGGGCCAGCTCGGCCGCCTCAAACAGGACGCACCCGCCCGCCCGGAAGTGGTCGTACCCCTCGATGCCGCACCCGCACCGGTAACAGAAGCGGGTGCCGCACGACGGGCACGCCATCTTGTTGCAGCCCTCCGACCGCTGGATGGCCGCCCCGCACCCCGGGCACCGCTTGGCGCCCGACCGCTCGATGGCGGCCGCGGACAGGTACTCCTCCTCCCGCCGCCGCAGCTCGCTCAACTGGCCGCCCGTCGGGCGGGCGCCCGCCATCCGGGCCCTGAACACGGCCAGCCGGGCGGCCGCGCCCAGGCACGCCGCCGCCGGGTGCCACGCCCCGAGGCACAGGCCGCAGAAGGCGAAGCGGCAGGTCGGGGCCGGGCAGACGGCCAGGTGGTCGCCCGCGTCCGCCAGGGACGGCGTGGAGCAGTGCGGGCAGGGGAGCAGGTCGGGCATGGCGGCCAGGGCGGCCTGCAGCTCCGCGCCCTCCCACCCGTCCACCTCCCCGCCGCTCAGCAGGCCGGCGCCCGCGAGGGCGGCCGGGTCCAGGCGGGCCCCGCAGCCCGGCCAGGGGCACGCGCAGGCGCGGGGGCCCGGGCCGCCGGGGGCGAGGGCGGCCCGCACCAGGGACACCGCGCAGGGCGCGCACAGGGCGTGCGCCCCGCAGTCGGGCCCGCTGCCCGGGCGGACGCACCGGGCGCCGGGCACCTCCTCCAGGCAGATGGGGCAGGCGTGCGTGGTGGCGGCAAAGGCCGCGGACGCCGCGGCGGAGGCGTGGCGGAGCAGGTCGGACGCGAGGGCGGCGGCCGGGGCGAGGGGATCTTGTTCCCGTTCCTCTTCCCCCGGCTCCTCCCCCGCCTCCCTCCCTTTCCCTCCCTCGCCGCCGCCCTCAGCGCCGCCCTCAGCGCCGCCAGCAGCGCCGCCAGCAGCGGCGGCGGCGGCAGCGGCGGCGGCGGCGGACAGGTCAATGCCACCGCCGCAGCCCGCCCCCGACGCGGCGACGGCGGCGGCGACGCCCTCCGCCTGCACCCACTCCCCCCACTCCCACAGGACGGGGTTGGGCCCGCCGCCGCCGCCGCCGCCGCCCGCCCACAGTGCGGCCAGGCCGTCCACCAGGCGTGCGGCCCCGGCGGCCGGCAGCCAGGGCGCGGAGATGGAGATGGACGGCGGGGTGGCGGGGGTAAGGGGGTAACCCGGCGGGAGGCTCGCGCCCAGGCGCAGGGGGGGCAGGTGGGCCACGCGCAAGGGGGGCGGCAAGCCTGCTCCCGCTCCCGCTCCGTCTCCATCGCCTGCGCCTGCGCCTGCGCTTGCGGCGGGACAGAGCACCAGGGCGACGCCGTCGGGGGGCAGGGTCGGCGGGAGGAGGAGGACGACCTCCAAGGTGGTCGAGGCGGGGCCCCCGCCCCCACCACCACCACCGCCGCCCCCGCCCCCGCCCCCGCCCGCGCCCGCCTCCCCTCCTCCACCGGGCCGCGCCGCCCGCAGTTCTGCCCCGTCATCCTCGCCCACGGCAATGCAGCGGCCACCATAGCGGGCGGCCACGGCAGCGGCTCCCAGGATGGAGGTCAGGGCGACCGCCTCATCCACCTGGGCGTCCCACGCCTCATCCACCTGGGCGTCCCACGCCTCGCCCTCCATTTTTTGGTTGGTTGTTTTTTGTTTCCGGTTTGTGTGTTCGGCGCGAGGGCGCGTCTAAGACCACGGATCGCTCCCTGTCAAAAGCCAAGCCTCACCAGACAGGAGGGAGAGACGCCGCGCCTCCCCTCCCTTCTACTCCCGCTTCTTCGTCCCCCGCCCCGCCTGCAAGGCTGGCGGCACGTACCCTGGCGTGTCTTTCAAGACGGCCGCCCCCACCATCACCGCCCCGCAGTAGGCGAGCGTGCCCACCGCGATGGCCCCGCCTGCGGCGTGGGCCAGGGAGACGGCGGTGGTCGGGGAGGGGAAGAAGGACGCGAGGGCGGGGTGGTTGGGGAGGAAGGGCTGTGGGGATGGGACGGGAGATAACAGGTTGAGAGAGGGGCGGCGGTCGCGTCGGCGGCCGTTGCGAAAGGGAGAGAGAAAAAAAAAAAACGCGTTTTTCGTTCTCATTTCAAATATCGACTCACCGAGCACGCCAGCCAGACAATGTAGTACGACGCGGCCAGGGTGCCCAGGGTCAGCAAGGCGCGGCCTAGGGGGCGAGTGGCGTGGAGTGGCGGGGCGTTGATCATGAGTCGGAAAGGGAAAAATGATGCAATGGAACAGCGGGTTTTTTCGCTCTCTCTCTCTTTCATTCCTCAGTTTCCGCGTCAGCGTGCGCGTGCGACGACGACACACAGGCTGTGTGTGTGTGTGTGTGTGTGTGTGTGTGTGCTGTGCTGTGCCATACCCTCGCACCGCGCACAGGCATGGACGCCCTCCGCCAGGCGGTCGAGGAGCGCAAGCGGGCGGTCGCAGCAACGCAGTCCGCAGCCGCGCCGGCGGTTGCTGCGCCGCCTGCCGGTGGCGGCGCCGGCGCTAAGAAGAAATACGTGCGTCGGGCTGACCTGGAGGCCGAGCGGCTGAGGCAATTGCGGGAAGAGGAGGAAGCGGAGCTGGCGGCCAAGGTACAAAAAGGAGAGGGGAGAGAAAAAACGCCTGCTCGCTCGCTCGCTCGCTCGCTCGCTCGCTCTCACCCCTTTTCCCATTTTCCCCAGGCCGCCGCCCGCCGGGCCCGCGAAGGCGGCGCCGGCCCGGGCCCCGCCTCCGAGGCAGCACCGGGCGGCACTGGCGACTCAGGCGCCGCCCCAAAAGCCGCCGCCGCTGCCGCCGCCCACCCCGCGCCGCCCGCCGCCCTGCTCGCCCCAGGGGAGGTGACCCGCCGCCTGCGCCTGCTTGGCCAGCCCGCCACGCTCTTTGGGGAGGGCGACGCCGCCCGGGCGTCCCGCTTGGGCGCCGCCCTGGAGTCGTACGCCGTCGCGGACGAGGCGGCGGGCGGGGGGCAGCAGGGCAACCTGATGCTGGTCCTGGAGCGGGCGGAGCGGGCGCGGGCGGCCGCGGCCGAGGGCGCCTGCGGCCGGGCGGCCGCACAGAAAAAGGACGAGGCGAAACCAGCCCACCCGCCGCCGCCTGCCGCGCCTCCCCCCCTGCCTCCCTCCTCCGCCTCCTCCCCGCCGCCGCCGGACGCCCCGCCGCCCGACCCGACCGCGGACGCCTTTGCCCTCGCCGCCTCCCGCCTCGCCGCGGCCCGCGCGGAGGCTGCCCTGGGCCCGGAGGACCGCCTCGCCCGCCGCCTGGGCGGCTGGGTGGGCGCGTGGGGGGCGGACGTCGAGGCCGCCGCCGGCGCGGCCGCGGACGCCGCGGCGGCCGCTGCCGCCGCGGCGCCGGGGTCCCTGCCCCCCACGCCCTCCCTGGCCTCCACCCTGGAAGCGCGGGGGCGGCACCAGGCGCACCTGCAGTACCGGCAGACGGTCGAATACTTGAGGCCCCTGTTCCGCCACCTCCGCAAGCGGACGCTCCCCGCCGAGTTGTTGGCCGGCATCGACCTGATGGCGTCCGCCATGGCCGGCCGCAACTACCTGGCCGCCGCCGACTTTTACACCCGCATGGCCATCGGCAACGCGGCCTGGCCGATCGGGGTGACGAGCGTGGGCATCCACGAGCGCAAGGGGCGGGAGAAGATTTCGCACGTCGGGGCGGGGGCGGGCGGCTCCGCGGAGGGCGCGCACATCATGAACGACGAGGCGACCCGCAAGTTCTTGCAGGGCCTGAAGCGCCTCCTCACCTTTGTCCAGCGGGCCTGGCCGGCCGACCCGTCCCGGTGCGTCGAGTTTGGCGGGCAGGACAAGGCGGCTCTACTCAGCGAGCGGTCGGCTGGCGCGGCCCCGCTCGCCCTCCCGCCCGCCCCGCACCAGTGGGAGGCGGCGGGCGAGCGGCGGGAGGTGGCGGTCCCGGCCCGGTGGGGGGCGATCCTGAAGCAGTCCGAGGTGTACAAGGAGAAGCAGGGGCGGGAGGCGGCGGCGGCGGCGGAGACGGAGGCGAAAAAGAGGAAGAAGGTTGAAAAGGAAGGATGAGAACGAAGGTCTGGAGTGTTATTTCTTGTTTCTTTTCGCGGCACGCCGCACGCACACACACGCACTCTAACTTTTCTCCTCATTCCCATGACCAACGCTGCCTTCAGGGCGGACGTCGCCGAGTTCTGCCGCCGCCTGCGCCGGCGTCAGGTGGACGGGGCCGGGCCGTGCGCCCGCGGGACGGCCGAGCTGCTGCGCCGCCTGATTGCGGGCGGGCGCCACCCGGACCCGGGGGCCCTGCTGGACGATGTGCGGGCGTGGGGGGTGGCCATGCAGGCGGCCCACCCGATGGGTGAGTGGAGGGCGATGAGAGAAGAAGGGGTGGCCGGAGAGAAGGAGAGAGCGCGGCGGCGGCGGCGGCGGGCGATGCCTTCCCATCATCTCCTCTTGACCTCCTCATCCCCATCTCGACACACGCCCCCCGCTCTCCCCCACTCTCTCGATCTCACACCTCCCGGATCCATCATTCTTCAGAGCTCGCCATCGGCAACATCGTCCGCCGCGTCCTGCACATGGTCCGCGAGGAAGCCCAGGAGGAGGACGGATTTGGCGGGGGCGGCGGGGCGGCCGCGCTCTTTGGCGGCGGTAGCGGCGGGCCCCTCCCAGGCGAGGGGGGGGGCGGCAGTGGCGACGGCGGCGGCGGCGGCGGCCCGCTCCACGCAGCCGGGGCGGCCTCCTCCGGCCTGCTCTCCCGGGCGCTACGCCCGTTGCCCGTCCCGGGGCGGTCCGTCTCTCTGCACAACCTCCTGGCCGTCTCGCCGGGGCGGGACGGCGGCGGCGGTGACGGCAGCGGCGGCGGCGGGGGGGGGGGGGGGGGGGGGGGCGGGCGCCCCCACGGGGGGGGGGCGGCCCCCCGCACTCGCCCACCGCCGCCGCGTCCACCGCCCCGCCGCCGCCACCGCCCGCCTTTGCCACGCCCGGCGGCTCCTCTGAGGACGAGGACGGGGAGGGTGGTGAGGAGGGCGGCGGCAGCGACGCGAGCGCCAGCGGCGACGGCGACGGCGCCGCGCCCGCCCACCGCCAACCCACCCACACCCGCCCGCCCCGGGGCGGGCGGCGCCCGCCCTGGGGCGGCAAGGCCGGCGTCCTGGACGCCCTCAACGAACTCATCGACGACTTGGGTGAGATGGACGGCAACATCGCGCTGCGGGCGGGGGACCACGTCCACGCGAACGAGGTCGTCCTCACGCTGGGCGCCTGCCGCACCGTCCAGCGCTTCCTGATCGAGGCGTCCAAGAAACGGGATTTCCAGGTCGTCGTCGCGGAGGGGGCCTGCCCGGCGTCGGGGCACGCCGCGGCGGCCGCCCTGGCCCGGGCGGGCGTGTCAACCACCCTGATCGCGGACTCGGCGATCTTCGCGGTCGCCTCCCGGGCCAACAAGGTGCTCCTTGGCGCGGCCGCCCTGCTGGCCAACGGGGGCGTCCTCGCGCCTTCCGGCGCCCACCTCTTGGCCCTCGCCGCAGCCCGCCACGCCGCGCCCCTGGTTGTCCTGGTCGGTATGCACCAGCTCTCCCCGCTCTTCCCGCACGACCCGGCCCTCGCCCTCAACGACTTTGGCTCGCCCGCCGACGTGCTCCCGTACGCCTACGTCGCCGCGCCCGGCGTGTCTGGGGCCGGCTGGGCGGGCGACAGCCTGGGGGGCTGTGGCGGCGGTTTCTCCCCCCTCCGCCGCGGTGGCGGGTCCGGGCCCTTCAACCCGGCGGCAGGCGGGGGAGTAGGAGGAGGCGGGGCCGCGCACCCCGCCCCCGGCGGCCCCGCCCCGCCCCTGCACGTGCACGCGCCCCGGCGGGACTATGTGCCCCCAGAGCTCATCGCCCTCTTCGTCACCGACACGGGCGGGTACACGCCCTCCTACGTCTACCGCCTGCTGGCGGAGTATTATAGCCGGGCCGACTTCTCGCTTGGGGAGCGGTGATGGTGGTGGAGAGTGGCGTTAGACAGGGACGGGAGATGAGAAAAGGGATGGAGGGAGAAGAAAAAATGTGTTGCTGAAAAAGAAAACAAAAACTAGGCCCCCTCACGTGCCCTCGGCCAACCACACGCCCGACCCGACCCGGCTGGGCGGCCGGGAGGGCGGCCCGCCCGGCCACCCCCAGGCCGGCCCCCCCGCCGCCCCGCCCCCCAGGTGCGAGTGCAAGACCGGGTGCGGCGCCAGGGCGGCCTCCACATCGCCATCGTCCCAGTGGCCCGACCCGGGGCCGTGGGCGGCATACCAGCGCACCGTCGCCCGCAGCCCGTCCGCCCACGGCGTCGCCTCCCGCCACCCCAGCGCCCCGAGCTTGGCGTCGCAGATGAAGTAGCGGCGGTCGTTGAAGGCCCGGTCCCGGACGTGGGTGATGGTCGGGAGAGGGGGGTGGGGCGCGCCGTTGGCGCCGGCAGCCCGACCACCACCGCCAGGCGCGCCGTCCTCGCCACCACCGCGCGCGCGGCCCGCCTCCTCCGCCAGCCCGGCGCCGCCGCCGCCCCCGCCGCCGCCGCCGGGGCCACCCCCGCCAAAGATGGCCGCAATGTCGCGGGCCACGTCCAGCACCGTCCGCTCTTTTTGGGTCCCCACATTGTACACCTCGCCGACCGCGCCCCTGTGCAGGATGACGTCGTACGCCTCCGCGACGTCGGCGATGAAGAGGTAGGACCGGGTGGCCCCACCGTCACCGTGGACGGGGAGCGGCGCGCCCCGGGCCGCCAACAGCGTGAATTTGGGGACCAGCTTCTCCGGGAACTGGCCGGGCCCGTACACGTTGTTGCCCCGCGTCGTCACCACCGGCAGGCGGTAGGACGTCGCGTACGCGCGCGCGATCAGTTCGGCGCCCGCCTTGGCGGCGGAGTACGGGTTGGTCGGCTCCAGGGACGCGGCCTCGCCCAGCCCGACCGCCGCGCCGACCGAGCCCTCGCCGTATACCTCGTCCGTCGACACGTTGATGAACCGCCGGATGGCGCCGGGTCCCGCCGCCCGGCAGGCCTCCAGCAAAACGTGCGTGCCGTAGACGTTGGTCAGGGTGAAGGCCAGGGAGTTGCCGAACGAGTTGTCCACGTGCGTCTGGGCCGCAAAGTGCATGACCGTGTCGACTTGTTCGGTCGCCAGGACGTACGCCACCAGGTCCCCGCTCTGGATATCGCCCCGTATGAACTTGTAGTTAGGGCGGCCGCGGACAGCGTCCAGGTTGTGGAGGGAGGCGCAGTAGTCGAGCTTGTCGAAGACGACGATCTAAATGAGAAATGAAAAATGAAAAATGATGTGATGGATGGAGGAGGGGTCGAAGATTGAACAAGAAAAGGAGAAGAAAGAAAACTGACTCCCAATTGCTCTCTCTCTCTCTTCTACTTTTTACCTTGTACTGCGGGTACCGGGTCGCCAGACGCACGGCCACGTGCGACCCGATGAAGCCGGCCCCGCCCGTGATGAGGATGGTGCGCGGGGTGTAAGGGGGGTGGGAAGAGATGCCAGGCGGGAGCGGGGGCAACGCGGCAGCAGTGGCAGGGCCGGCGGCGGCAGCGTCGGCGCCATCGTGTGGGAGCGGCGGCGGATGCGCAGGGCGGTCCATTGGAGCGCGCGTCCGGGCGAGTGCGCGTGTGTGGCGCGTGCCCGGCGCGAAAGGGGAAGCCCGAAAAAAACTGTGAATTGCTGTCGGCGCGCGCGAGAGCGGAAAACCCTGCACCTCTTCTCCCGTCCCCGCGCTGCGACTCTGCCCCCCCCCCCTTCACTCCACGCCCCACACGTGCGCGCTGCGCCCCCTGTTAAGAGATAGACCCGACCGTCCGACCAACAAACATTCCTTTTGGCACTATACCCCCCGCCCCCCTTCCTCCCATCACCCACCCCCTGCCGCCTCGACCTCCTTTTTCAGTTCTCCACTCGCGGCAAGCTCCTCGACGATGTCGCACCCGCCCACCAGCTCCCCGCCCGCCACCAGCATGGGGAAGGTCGGCCAGTCCATCATGGCCTTCAGCCCCTCCCGGGCGTCCGGGTCGGCCAGGATATCGTGGGCGGCGAACGGGATCGCCGAGGCCTGGAGGGCGGCCACCACGCGCCTGGAGAAGCCGCACCGGGGCGCGTCGGGCGACCCCTTCATGAACAGGATGACGGGCGCTGACTTGACCAGGGCTTGCAGGCGGGCCTTCGCGGCGCCATCGAGGACGGGGGCAGGCGGGGCGGGCGGGGGCGGGGGCGGGGGCGGCGTGGCGGCGGCAGGGGCGGCAGCAGCAGCAGCCGACGCGAGGTGGGCCGCGGCCGCGTCCGCCAGCCCCGGCGCGTCCGCCCCCTCCACCCGCCCCACCACGGTCCCGCCCCGGACAAAGATAAAGGTGGGGACGACGGTGATGGCGTACCGCTCGGTGGCGGGGGAGAGGGCGTCAGCCTCGGCTTCGACCTGATGGCGAGTGTACGTGTGAGAGAGAGAGAAAGAGAGAGAGGAAAAGGGAAGGTTTTTTTTCTCGAGCGGTCAGGGAAAGGGAGCGGCGCCCCGACGTCTTCAATCTCACCCTCAAAAACGCGGCCCCGGCATAATCGTCGGCCAGGGCATCAAAGACGGCGTCCATGGCCTTCCCCGGCTCGGACCAGGCCGCCCAGAAATTGAGCGCAGCCTGTGTGTGTAGGAGAGAGAGTCGTGAGAGAGAGAGAGAGAAAACAAATGCGAAGCGCGCACTTTTTTTGGTGGGGAGAGAGGCGCACGCTATCCGAGCACACGCACCGCTGGCGCCTTGGCCAGCGCGGCGTCCAGGTCCGCGATAGAGGTGACATCCCGGACGGGAGGCATTGTGCTGTTTAGATTTAGGATCGGGCGCGTGGAAAAAGGAAAATGAATAAAAAGCAGTCAACACACCAGCAGCCTTTTTTTCTCTCTCTGTTTTCTCGACTCAGATGAGGTCCGGCGGCCCGCCGTCGTTGCGGCCCCACCCCTGGCGCTGCCCAGTACCCTCCAAGCCCAGGTCCGGCGGCGGCGGGGCGCTCCACGAAGCGGCAGCCGCGGCGGCGGCGGCGGCATGCCCAGAGGACGCCCCGCTGCCGCTGCCACCCAGGTCGGAGGGCGCCCCAAACACGCCCCCGCTGCCGCCGCCCCAGTCACCTGGAGGAGGAGGTGGAGGAGAGGGCGGGGGCGGCATGACCAGGCCCGGGTCGGCAGACGTTAGCCCGCCGTCGGCGCTCGGGGCGGTGAGGAAGGCGCCGCCGCACGGCGGGGAGGGGGTGCCTGGGGAGACCCCCACGCACCCGGCCCGCCGCCCGGGGCCGTGTTCTGGCCCGCCCCCACCGCCACCGCCGCCGCCGCCGCCGCTCCAGGAGGCGACCGTCGCCAGCTCGTGCTCCCTGTGGAGGCTGTCTGCTATGTGTGAGCCTGGCCAGGCGGGCGACGCGGCGCTGGGCGGGGTGGGGCGCGGGGCGGAGGCGGGCGGGTGGTGCGGCAGTCGCGCGGAGGTCGCCACGGGCGCCTCTGCCGCGCCCGCCCCGGCCCGCTCCCCCTCCTCCGGCGGCCACGCCACCACCTCCCGGGCCGCCCCGCCCGTCCCTCGGGCGGCCGCCGCATCCTGCTCGTCGTACAGGGACTGCAGGGCCAGGTGGCACAGGGCGATGCGGCCGTGGTCGTCCGCGGCGGCGGCCGGGGCGAGCCCAAAGGCCGCCGCCTGGCCAGCAGCAGGCGGGTGGTGGACGGCGGCAGTGGCCGCGCCGCTTTTGGCCGCGCCGCCGCCACCGTGCGGGCCGAGGTGCCCAATGCCACCCCCAGCTGCCCAGCCCCAGGCCGTCCAGGTGGACGCGGCCGCGGCGGCCGGGTTGACGCCGCCGGGCGCGGCGGCGGCGGCAGGGGGAGGAGGAGGGGGAGCGGGGCCCTCTCCCCCACCCCCGCCGCCCACCCGCGCGGCGACCGCGGCTAGCAGCCGCGCCGCCGCGCTGCCTGCGGGGGGGCACCAGGTCGGGTAGGCCGCCCCAAAGGAGACGATTGACGCGTCCAGCTTGCCCTGGCGGCGGGAGGCCGCCCGGGCGGCGGGAGGAGGGGGGGCAGGGCCGGCCTCAGCCGAGGCGCGCGCTCCCTCTACAGGCGTGGCCGCCGCCGCCGCCGCCTCCCCTCCGCCCTCACCACCCCACGCCGCCAGGGCGACAACATCGCCCACCCCCGGCACGTGCACCGTGTGCTCCCGCACAAAGGCGCACACGGCGGGCGCGCAGGCGGGGAGGGCCCACCACAGCAGGGCCGGCGCGAGGGCGACCGCCCCAACCTCCTGGGCAAAGAGGGCCGCCCTGTACCGGAACAGGCGCCCCACCTCGCCCCGCACCTCCCGGGCGTGCGCCCGCCCACGCCAGTGGCGGGGGCGGTAGTGGGTGGCCGCCGAGACGGCCGCCAAGGCGCGCTCCGGCTCGGGCGCGCGCGACCCGGCCTCCGCGGCCGGCCCGTCCCCCGCCACGCCCCGGGCAGCGGCCAGGACCAGGCCCAGCCCCGCCACCCACCAGACGACGTGGCGCCCATACAGGGGGCTTTCCAGCAGGCGGTCATCCAAGGCGGCGGCTAGGAGGAGGAGGGCGGCCAGGGAGCCCGTCACAAAGGCCACAAACCGCGCGACGTGGGCGGCCGCGTGGGACGGAAACTGCGAGACGTACCATTCCGCCGCCCCCGCCGCCCCGTCCAGGCGGTGGTCCACATAGTGAGGCAGCTCGTTCACCTCCCGCAGGGCCCAGTAGGCTAGCGGGCTCCACCGCCGGGCGGCCGCGGAGGAGGGGTGGTGGTAGAACCGCTCGGCATGGCGCATGAACCCCCAGGTGGACAGGAAGAGCGCGGCAAAGGGGGCGGCCAGCACGTTCAGCAGGGCCGCCCGCCGGAAGCGGGCGGCCAGGGCGGCCGGGTCGGCCGCGACGGCCGGGCGGATGGTGTCCCCGCCCCCGAACAGCGGGTCCAGCACGCAGGCGCGCAGGTTACACTCGAGGACGCGGGGCAGGGCAGGGCGGCGGGGGCCGAGCGGGGGGAGGCGGATCGTGAGGGAGGAGGGCGCAGCCGGCTCGCCAAACCACCCTGCCTCAGCCAGCCAGGCGGGCAGGGGCAGGGTGGCCAGGGCGGGGCCCGGGCGGGGTGGGGTCAGGGCGAGGACGCCCGCGCCCAACAGGGCGATCAGAAAGTTGTCGCGGCGCATGATGCGAGAGACCAGGTCGGCCTCCGTCAAAATGACCGGCCTTCCACCGGGCGGCCCCGCGACCAGCACCAGGCGCCCGCTGCGCTGGGCTTCCACGATGCGCCTGGCGACCTCCGCCCAGGGGACCGCCACGATCTGCCGTTCGGAGAGGCCCAACACCGACCGGTAAAAACGGGCGACGCTCAGCGTGGCCACCAGGTCGACCGCCACGTGCGTCGCCGCACCCGCCCAGTACAGGCCGAACGCGCCCAGGTACGCCCCGCATCCGACCGCCCAGGGCGTGGGCTTGCCAGGGCCACTGAAAGGGTGCCAGTCCAGGGCGGCGGCGGCGATGTCGCAGGTGCCGTCCCGGATGCAGGGCGCCCCCAGCCGGTCCCAGCGCACAACCAGCAAGGCCAGCGTTGAAAAGGCGGCCGTGAAGGCCAGGGCGGCCAGGTTGAGCAGGCGGGACGTGACGATGACGGCCAGTCCATTTTCATCCCAGTACCGGTAGACGCGGGCGAGGAAGGCGTCCAGGTCGGTGGCCGCCAGGGCCCGCCAGCGCACGTCGGCAGGGTGGGTGGAGGCCGGGTGGTGGTCGTGGTCGCCCAGCGAAGAGGTGGAGGCGCGGTCCAGGCCGCCCCGGCGGCGGCCCAGGAGCAGGGATTCCAGGAGGCTGGAGGCGTCGGAGTCGTCGTCGCCATCGTCGGCGGCGATGTAGGGCGGTGGTTGGGCGCTGCTGTGTACGTCATGGAGGGAAAAGAGAACCAGAGAGAGAGAGGTCGGGTTCCGTGGATGAGGAGAGCGCGCGACGACGGGGACTGAATTGCTGCTCTCTCTACCCTCCTCCGTGTGTGTGCGTGCGGCGGCCATCTCGGTTCGGAGGTGTGCTGGTGGTAGATGCCCCGCCCTATCCTGAGCGCGCGGTAGGCCGTTACCTGGGCAGGGGCGCGTAGCCCAGGTCCGGGCGGGACATGCGGGAGAGGGACCGTTTGTGTGCGAGCCGCGTCGGGGCAAATTTGCGTGAGGGTTTCGCCGTCGCCGGCCGCTGGCCTGGGAGGGGCGGGCGCCACCGGGTGAGGCGGGTCGAGCGATGAGTGGGTTCGGTCCTGGCGGGATGGGAAGGGCGTGCGAGATGGGGTGGCCGCTCTCCACGGGCGGATGACGCGGACGCCTCGGCGGTGGGTTTTTTTTCGCCGACCCCGCCGCGTGTGAAGCGAGACCGCGCTCACGCCCCCCCTCTTCATTCTTTCTCTTTTTCTCTTCGCGTGCGCGGGCAGAGAAGAGGTGCGGGCCGCTTGTCCCCCTGTCTCTCTCCTGATTCACACACACCAATGGCGTCCACCCTCCTCCTGGCCGCCACCAAAAGTCTGCGCAGGCCGTCAGCCACGGCGGCCCCTCTCCTCCTGGTCCGGGCATTCCGCAGCACGGCCGCCGGCGGGGGCACGGGCACGGGCGGGGCCGGCGACGGCCCCTCGACCTCTGCCCAGGGCGAGGGCGGCCCGCGTCAGCCCAGCGGCCGCCCGCGCGGGCGCCCACCTGGTTCAGGCGGGCGTGGTGGGCGGGGCGGGAGTGACCAGGCGGACGGCAATTTCGCCGCCAGCCGAGGCCGATCGGGCCGACCCTCCTTCCGCGGCGGCGGCGGTGGGCACTACGACTCGCCCTCCGTCCCGCGCACCCCCGCCCCGCTAGACGAGTACGGCGACACGGTCCCCCTGCCCATCATCAACGCGGCCGGCGAGGGCGCGCCCGGGTGGCAGCTCCTGGGCGAGGACCCGGCCATCGCGGCTGCCTGGTGGGCGTTTGACACGACGGGCGGGCGGGCGCCGGGCGGCGAGGCGGCCGCCCTGCTGTCCGAGGACGCCAAGGCCGCGATGGCGGCCATGGCGGCCGCGGGGGCGTCCGTGCCCACCCTGGCCCGCGCGTTCGGGGTGCGGCGCCAGCGGGTGCTGGCCATCCTGGCCCTGAAAAGGAAGGAGGCCGCCCTGCTGGACAGTGGCGTGCCGTCCTGCCCGGGCGACCCCGTCCACTTTGTTTTCAATGGCGGCCTGGACACGGCCGGCGTGACCCGGGCCGCCCTGGCGTCGGTGGCTGCTCGGAGGGAGCGCCTGGCCGCCGCCCGGGCCAGTGGTAGCAAGGCAAGTGAAAAGGGCGGCGGCGAGAAGGAGGAGGAAGTGGAGGGGGCGGGCGGCGAGGAGCAGCCTGCAGCGCCCGCGGCCGACGCGGCCGAGGCCGCGGTCGCGGCCGCCGACGCCGGCACCGGCGCCCCCGCACCCGCCCCGGGCACCGCCGACTTTGTGCACGGCGTCTGGCACGCCGACCGTCTGACCGCCCCTGGCGAACGCCAC
>Ga0315285_10004698_pt1 | contig 14160 bp, 15 predicted proteins | sample YL17G09_36_MG_FD_203698 | JGI IMG/M metagenome (GOLD analysis project Ga0315285, IMG submission 203698) | Sediment microbial communities from Yellowstone Lake, YNP, Wyoming, USA - YL17G09_36 | ecosystem: Environmental > Aquatic > Freshwater > Lake > Sediment | place: USA: Wyoming | collected...
GGTTCAATTTCAGGTGCTCGTGCAAAGTGTTCCACACACAATGCTCGTCTCTGTGATCGTAGCCAAGGGAGATCCCCCAGCAACCCTCAACGGCTTCTGTTCGATTGTGGTAGTTTCCCTAAACCTCGCTTGAACTCTCTTGGACCTTAGCGTATCTCTTCCTTGTTTCTGGGTCAAGTTTGCTGAGGAACTCTTGAGAATATTGCCCTTTTCGCGTGCTTTCGTTGGATTTCCAATACCGGTATCTTACATCGGGGTAATCGGTCTTGCATCTGTTCGCAAGCTCGTGTTCCCGTGAATCGTCCTTGTAGTATAGGCACAGAACATACTCAGTGTTACTTCCACTCAGTCTGCTCCTGATCTTAGCTTCATGAAAGTTGTGCTCGATGATTTCTTGACTGCCTATCTTTATCAAGGTAGGTAGATCTGGTGAGAAGAACAGGTATTTTCCTGTGATATCTTTGTACTCTTTGCAGTCTTCGCTTCGAAGCCTTTTCATCAGTTCTACAGATATCAAATGGTGCCAGCCGTCTTTATAGAGAATCAGAACTTTGCCGGCTATGATCGATCCTTTCTCATTGGCCTTCTCCAATTTCCGTTCGAAATCGGACACGGCTACTCACTTACTGCACTCACTTAGTCTGAACATTAGGATTTGAAATCATCGTCCGTCGCCTGTGCGAGTCTCGGGGTGCGTTTTGGTGTGTGTGGGTATCATGGTGCGCACACACACACACACACAAAATACCCCAAACGACGACGGACGACGACGGGTGCGCACACACACTGAGAATTCGAATTACGACGCACACACGAAAAGATCGGAGGATATGGGTAAGGAGTCCATTTCGGCTGGAACATGAGAATTCGATTTTCGACGTGTAAGTGGGACGTGGAAATCCTTGGATGGGCTTTTGGCGAATTCGCTTTGAAATAGTAAGTTGGAAACAGTAACGGGCCTCGAAATTCCTTCCGTAGTGCACAATGCATGTGATAGTGTGTTGGTGTTACTGCTATGCCGACTTATGCTGGGGACAATAGTGCTTCTTTGACACAAGTCCCTTGGCGCTAGCACAGGTTCCACAGAGATTCTTGCCACACACGACACAGTTCTTTCCGTGGGCAGCACACGATATTCCTCCGCAGTTCTCACAAACTAGTGTGGCTGGATTGTGGCACAGTAGACAAGCCGTCGTCGAGTCGTACGCCATGGCACCTGTGGTCGCAATCCAAGTTCTCACGTAACTATAGCTTCCGAAACGATATGTCTCAATCAGTATCGGAACTTTGATGGGACCTCGAAGACTAGAGATGTCAATGTCTTTCTTTCGTGGATTTAGGGCCTTCTCGCCCGTAGTTCGTGTCGTTTCGTAGTGATGTTGAAGCGTAAGGTTCTTGACGAGTTCAATCTTGGCCTTGTCTTTGGCACGTGCAGAATCCAGTTCGTGACGAATGACAGAGAGAGGAAGCTTTGAGGGAAGGTCTGAAGATGGCGAGCTCTGCGTCTCCACCTGAGAACATGCAACATATGCCCCAGTCCTTGGTAGGTAGGGGGTCTGCCCTCCAGATGTCCTGCAGTCGACAATTTGCCCATTGACGGCGTCTACAACTATCTTGCCCCTGCTCTCAAGAATCACCGAGTTGCCTGCAACGGTATGTTGTGAGAAGCAATGATAATCCATGAAATAGTGTGGCCTATAGACGAGCTGAATCTCCTTCGATAGCACGCTGAAGTTCCTGAGATGTCTGGGAGCGAGCGTGTTAAGCGTGCTCAGCCTGACTGGGAGGGCGTCATGGATCACGTCCTTTTGCGGAGTTTCCTCTCCAAGTTTGGTTTTGGTTTGCAGGGTTGCCATGTCCCAGAGTTCAATGCCTAGGGCCTTTGCGTGTGATTCCGCGTCTGCGGTGAAACCGCCTGTAGACACAAAAACGCCCTTGGTGATTCCCAACGATTCCAGTTTGTCGTGGAAGTTGCGGACTTCCTTGATGTCCATCGGAGTTTTGACGTATTTGCATTCGACGGCTACTTGAATCGTTCCGAAATCTTCCTTCTTTGAACCCAAGACGTCTATCTCATGGTAGACATCGTATCGATCTCTCATTTTCGCTCTAGGCTCAACATCAAATCCCCTTCGCCGAAAATAATCTGCAACAAGATCTTCTAGCGAAGCGCCTTTCTCCTTCATCGAGAGTCCGACCAAGGATTGCGCAAGAATGCTCCTGAGGCTAGTTCCACAATTGGAACAAAAAGAGGCACTAGGATCTGTTTGCGATGCGCATTTGGGGCAGAATGGCATTCTACTGACGAACCTTTCTTACAGCCCTGTTCTTTGCTTCCTGGCGTTTCAGTCTTTCCTCCAGTCGAATCCTAGATATCTAAAGCCATATTTCGATTACAGGTTCAGACGTGGAAAGCGTGATATTCTAGCATAGAGACAATACTGAATGGAAGTAGTGGCTACGCCATTTTGTGATCAATGTGGAAAGGCAGTTCCCGCAGATGCCGCCTTCTGCCCTAGTTGTGGACGGAAACGCCAAGTGAGCATCAAGTCACCTCCTCCGCAATCGATCCAGACTGCCTCTCCTGCTGTACCTGTCATAGCAGTGACTGAATCAAAGAATCCAGGGGTTGCTGCCCTACTTGCTTTCCTTGTCGGGATCGGGTTCATGGGAGTTGGACACATATACGTCGGAAAGATCGGAAGGGGAATCGTACTACTGATAGTCGGGCTGGTCCTTCGGGGTCTAGTTGCTCTTGCATTGATCTGGGGTTTTTTTGCGGGCTTGGGAGCGTTCGTCTTGCTAGGTCTCGTTAGTTTGGCGCTGTGGGTCTGGCAGACCTATGACGCATACAAGCTAGCGAAACAGTTCAATGCTCATGTACAACAGCATGGGAAGCCTCCGTGGTAGATTGATTCTAGCAAAGGGGGACTCGTGAGATGGTAGTTCTGCAATGCCGAAATTGTGGTGTCACTTTCGATGGGGGGGTCGGTTTGAGCTACATGTGGTCTGAGTTTTCTTTGCTTGGGCGTAGAACAAAGTGTGCAAAATGCGGCCGGAAGCTAGTCTAAGTCGATTACTCTTCTTCAGAGGGCGAAGCCAACATACTGATATTGATTCGTGATCGGGTCCCTTGCACAGTGTGAGGCAAAATACTAACCTGAGCCAGCCGTTGGCCTAACGCCCCACGAGACTGCCCGTCACTCGTCGCTTCTCAAGGTTGCGACTGTATTCGGCAAAAGTGCAGTCCACTCGTCCAGGAATTCGTACTTACGAGCAAGTTCCTTTATCCTCGGAAATCTCCTGAGCATAATGGTGTTGATAATGTCGAATACTTCGTCTGTCACCTTCATCGCGTTCCTTGCGAGCTCTTCATTGAACGAGTCCGTTACCAGAATCGAGAAGTCCTTTACCGCTGTAACGTCCATCTCGGTCGGGGAAGGATGGACGTGTTTGCACAGATGCTTCCATAGTGGATGAAAGCATGACCGTACATCGTCGTCAATGAAGACGCTGCGTAACACGGCGCCGACGAGCATCCAACCGTAGACTCCGTTCTCAATCTCCTTGGCCTTCTCGACTTGTTCATCCAAAGTTGTGTTTGGGTAGCGCATGTCAGTGTAATAGGCTTGGCAAATCATCTCAAGGATGTATCGGAGGTTCCTGTGGATCATCGGATAGTTTGCGTTTTGAAAAAGGAGCTGCAACCAGTAGATCTCCTTGAATACACGGAGAAAGTGTAGGGCGACTATGTTCATCTGTTCATCTCTGGTGTACTTGGAGTCGATCCAGCGCACGATATCTATCCAATTATTGGCGTGGAAATCTATGATGTGGAGTGTGTCGCTTATCCCGAGGCCTCGCCGGGTGTCTCTTTGCACTTCATCTAAGTGTTCGTATAGCCTTTCGAGAGCACTCTCGATCTCCTTGGTCCTATTCAATGCCATAGGTTCCGTCCCTCTTCACGGACAGAGAGGCAGTCATTGCTTCCCTGCCCTAACCTGACTCTGACTTTCGAGTAGACTCTGAATGACTTCTGGCTTCTTGCATGTCTACGCAAGAAATGGAGAGTGCTTTTGCCTATTCCGATCCTTCGTGCCTCCAACGTTGAGAGGCTGAGAATTCGTTTCCGAAGCTGACTGTCATCCACTGTTTGCAGATCGAGGGAGGGTTCCGAAAAATCCAGTCCACCAGTTCCACCGACCAAGAAGCGGCCAAGCTCAACCGTCTTCCGCTCGATCACCGTATCCCACTTCAACGCATGCCCCTTGTATGTGACCCCGGAATTGAATCGCTCACGAAGCAAATCCAGGAAACGTTGTTTCGCTTCTGGCTCGAAGCGGTACCTGTAATCGTCACCTGTGAAGTAGAAATCCGGCAAATCCAACACCCTAGATTCGAAGGCTTCCATCACCGTCACATCAGCTATCCAACGGAACGGCTCCTGCAAATCATACACGAGCGACTGCTTCGTCTGATAACCGCTGGTCTCGTGAAGGAAACCTACGGACAGTTCGAGGCCTATAGTGTTGATTGCTGCTCGACACTCGCCCTCCAAGACGCCGTACGCATAGTTCAACGCCAAGTTGACAGGGTCAGACGCATTGTTTTGGTGGCTTGTGGTCATTCGTCCGTGGAAGCCGAAACATTCAGGAATCACCGAAGCGTAGGCCTGCCAGTACCTCAATGCAACTCGCCCCTCAACCGTTCGAAGATCAGTGACACTATGGGCTTTCTCAAGCTCCAGAGCCTCATGCTTAGTTAATCGAACTGGTCTCTCAATGTCATAGCGCTGGGCAAGCCAATCGAGAACCTGCAGGCTTCTCGCAACCTTCGCCTGAACAATAGACCGCGCTACTGAAAACTTGATCTTGCTGTCCTCACTTGCCTTCATCTGTGCCACACGCAAACCCGCCTTAACTGGCGTCGGCGGGAGTATGCTACTGATCATTGAACCGTCATAGTCCAGGATGAAGACTGGAACCTTGTTTCGTGACAGCCAATGGAAGCCTTGCAGTGAAATGTAGCCGCTGTGACCGTCCACGATGATGCTGCTGTACGGGAACCTTCGAGGCCTAAACCTCAAAGTTGAAGGAGCCTTATCCCAATCCCTCCCATCGGTGACTTCAAGCTCTGAGCTGGAACGCAGGTTCCGGCACTTGATCTTGACACCGTAGCCGGAGAGATGCAGCGGATTCACTCCTACTTCCTCCGCCTTCCGGCTGCCTTGCTGATCTTGATCTGACTATCCGTCACAGTGAGGATCAGTATGTCACCCTGGTTCAGGCCTAACCCATCAACGAGAGGCTTCGGAATCGTGATTCGTAGCGAGTTTCCGATCTTTGTCAGCTTCACTTTGAACTGAACCGGCAACCCGGATCATCCTAGTGGAATCATTCGTATATCCCGATAGATATACTTCCGCTTCAGACACCGTCTGGGGATATGGCACCAAGTAGGGTTGTGAGGGTAAGGGAGGCTGAGAGCGCATGCCACCAAACTGGGTACAATGGGGTATACCACCAATTTGGGGATATCCCCATCGCTATCGCTAGCTCTATCGCTATCGTTATCCCCAATTTTCTGAGCACAAATCAGCAATTGGGGATATATCCCTATCACCATACCCCCATATCCCTACCCTCAGTTTTGGGGATATATCCCCAAACTGCGTTCATGTCCGGGCTAACATTCGGCGTCTTATCTTTGTCGCCTTATCTGGTCAGCGAGTTTTGAAGCTCTCTCGTTTCCCTTGACGGCGAGTTCGCTTAGTCCCTTCAGAATCCTATGATGGTGGTATCGAGTCAGAAAGTTTCTCGCCTCTCCGGTAGGATCGTGTCCCCATACGATCGCTTGTTGCAGCGACTTTTCGATACTCCGATACTCTTCGTCAGAGGTTTTCTCAATCAGTTCTGCGAATATCTCTATCGCTTTGGGGTCGCCCAACCTGGCGAGTGTCTCGATAGCGTTTCCTCGGCTATTCAGATCTTCATCCGTCTTGGCGAGGCTCGCCAGCAGTTCGAAGAACGTTTCTCCGATCACCTCTCTGGCTTTCTTGTCTTCAGCGTAGTGGGCATCATCTAGATTGCACAGAGTATCGGCCAAGGCGGAGAGAGCGTTCGTCCTCACGTCGGCTGAATCACTGTGAAGGCATTCCTCCAAAGTTGAAAGAAATCTTGGTTGAAGGACTATGCCGGGCGTCTTGGCGAGAAACACCAAGTTCTTGGACCGCTCTATCTGTTGAGCCTCTGATTCGGCCGTGGTGACCGGACCTAGCAACTCTCGGACGTCACTATCAGACAGGCGTTGACCCCTGTAGCTGTACATTGGTTCGACTCTGTTGACGCCGCCATGTTTGATCAATTGTCGAAGAGCATAGTGATAGCTTGACTTCGGAACTCCAAGCGCAAGAACCTCAAACTTCAGCTCTCTTGGTGGTCTGGGACCTTTCATCAGCACGCTGATGATAGCAGTGCGCACATCTACCCGCTTGCGCCTTGACATATTCCTCACATTGTTCCCTGTCCAGGACGTTGCACTCGGTACAATCGCTCTCCATCACCTCGTTGAACAGAATCCGCAGTTAAGAGTTCCTCATATTAGAGTGGGCGGTGAGCAATTTGAGAAGAGAAATACCCCCTACTCGATGGGTCAATTCTCCTCTGGAAACCACCCCTACCCAATGGGAGGTTTCCGGTAGACCTTGAAAGATCTCGAACCGCTGGTGCTGATGATCACTCTGACTCTCTACACGGCATACATCAAGAACCTGTCCAAACCCAACAGCCTGCTCATCATCGCAAGACCCGAGTCGGGCAAGACAGAGGTTCTGAAGAAGTTCATCGCGAACAAGAATGTCGCCTACTTGAGTGACGTGACGGCCTTTGGGATTGAGCGCGACTACCTGTCAAAGATTGAGGCCGGTGAAATCAGGCACATCATAATCCCGGATCTCTTGAAGCCACTGCCACGCAAGGAGTCCACGGTCAAGACATTCATCACAATGATGAATGCGCTGATCGAGGAAGGCGTAGCATCTGTCTCCACCTACGTCACTCGAAGAACATCTGAAAGGCACGTGAAGTGCGGAATCATTACAGCGATCACGGGAGGAGAGCTGCGGGATCAGCGGCACAACTGGGGACGAATCGGTTTCCTATCACGAATCGTGCCTTTCAGCTACAGCTACGGCATGGAGACCGTGAAGAAGGTCTTCGACTCCATACTCGGACTTGACTACTTGAAAGAACGCGACGTCGAACTGAAACGCACACCAAAGGAAGACAAGCAGATCACACTTCCGCGGAAGTATGCTCAGGCAATCCTGCCATCAACAACGGCAATAGCTCAGGCGCAAGAGGCCTACGGCTTCCGGCTCCAGAAGCAATTCCAGGCTTTGCTGCAAGCTTCGGCGCTTGAGAGGGGCCGGAGGATCGTGACTTCACGCGATGTGGATCGGATTCTGCCGCTAATGGACTGGGTGAACTTCGACGAAAAGCCAATGCGCGCGGCTGGGAGGCGTACGAAGTGAAGATAGCTCACCTGTACCGGATGACCGTTGCGAGCAAATGGTACGATGAACCGTCCAGATGCGAACGGGAACAGGAGATGCACTTCAAGATCGCAAGACCCGGCAAGATCCGAACCGTCCGCCGACACCTAGCGAAGAGAGGAATACCATACTTTCAGCAAGTGATCTACCGTCGGTTTCGGAGATGGATTCCGAAGAGGCAGATTAGAGCGAAATTCGAACGCGAGGAAGTCGACCAGAGAAGTACGCCTACCATGACGGTTGAAACCAGAAGCATGCAGTATCGGGGCAGAGACTGGAAGGCCCTTGCATTTCCATCAAGGGTGCTGAGCTATGCGAAGAAAAGACGTAAACGCAAGTCTTCCTAAGACCAACCTGCTAAAGATCGACAAGGATTGCATTGTCAACGCTGGCTTGCAGAGGGAATACGTTGGAACAGTCCTTGACATATGCAGCAAACGCGGAATCAAGGTACTCTGGATTAGGCGTACTGATACTGCGCATGGTGTCCACTTCTACATGAAGATCAGTCCAGCGGTCGGGGCGATGACTGCGAACAATCTTCAGTATCTGTTGGGTGACGATTCGAAGCGGGTAGGTTTCAACAAGGCGCGGATAGAATCAGGCTTGGTCGAGTGGAGCAAGCTGTTCGAACGTGCAAACTGCAGGATGACGACGCTCTACCGAGCCGCATGAGCCCTATCAAGGCAATCTCGATGACGCTTCAAGCACCAGTGACCTGCGTAAAGTGAGTTGGGTATGGTGTGTGCGCACCAAAAGGTGCGGACACGGAAAGGTAGTTAAGCAAAGTCTCGAATCACGCATCATATGCCCAGCGCGAAGCTCAGCGAAGTCTTCGAACACCTTTCGTCTCTCTACAACAGTGTGGATCTACGGATCGCATGCTGCAAATACGATCAGAGATTGATCAATATCCTGACTACGATTCGATTCTCAGACGAGCATGCCGACGACCTAAGAACGAAGCTACCATCTCCTGTTCAAACGGAAGATTTCAGGACGATCCTGTGTCCACTTGAAGTCGCACGTTGGAAGGAACTTCGGAAAGATATCGCCTCAGGCAAACTTGAGGTGCAGGGTACCTCGGTTGATCTGGGTGTCGTTGAGAGACACATCGACTCGGCAAACTGCAACCTAGAGCAGTATGGTTCGTCGTATTTCCTCGAAAAGGATTGGCCGGAATACATTGCTACACTGAGTCGTCCCTCGGCTATGCCTATTCAACAGCATTTGGAACGCATCGCAGCCCAAGTTAGAAGGTTGGACTACAGAGATGCATACCAAGCGATCAGCGAATCCCTTAGAGTCTACTTCAGCCCAAACATGAATCTTGCAAATGACCTGTTTCTGGCACTTCCAGTCTATGCTAAGATCGAGGGCATCGACTTTGATGGTGAGCTAGTTTCACTAGACTTACGCTTTCATGAGAAACTCAAAGACGCCAGGCTCGTCGTGCAACTCCTCACCACAGAAGCCTACTCTGGTAGGAGCGGACCAAAGAAAGATGAAATTGTTCGAACTCTGGCACATTGTGGTGGTTCACCTATCGAACGCAATTTCTGTCAGACGAAGATTTCGGGAAAGCTAACAGGCGCCGCGTTCGACGATTATCTCGAAGTCCGAGTGAATTATGAGGGTCTAGAGATCGGCGAGGAAAGTCACCAAGTCCGTAGATATTTGCGCAAGTATCCAGGAAAGTTTCTTGGCACAGACTTCCCTCTAGCTCGGGTTCTGTCGCGCTTCCTTCCGCCCGAGAAATTGAAAGAACAGCTGGTCAGCCCTGAGAAATTCAAAGGTCGTAGGTTAACTCCAGGCAGCAGTTTTGAACGCGGGGTGGGTTGGCTTCTTGGGATTTCGGGCTTCACCGTTGTCAAACTGGATGAGAATGAGAAACTTAGAGAACCTGAGACAAATGTGGAGATAGGTGCCGTCGACATCATAGCCTACTCTCCTCAATATGCGACGCTTCTCGCTGTGTCATGCACAATGGCGGTTCCGAGCAATGAGGATGTTGCAAAAATCAAAGAATGCGCCAAGCGGTTAGGGGAAGAATTTCCAAGAGCCCTGATCCGCGTCATTCCCGTGTTGGTAACATCGAGAACCGAGACTCCGCTCGATCCTAGCATGAAGCAAGGCGCCCGTGTTGTAGATGGGAACGAGCTATCCGATCTCTTGGAGAAGGTTAGACTAGGAGACGGAGAGGGCGTCAGAACCTTTTGGGGTCTCTACTAGCATCTAGGATTTTTGTGTGTGCGCACCGGCTGACCCATACACAAATCACTCCTCTTATCATGGTCCTGTTCGTCATCCGTGAACATGATCGTTCGTTCATGTCTTTGATGACTAGGGAAGGAATCTTCGAACAGTTTGTCACCGGCGACTAAGACCGGTCATAGAGGGCAATCTCAACGCGTCGAACTGAAGCATCGAAATCCCGCCCATTTACGATTTCTGACCGATGAACCTCGCGTCCGACTCTAATCAGCGCAGCCCGACCCGACAGCGACTACGACGCTTGGATCGCCGAATATTTGATGCGATCTATGAATGAATCGAGAGATTTCGGATCTCCAAGCGAATCTCTATAGACATGTGTAATTCCACGTTCTCGAAGGATCAGGAGTTTCTGCAGTGATAGCTCAAAAATCAATGATGCGAAATCAAGATCCTGTTCCGTAATCTGACTTTGACCATGAACGTCTGCATGCGCGAATCTCGATCGCTTGTCATACATATCAGCCACACGCTTAGACAGGCGCTCTCTTGCATCAATGCGCGCTCGATCGCACTCCTCTTGTGTGGGGTTGGCTTTATTGAGAAACCGAACGAACCATTCTGGGGTATCGCCCAAGAGCATGGCAATTTTCTCTCTGAGTTTCCATCCCAACAAGTCTCTATCGTCTCTACCTAGAAGAAGGCACTCAATGGCTATGACTGACAGAAGAAATCTCAGCTCATTGGGAGTGTCTGGTTCTATCATGCCGTATAGGTCGATCGCTGATATGCACTTCTTGGCAATTTCATCCGATTCTCTGTTACGGATTAATCCGCTAATGAGGCTGACATATTTCTCCTGCTCAGGAAAGAGTCCAGTTGGGTGGGCCTCCCAACCAGAGATGTATCGGAGGTCTCCGATGTGTAGGAAGGCCCTGCCTTTCAGCACATAGTATTCTCTCAGTCTTGGCAGATGCGAAACGTGATGGAAACACTTCAGGATGCTACGTCCCTGATTCGCCAACCGAGTCGCGGTCTCAATCGCCGTTCGCCCTCCAAAGGCTCTTACCTCGACGCAAAAGTAGGTCTCACTCATCTTGCTTTTCTCATAATCTGATTCAGTGCGACTTCCGTAGACCTCCTTCTTCCCGGCGCATCTCTGCTTCCATCCTGAGGAGATCTTGTGCCGCACATTTTGGGGCAGGTAACCGAAAGAATGTAGACTACACTCTCCGACCGCGTATCCATCCGGGTATCCCCAAAGGTTCCTCGCCGGAAAATAGAATCGGTACCTACCGGGCTTCTTGTAGAACCGGTCAAGAAAGGGCATGACATCCTCGATGGTAAGTTGTTCATACTTCTTTCGAGTCGCATAGCAAATATCGTCGAAAGCGGCGCGTAGTTCTTCATGGGATATGTGCTCTTGCAGTTCCTTGCTTGTGAACATGGCCGCTGCTAGCTTGTCAAGTCTCTCTGAGTAGAGCCTTCGATACTTTGTCTGCCAAGTATGAAGTGGATCGTCTTGAAAGTACTGTTTCATGCATTCGACAAGTTCCCAAGCGAGCGATAGAATCTTGTCGTAGTTCTTAGGCCGTTTCACTTTCAAAGGGTGCGGCCTTCTCTCCGAGCACTTTCCGCAGACGAGCTAATAAGCTAGGGCGAATGGCTCATGAAACTATCGTTGAAGGTCCTGTCTAATCTGTCCTGTCGTCGTTCGTCGTGTGTGTGCCATCCTTGGTGCGCGACGACGACTCAGCCAATTCTATCTGCGAATCATGAAACGTCGAGGACACAATCGAGCCCTCGTCGCAGTCGCCCGCAAGATGCTCGTCACAATCTACCACGTCCTCAACCATCACAGCCAATACCGTGGCTTGAGACCCGAACTCTTCGAAAACAAGATTAGGAGGCTAGAACGAATCACGCACCCAAGCCTACAAACCGCATGAGTCAGCCAACCCACATCAAGACGAGAAGCATAAGAGAAGAGAATTTTCATTGATGCGGGCGTCATGATTTGAACCCTCGTTGTGATCTTCATTGCTATGTATTTGCTGATGGTGTAACTCAGGGCTGCGGAATGGCAGAGAAGTGCGTCAGTCTAAGAGTATAGTCTATCAGCCGCCACTATAGAGTGGATAGCGGCTGTTATCCTATACTTCTATACTCCAACAAAATCGTCACTGCTCTGATTGGAACGACTGAATAAGCGACCTAAAGATCAGCCATAGGCAGAATTGACTAGGTTTTTAGAACGCTACGACCTACGTTGCCCCTATGACAAAATACACTGCCACAAAGATAGACGGGAGCCCGATTGAATACACAACCATCAGTGCCTTCGGTCATGAGTTCAAAGATGTGCTCCCCGGTATCGCTGAAGAATTGATCACACTAGAGAAAGAAGGAGCCTTGTATATTGACCTGTTCAACGAAGAGACGAGAAGATTCAACCATTACCGCCTGAAGCTTCTGCCTCAAGAGATCGTCAGATATGTGGAAGGAAGCGTAGCCCAACAGGAGTACTTCGAAGCCATGAAAGTGACAAAAGGAGATACAGAAAAAGCGCTTTCGTTACTGACAAACAAGGAGATAGCAGAAGAAGTCAGAAGGTACCCCCCGGTCGTAATCAACAAAGAAAAAGGAATCACAGAAGATATTCGGGGATGCCATGCCAGCTTCATAGGAAGGGAACTTGAAGCGCTTACTTGTTTTGGATCTCATCCAGAACGATTAGAACTGATTCCACAAGTCAGTTCAAGAGACAAAGTGGCCATAATCCTGGACATGTTTGAGTCCGTCAGCACGAATATCGGCTATTTGCAAAAACGCAAGCATGATAGACCACCCGTTAAGTTCGAAAACGAGTACGATCTGCAAGATCTCTTGTATATCATGATCAAGCCACTGTTTCCGGATGCCATAACAGAAGAATACACGCCCAAGAACGCTGGATCATCAAAGAGGATCGACATAGCAATACCCTCCATCGAAACAGTGGTCGAAGCGAAGTTCGTCAGAAACAAGGCCCACGCCAGCTCAGTGGGAGACGAAATCAAAGTCGACATAGAAAGTTATCATACCCATCCAGCCTGCAAGACCCTTTGCGTTCTCGTGTATGACCCTGGGAAACATATTGTAGACCCAGTCAATCTCAAAGATGACCTGACAGGATTACGAGTAATCAACGGCAAACAGTTCGAGACACGAGTGGTAGTGGAGAACTAGAAGACCAAACTCCAGAAAGGAGTTTTTTGTGTGTGTGCGCACCAAGCATCTCACACACACACGCACCAGCCTACCCGCACACACAACGATGGTTAATCAGTGTGTGTGCGCACCAGCCTACCCACACACACACCAAAAGACCTTTCCATTCGCCGTACAGTAGAAGATGACAATGATGCATGTCCAGGATCAGAAGTCGTGACGAAGAATTCCTGAAACGAATGGATTCTGTCTGGGCAATGGTATCTGCAGTTACTGGTAGTCTTGGAATCTCTCCAATAGTGTATCAAATGTACGTTGGGAATTACAACCCGCGGCTTCCGGCCATACTTGGAGTTTGGATCGCGTGTGTAGTACTGCCCATAGCGATGGAGATCTCGGCGTTGATCTCAGGCAAAGTAAGGAGGAGGTTTCTATCGTGGTTCATGTTGGTGACTGGTGCAGTCGTTATGACGACAGATTACGTGGCTGACGCGTTTGTGATGAGCGGGGTCGATCCAGCCGTCACTGGAATTCCGAGCGGTCTGATAATCTGGTTTATCCTAAGACCCTCCGCAGGTCGTTTGAGCCGTTATTTCCAAAATCACCTGAAATCCAAAACATACCAAACACAAGTAGAAGCTCTCAACCCTATCGGGGGTCTCAAGCGAGACGTTCTGGCGATTATCATTTTCTATCTATTTGTCGGAGTCATTGTGGGCATATTCTACATCCCTTGATCATGCCCTACCTTTCATGTCTGGTTTGAGCAATCGTTCTAGCCACGTTTGCGCGTTCGTTGTTTCTTGAGTTCCTCTATTTCAGCTTGGAGCATCGCAATATCTCCAATCGCCTTAGCGAGCTGCTTTTGTGTGTGTGTGGGTCAGCTGGTGCGAGCATCCAAAATTGAACCCGGTAGTTCGTTGATTTGTGTGTGTGTGTGTGGGTATCATGGTGCGAGCATCGCAATTTGAACTCTCGGAGAAGAGCGAAATCATTCCTTATGCCCTGTGGGCCACCGAGGCACTGTCTCAAGAGAACCATGGATGTGGCATATTGGTTTCCGCGTTGGCTGAGGTCAGTTTCTCCCACAGTTCTCCATCGTGTCCGTCCCGCTCATGGATCAGACAATTCTGCCAAGTCCGCTCGTAGTCTGACAATAGAAAGTGGTTGTGATTGCTGCCGAC
>Ga0315285_10004699_pt1 | contig 14160 bp, 20 predicted proteins | sample YL17G09_36_MG_FD_203698 | JGI IMG/M metagenome (GOLD analysis project Ga0315285, IMG submission 203698) | Sediment microbial communities from Yellowstone Lake, YNP, Wyoming, USA - YL17G09_36 | ecosystem: Environmental > Aquatic > Freshwater > Lake > Sediment | place: USA: Wyoming | collected...
CGGCACTCATCCTACTGGTGTCTTCCTGTCACTGGAGAAGTACGAGGCGAGAAGGGATTTCAAGCAAACCTCGGAGCCCGGAGTTGAAGAGATCCATATGGGAAAGAATGAGAACATCTTCGTTGTCCAAGAACATCACGCCTCTCATCTTCACTATGACTTCCGCCTTTCTCTGGACGGGGTTCTTAAGAGCTGGGCGGTCCCAAAGGGAGTCCCCGTCGAACCGAAGACCAGGAGACTCGCGGTGGAGACCGAAGATCATCCACTGACGTACGCCGACTTCGAAGGCGACATTCCAGAGGGAGAGTACGGCGGTGGCAAGGTGATCATCTGGGACAAAGGCTCCTTCGACCTGATAGAAAGAACGGACAGCAAGATCGTCGTGACGCTCAAAGGAAAGAAGCTCGATGGCGACTACGCCTTAGTCAGGTTCGTCGGGAAAGAGAAGAGCACAAAGAACTGGTTGATCATGAAAACGAGCCGAACGATCTGAAGGCACGAAAATAATAAGGAAAATTGGAAAAAAGGTAAGGAAAGATTTTCCTGGAAGAATGATCACTTCATCTTCTTCATTATCTTCATCCAGCCGCCGCTCTCGTAAACTCCAAGGCTCCTCTTCTTCAAGGTGGCTTCGAAGTCGTCCCAAGATATGATCTCGAGGCGGGCGTTGCTTCCCTTAGTGAACTGGACACCATTTGTTCCCTTGACACGTCCGGGCTTCAGACCCTTCTTCTTCGCGATTTCCTTCGCTTTGTCCAGACTGACTTGCTCCATTACCAAAGTTACTTCCCTCCTGTGCATCTGGGCCATATGTTGGCCATACGACCCAGTATGTAATGCATTACTCCCATATATAAAATTTTTCCTATAATGTTCACTATCCAGCTTCGCCGGTCTTTAAGAACTTTTCCTTAGAAATCGCCTTCGGCCAGTTACATGGATACATGCTGGCTATGCTAGCGACTTTTTTCAATTTAGATGAAACATCGGAATTGAAAAGATTTATCTGCGCCGAGCCTTCTTCCAGAACGGTCTGGTGAAGATGTTGCTCTTCGGTTCGTCGGGAATAAGAGGGATCGTGGGAAAGGACCTCACTATCGAACTCGCGTCCGACATCGGCTCCGCCGTCGGCACGCTGTATGAGAAGGTGGTCCTCGGAAAGGACACCAGGACGAGCGGGGACATGATATCGCAGTCCTTGATCGCTGGAGTCACGTCCGCTGGGTCAAGCACCTACCACGCTGGATTGGTCCCCACTCCTACGCTCGCAAGAGCATCGCGGGCCTTCGATTGTGGCCTGATGGTAACGGCCTCGCACAATCCCCCGGAGTATAACGGCGTGAAGATGTGGAATCCAGACGGCTCGGCTTTCAACACGAAGCAGATGATCGAGGTCGAGGAACACATCTCAGAGAAGGAGTTCGGGAAAGCTGACTGGCGAAACGTCGGAAGGGCGTATGATCACGAGGGCGCGATCGAAGCTCACATCGAATCCATAGTCAGATCATTGGGGACGTTCGAATCGAAGGTCGCGGTCGACTGTGGATGCGGCGCTACGTCGGTCATATCTCCATTGCTGCTCAGGAAGTTGGGATGCGAGGTGTTCGGGATAAACACCCAGCCCGATGGGTTCTTCCCCGGAAGATCTCCAGAACCGACGGAGGACCAACTGGGTGACGTCCGGGACGCGGTCTTGAGGAAGAGGGCCGATGTCGGCATAGCTCATGATGGGGACGGAGACAGAATGGTGGCCATAGACGAGAAAGGGAGGTTCGTGGGGGGAGACAGACTTCTGGCACTGTTCGCTTCGAAGTGCGGGACCAAGGGAATGGTCGCCCCGATCGACGCCTCGATGATACTTGATGATATAACTGGGAATCCTGTGGTGCGTTGTCGCGTTGGCGACGTCTTCGTATCTGAAGCTTTGAAGAGGACCGCGCTCGAGTTCGGAGGGGAACCGTCTGGAACGTTCATATTCGCCAAGGAGACCTATTGTCCAGACGGCGTCTACGCCGGCGCACTGCTCGCCAAAATGACCGCGGACGAGCCACTGTCCAGTATGATAGATGCCCTCCCGTCCTACCCTGCCACGAGGGAATCGTTTTCATTCGATCCATCGAGAAAGAAGCTCTTGGAGAAAAAGGTCGCGGGCGAGATGGAGAAGGTGAAGTGCGACAGACTGTTGACCCTTGACGGCTTCAGAGCCGATTACGAGGACGGCTGGTTCCTCATAAGGATATCCGGCACGGAGCCGAAGTTGCGCGTGACGGCCGAGGCGAGGTCAGAGGAGGAATTGAAAAGGTTGAAGGGGATATATGGACCGATAGTGAAGAGGTGCCTGTCATGAAAGCACTGGTGCTGGCCGCGGGAGAGGGTACGAGACTGAGACCTCTCACGTCGAACGTCCCAAAGCCTCTGATCGTCGTCGCAGGAAAACCGTTCCTTAGCCACGTGTTCCACGCTCTCTCAGCCGTCGGCGTCAAGGAGATCGTCCTCTTGGTCGGCTGGAAGGCCAATAGGATCAAGGAGTACTACGGAAACGGTTCGCGAGAAGGGATCAAGATCCATTATTTGGAGCAGAAAGAGAGGATGGGGACGGCCCATGCGATAGGCGTCGCCGAGCAGACGATGACAGAGCCGTTCATCTGCGTGAACGGCGACGTGGTCATATCGGAATCGGACGTCGGCGAGATGGTCGCCATCCACGAGAGGAAGAGGTCGACGGTCGTCGGAGCCGTGACGGTAAAGGACCCTCAAAGATTCGGGGTCATAGAGATGTCAGGAGGGAAGCTTGCCAGGATCATCGAGAAGCCCCAGATCCCTCCCACCGATCTGATCAACGCTGGCATATTCATTTTCAACCCGGAGATATTCAAGGAGATCAAGAATACGGCGAAGTCATCCCGTGGCGAATACGAGATAACGGACACGTTGAACAATCTGGCAAAATCGAAAAGCGTCCTGGTGCACAGGCTGAAGGGCGATTGGATCGACGTCGGTAGACCGTGGGACCTGCTGAGGGCGAACGAGATCCTCATGTCAAGGATGAAAGGCAGGATCCAGGGCACCATCGAGGATGGAGTGCGCTTGCTCGGGGAGGTCGTCGTCGAGAAGGGTGCGAGGATAAGGAGCGGAAGCTACATTGAAGGCCCGGTCTACATCTCAGAAGGATGTGACATCGGTCCGAATTGCTACATCCGCCCATCGACCTGCATCGGTCCGAAGTGCCGCGTTGGCAGTTCCGTGGAGGTCAAGAACTCGATCATCATGGCGGGCGGCCACATTCCACACCACAACTACATCGGAGATAGCATCATTGGGGAGAGATGCAACCTCGGGGCCGGCACTAAGGTCGCGAATCTGAGGTTCGATGGAATGACCGTCAAGGTCTCGTTCGGTGGGAACACCATAGATACGGAGCGAAGGAAGCTCGGGGTCATAATGGGCGATGACGTGAAGACTGGCATCAATAGCATGCTGGACTCCGGGACGATCATATGGGAGAATGCCATCATCGGCCCTGGCGCACTGGCGCGGGGAAAGGTCGGACCGGGAAGCAGGGTGCTCTAGACGACCTCGAGCTCGATCTCCTCTCCGTTGTAGTCGTAAGCGCTCCAGCTTCCCATGTCGAACGGGACGCACGTGATTATGTGCGTGTTCCCGAACCGACCGAACAACGAAATGTCCGCCTCAGAGGGCCTATAGCTGAATGATGGATGAGAGTGGACCGTTCCAACAACGCTGAAATCGATCGGCAGCATGTGCAGTTGGAATGTGCCGGACCGCTCTCCCGATAGAGTACCGGGGAGCAGGAGGATCTCCGTGACGACACCCTTCTCGGCACGGAGAGTCGCGAGGAACTCGTTGGGATAGGTCTCCTTCGCAGACTCGTTTATCATCTCGAGGACCTCTTGATCGATGCCCCAGACCTTCCTGCGCTTCCCTTCCGTCATAAGGTACCCATGAGCTTGTCCCTGAGCCTGGCGTAGAAGTCCCTGCCGAAGCTGATGAAACGGGCCCTGTTCTCCGAGACCGTGAGCTCCACCATCTCGTCCCCGTTCATCTTGTGCATCTCCTGGCCATCTACGACGACGACGCATGGTTTGGGTCTGTCGAGCTTGAGCTTTATGATGCTCGTCGCCGGGACCACGAGCGGTTTGGCCGCGAACTTGAACGGGGCCATTGGAGCGATGACCACCGCATCGACCCTTGGATCGACTATCGGGGCGCCGACGCTCATCGCGTAGCAGGTCGATCCTGTCGGTGTGGCGACGATTATGCCATCGGCCCGGACGTCCATCACCATCTGGTCGTCCACGTAGACCTGGAACTGCCGTATCTTGGCTATGTTCGCAGTGTGGACCACGGTCTCGTTCATCGAATCGTGGAGCCTCTTCCCATCGACCATCGTCTTCAGCTTCAACCTCTCATCGATGATGTAGTCGCCTCTGAGGACCTTCTGGATTCCAATTTCGATGTCCTTCGCCGGGATCTCCGTCAGGAAACCAAGAACGCCGGCGTTTATCCCGAATATCGGAGCCTTGTTGCGCTGCAGGGACCTTAGTATCGTCCCGTCCCCGCCGACCGTGATCAGAACGTCTACTTCCATATCCTGGACGTGCTTGCCTTTCTTCCCCAGCTTCTTCGCGATTCCGGTCTCGAGCAGAACATCATATCCGTCCAGAGCGTCGATGACTTTCCTGCAAATGCTCATCGCATCCGGGACATCGACGTTGGCGGTGATCCCTAACCTCACAGTATCACCTTCTTGACCTCAGGGTCTCCAAAGGCGAGGAAGTTGCTCCTCGCCCGCAGGTCGAATGGCATATCCAACTCCTTCCCCTTCAAATTGACGAGACCTCCACCGGCCTCCCTCAAGATCAGGGCGCTGGCCGCGATGTCGACGACCCTGATGGATTTCTCATGCACTTCGCAGTTCATGTAATATGCGTCCAACCTTCCCTCGGCGACCATGCACATCTCCAAAGACGCGCAGCCGAGGGACCTCGTCCTCGTGGACGCCCTCGCCACCTTCAGACTGTCATCATGCGCATACTTCCCGAGGTACACCAGGAAAGCAGAATCGTCCTTGGAATATCCGCGCACGCGCATCTTCTTCCCATCACGCAGCGCGCCCTTGCCCTTCTCAGCGTAGAATATCTCGTTCGAGACCAAGTTCCTGACTAGTCCGGCCTCGACATTCGACATCGAGGACGTTCCCACGGCCAAGGAGACACTGTACAACGGAATGCCGAGAAGAGCGTTGTGAGTGCCGTCGATCGGATCTAGGACCAGCGTCTTCTCTCCACCGCGGTCGACGAATCCAACTTCCTCGCTCAGGACGTTCCAGGGGAGATGCATTTCGTCCAGACAGCTTAGCACGACATCCTCCGCCACTTTGTCAATACGGCATGTTGGCGTGCCGTCCGCACCCATGAACAACTCCTCGGACATGTCGTCGGATTGTGGGAGGCGACCAATCGTTTCTCTCACTCTGTCTGAAATACTCTCAAGAGTCTCGCGCATCGCTGGGAGAACGTAATCGGGCCCTTATATCTTTATCCGGGAGACTGTCTGTCAAGATGATGCTGGTAAGCTCATGAGAATCCCCATCCTACTTGGCAATGCCGTTAGGAACCTTGGACGACGATTCTTTGTAAGAAGAATCAGGACCTCTTCGTCAATCTACCTGTAATCGCTGGCATACCGAAGTCTCTCATCATCTTCCTTATGCTGACCGAAGACGAATATGTGTCTGCGAGCGATCTCGCCTCATCTTTCGGGATCCCACCAGCGATCAGAGCCCTGAAGAACTCCTTGCTGGCGGCCTTTGCCCTTCTTTTCGCCTTCAGATAAGAGATGAACAACCGGAGCAAGAGAGTGGGGGCGCTGGCAGCGAATGCCAACATGACCAACCCGGCCTCTCTTGCACTTCTTTGCTGATCACTCTTCATCGAATTCCTTTTCCATCTCTTTCCGGATCTTCTCGTTTATCTTCTTCCCGAGATCGCTGTCTTCGCCGTGGCCTCCGACCGCACCACCGGTGATGCCTTTGAGCATGCCTCCGATGCTTAGGTTAGACATATACTCCTTCGTCAGCGCGAACGCCTGCTCCTTGCTCATTCCTGCGGAGACCATCGCCTGGTAGAACCCGGCGACCGCCTTCCCGAACTCCTCTCCGCTCTTTGCCTCGTAGAGGACCTTCGTTACGTTCTCCAGTAGCTGCGGCACGCTGTCCGACAGTACCTTGAACAGTTCCCTCAGCTTCTCGACATCTGGTATATCATCGCTTGGCATTCTTCCTACCTCCTTACCTTATCATTCCCATGATGAACAGACTCGCCCTTGCGGCCTCTTTCTTCTTTGCCATGTCGTTCCTTCCTTCATCGGTCATGAGGAACAATCTCTTCACATCCTTCTTCATTCTCCCGTTCCTCCTTGCTTTTCTTTCTAGAAGGAACAGTGTCGTTCACTCTACTTCGACAATCCGAGCACTTGTGACCATTTCTTGACCACCGACTCGGATATCTTATAAGACTTCGACTTCTTACCGGTCTCAACGACCAGCACGCCCTTAGCGACCAGGGAATCGAGCCTGGCGCTCACGATCCTCCTCGACGCGCTTCCCTTCCTCCTCCTGATGTCCTCGGTTATCTGAGAGATGTTCATCCCAGGCCTATCCATCAATGCCCTCATGATCTCCTTGGAGATCGGGTCCTTGACCTCGGGAAGGATCACGTCTATCGAGATGACACCGTGCCTCTGGTAAAGGTCCAGGAGGCGGAAGTATTTCTGAACGATGTCCTGGAATTGCGAGAGCTGGCCGACGATCTCCGAGTAGGGTCTGGTCACATCCTTTACCGACTCCTCGAGGTTGCCGATCCTCTTCGAGAGCTCCTCTATCCTCTTTCCCTCGTCCTCGGCCACGGAGTGAATGGAGCACGTAGCAGAATTTAAGTTCGACGATACGCTCTCTCGGACGAATGGGTATCGGCAAGACGATCGTCGAGAAGGAGTTCAAGGGGGTGTTCACCGATTCCGAGCATCTCTTTACCAGAAACATGAACCCGACCGAACGGGTCTATGGAGAGCGTCTGTACTCACAGGGAGCTGAGGAGTTCAGGGAATGGATGCCAAGCAGAAGCAAGTTAGCGGCATACCTCAGACTCGGAGGGAGGTTCTTTCCTTTTGCGGAGGACACCAGAGTGCTGTACCTCGGTGCCGCGAGCGGCACGACAGCCAGTCATATATCCGATATCGTAACGAAGGGCACGGTCTATTGTGTCGAGATATCACCGAGATCGTTCAGGGACCTCGTGATGCTTTGTGAAAAGAGAAAGAACATGGTGCCGATCCTGGCGGACGCCGCAAGACCCGGGGACTACAAGTTCATGGTGGAGAATGTCCAGACCGTATACCAGGATGTCGCTCAGAAGAATCAGACGTCCATCTTCATCAAGAACATGGAGATGTTCGGAGCTTCGAACGGTATGATCGCGATCAAGGCTCGGTCCGAAGACGTGACCAGGGCTCCAGAAAGCATCTTCAGAGAGTCTGGGTCGGACCTGAGGACGAAGGGGTTCAAAGTGGTGGAGGTCGTCCCGCTAGAACCCCTTGAAAAGGACCATGCGATGATAGCGGTGAAGAGGAAATGAGGTTCGTCTACGCTGTCGCTTTCTCAGGCGACAGATTCGTGATGGTCTACAACAAGAAGCGAAGAGGATGGGAGATGCCAGGAGGACGGGCGATGAGCTCCGAGACGGATGATGATGCCGTGGTCAGGGAATTCATGGAGGAGGTCGGCCACTGGTTCATACCCTTGTCAAAAGAAGAGGTCCCCGGCGGCACCGTCTACACCGGACGAATCGGGGAGAGAATCGGAGAGGGGGAGATGCAGTGGAGACTTTTCGACTCACTGCCTTCAGACCTAGCGTTCCCGAGCTACGAGTACGCGGAAGTCCTCTGCTGGGCGAGGGAGAATACAACCAAAGAGAAGAGGGCCTAGAACTGTCAATCCTTATATAGTAGTAGGAGAATTGGCTCCCACTTCGCCGCCGACTTAAGAACTTTGAAATGGAGGATTACGATGGCGCGCATGCATGCCAGACGAAAGGGAAAATCCGGGTCGAGAAGACCATTGACAAGCGAGAATCCCTCATGGGTCCCGCTGAGCACGGAAGAGGTAGAGAAGCTCATCATTAAACTCGCGAAGGATGGGCTTAAGGCGGCAAAAATCGGGCTTGTTCTCAGAGACCAGCACGCAGTTCCGAACGTGCGACTGTCCACCGGAAAGAGCGTCTTGGATATCCTGAAGGAGAACGATCTGACGCCCGAGATACCGGACGATTTGCAGTCCCTCATGCGCAAAGCGTTGAATGTCGATGCTCACGTGGTGGAGAACAAGAAGGACTACGCTACGAAGAGGAGCCTGCAACTCATCGAATCGAGGATCAGACGCCTCGTGAAGTACTACAAGAGAATGGGCATTCTCCCAGATAACTGGACGTACTCCTTGTCGACCGCTGAACTGCTGATAGAGTGAGGAAGATGGAGGGAGCCACCGTACTCCCGCAAGCGCTTTTTTCCCGTATATCCAGCGCGGCAGCCGATATCGAGAAGCATTCGGTGATCAGAGTCGTGTCGCATTACGATGCCGACGGCATCGCGTCCGCAGGCGTGATCTGCAATGCCCTTCTCCATAAGAGAATACGATTCCAAGCCACCCTGGTGAAGAGCCTCGACGAGAAGGTCATCAAGGCTCTGACGAAAGACGACGCTGAATGTATAATAATGGCGGACATGGGGAGCAGCTACCTAAGGGAGCTGGGCGCCCTCGATTCAAATGTGGTGGTCCTCGATCATCATTCGCTGCAAGGAAATTCTGAGAAGGTGATCTATGTGAACCCTCATCTGTGGGGGGTCGACGGCATGACTGGTTGCTCGGCCAGCGCCCTCTGCATGCTGCTCGCATCGAAGATGTCGGAGACCAACTGGCATCTCCTCCCTATCGCGTTCGGAGGGATAGTCGGGGACAGGCAGCACATCAGAGGACTAAGCGGTGTGAACGAGTATCTGCTTCAGGAAGGGATCGAGAGGAAAGTAGTCGAGGTCCAGCATGGTTCCATTCTTCCTAGCGGCATCCTCAAGGACATGCTCTTCTCATCGATCGACCCCTACATAATCGGGGTGAGCGGGAACGAGAACGGGACGATGACGCTCCTGTCTGAAGCGGAAGTGCCGGATGGAGCGAAACTCGAGGACCTGACCGATAGCGCGAAGAGGAAACTCGCATCTCTTCTTGTTCTGACGTTGCTCAAACAAGGGTGCTCGTTGAGCACGCTGGAGGAGCTCGCGCGCGAAAGATACTACTTCCCGGAGTGGAAGATGTTCGCTTCGGACCTCGCATCATTGTTCAACGCCTGCGGCAGGACCGACAACGAAGGCATAGGGCTAGGCTGCGCGATGAGTGACCAGAGATCGATGGAGGAAGCGGCCGGGCTGAGAAAGGAGTACAAGCGCAGCGTCCTTTCGTCCCTTCAGAATGTAGAGGCAAAGGGGCTCTCGAAGATGGATCACATCCAGTATTTCTACAGCGACAACCCCAGCTTGTCAGGGATGATCTGCGGACTGACGATGCAGTACATCGGAGACAAGGATAAGCCGACGATCGCGCTCTCTGTCGTGGGAGATAGCGCGAGGGTCTCTTCCCGAGCGACCTTTGACATCCTCGCCAAGGGGGTCGATCTCTCGGTCGGCCTGAGGGAAGCTTCGGTCGCGGTGGGCGGTGTAGGGGGCGGACATGCGATCGCGAGCGGAGCGACGGTCCCTAAAGGAAAGGAGGAAGAGTTCCTCCAGAGATTGAACGAACTGATAGGCACCCAGAAGATGAAGAAACCCTTGACCTAGGTACGCCAAGTGACCTCGACGTCGTCCGTCCTGAACCTCTGTCTTATGTGAGTATCGTCGATGGTCATCCTGATCCCGGATCTGTACATGACGAGTCCAGTCCAGGCGATCATCGCCCCGTTATCGATGCACAGCTTCGCTTCGGGGACGAACATCATCGCCCCTCTGTCTTCGGCCATCTTCGAGACCATCTCGCGAAGGCGCTTGTTCTGAACGACCCCGCCGCCAAGCAATACCTCCTTCTTCTCTACGTGGGCCATCGCCCTTTCGGTAACCTCGGTCAACATGGCGAAGCAGGTCTCCTGGGTGGAGAAACAGATGTCTTCAAGGCTCTCCCCCTTCGACCGGAGGTATAGAGCGGCGGTCATGATGCCAGAGAACGCCATGTCCATTCCCTTGACTGAGTAGGGCAGCTCGAGCAGTCTCTTGCCCTCGAGAGCCAGTTTCTCGACCTTCGGTCCCGCATAATATCCCAGACCGATCTCCCGACCGAGCTTGTCGAACATGTTCCCAATCCCGATGTCGAGCGTCTCGCCGAAGATCCTGTACCGCCCATTGGCAAAGGCGATGACCTGGGTGTTGCCGCCTGAGGCGTATAGAAGCACTGGGTCCCTTGCGGGGGTCTTCGCCACCCCGATCTCGAGGTGCGCGATGCAGTGATTCACGCCGATGATAGGCACTTCGAGAGTAAGGGACAGTGCCCTGGCAGCGGTCGCGGCGGTCCTAAGGCAAGGTCCCAGGCCAGGACCTTGAGAGAAGCAGACCAGGTCGATATCACGAGCTCCAATCCCGGCGGTCTTGAGCGCTTTCTCGATCAGCGGCGCGACCCTTTCAGCGTGGTGGTTGGCCGCTTCCCTCGGGTGGATGCCACCCTTCTCGGGCTTGTACATCTCGATCTCGTTGGCAAGTATGTTCGCGGAGTCATCGACCACCCCGATCCCGATGGTGTGGGCGGTACCCTCTATGCCTAGAACTATCATTCTGGTTCGAGAAAGGTTCTAAGAATAATCAACTTTCGCCATCGCACCGCTCAAGCATCTTGAGTTTCTCGAGGATCGGGATGGCGCCCTCGAACCTGTGCTCATCCACGATGAGGATCGGGGCGTTCTTGTGGAGTATCTCGAAGTATGCGGCCTCGGCCAGACCTTCGGCAGAAGACATGTCCACTATCTGGACGCCGAGATCCTTTGGCATCTTCTCCTTGACGTAATCGCATTTCTGACAGCCGGGTTTCGTGAACAGAAGTATCTCTGGCATCTGCATCCCAATCGGCTGAATATCCGACGAGGATTAATACGTTGCGGGATGGAAGTTAGACAATAATCGAAGTGAAGAGCAGAATAGATACGTCGGCCCACTTGGATTTCGGACCGACCGATCATCGAGGAGTCTCAAAGACCGCTATCTATTCTCGAGCACCTTGATCAGATGCCAGCCGAACTGTGTCTTGATCGGACCGACTACGTTGCCCTTCTCGCCGTCGAAGGCCGCGTTCTCGAACTCGCGCACCATCTGACCCCTGCCGAACCATCCTAGGTCTCCGCCCTTCTTTCCGGAAGGGCATGTCGAGAACTTATTGGCGAGGTCCGAGAAGCTTTCACCCGCCTTGATCTTGGCGAGGAGTTCCTTTGCCTTTGCTTCATCCTTCACGAGGACGTGGGCAGCGTGGACTTGCTTTACCATGGACCCGCGAAAGCAGTTCCGGAATAAAGATATTTCTCGGGACGCGGATGAGGTCTTGATGATCGGCACGATACGTGACGACCATGCCGAGAATCCGGTAATTTCCGATCGGTCCAGATCGTTACCCGCACATGATCGGCCTTATGCGAAAAACATATAGAGAACTAACACATATCCGCAAATCCAGTTGGGCTCATGGTCTAGTGGTTATGACGTCGCCCTGACATCCCCCTCATTTGGGGTCGGAACGGCGAAGTTCCCCGGTTCGAATCCGGGTGAGCCCACTCATGCTCTTATCCAGACAATTATTTTTCGGAACGCATCTCGATCATTCCTGCAAACATTGCAACCGGACCTGCTGATGCTGGATGATCGGGTGAGTGGGCTCAGTTTGACCCACACATTTAGGCACTTCTGACAGTCCTGAAGGAAGGAGTATCGGGGAATCGGAATCGCCGAGGAACATGGTTGCGGATTCAAAATCCTGGAGCAGTCTTTGAAGAACGCCAACCCCATCAGTAGAATACAAGCCAAACGAAGTAGTATGGTATGGCCAAGATCGATAACGGAACTACGAAGTACGCTGAAAGGAAAGTTACGACTGCCCTTTCGCCCCTCTCAGTCCTTGATCGGCCCAAGATCGAATTCCGATCGAACGCCCAACCCCAAATCAATCCGGCTGCCACGGCAATCGCCATGAACTCAATGAGCGCCAACAGGAAGAACCACGATAGCAAGAAACCGACGAGAATCGCGATTCCGAGCAAGAACATGTACACTCTCGGCAACCTTTGATCCTCGCCTGCTAGCTTGGAAACCATCCAGACCGTAGCTACCATTGATATAGAGGCAAAGGTCACCGCAGGTAGCAATCCCTCGTACACTCCCCAATCGGCGTGTCCGTCATAGGGATAAGATTTGAGGAGTAGAACAGATGCTGCGGCCCCAAAAAGGCATATGATTCCGATCAACAATCCGATCACGTAGGCATCGTTCTCCCGGAGACCCAACATAAGCCAGAGGCAACCAGAGAAGGTGATGAGAGCAGGCGGCCAGAGGATCAAGCCGAAGATGAGCCTAATGTTATAGCCATACGGTTCGTTGTAACCAGTGAAGACGACCAGAACCGAAATTGTCAATAGGATGAATGAGAAAAGCGTTAAGCCAACCAGTCGCCTCTCGGCCCTCTCCATGTGTCCACCTATGCACTGCCAATATGGCATGAATGCGAAAAGTCTTCTTAAGGGTGCCGAGGTTCTGTTCTGATCTACGACGTTTCCCCTTACCTGCCAACACTCTCATGCACTTCCGACAGTTCGGACGGCGGATGGGAATCGGGGAAAGAAAAAGAGAACGAGAAGGGTTTGATGCATTCTCTCAGAATCCCAAAACGCATATTAGAATTTGGTCAGCAAACCCGATTCGTGCCCGACCGGGCCTGCTCAACCGAGCGACCCAATAGCTGCACGTTCCCCGATAGTATGAAATGTATGATTTACATGTCAAAGCTCATATAGCTATTGCTCGTTACCCTGCGATAAGATTTCACATGTTCGTTCGACCAGATTTCTACGGGAGCGTCACTGTCGGGGAGAGAGGGCAGATAGTCCTCCCGGCGAGCCTCAGGAAGAAATTCAAGATCGACCCCGGAGACAAGCTCCTCGTGCTTGCTGACCAGCATGAGATTGGAATAATGCTGGTCAAGGCCGAGGTCCTCAACGAGGTCCTGAGCATGATGGGCGAGGGCATTCAGGACCTCAGCCATCGGCTGAAAGAGAGCAGAGAGGATTGAAACGTTAGTCTAGGCGGCCACACGGTGATTCAATGAACGATGTAATAATTGAAGGGCGATCAGTTACCAAGGTCTACGATTCAGGCGATATTAAGGTGAGAGCTCTCAACGGCATCAACGTTCAGATCAAGAAGGGGGAGATGGTCTCTATCATGGGCCCGAGCGGCTGCGGCAAGACCACCTTCCTGAACTGCTTCTCCGGAATCGACGACGCCACCTCGGGCGAAATATTCATCGAAGGCAAGAACCTCGCCCACATGAACGATAACGAGAAGAGCAGGCACCGGGCCAAGCGGATGGGTTTCGTCTTCCAGAACTACAACCTGCTTCCAGTGCTCACCGCGGTGGAGAACGTGGAGCTGCCTCTCCTCGTCACCGGTGTCAACCCTAAGGAGGCGAGGGGGCGGGCGGAGGGGATGCTGGAACTTGTCGGCCTGAGCGCGCGCAAGGGATTCAAGCCGGCGAAGCTGTCAGGGGGCGAGCAGCAGCGGGTGACCGTCGCCCGGGCGCTGGTGAACAACCCGGCCATAATATGGGCGGACGAGCCCACGGGGAACCTGGACGCCGAGACATCGCGGCAGATCATGGACCTGTTGTGCAAGCTCAACGTTGAGAACGGGCAAACGTTCGTGATCGTATCGCACGATGCCACTGTTGGGGAGCGCGCGAACCGGGTGCTCAGGATGAGGGACGGCGTCATTGAGATGGAGTACGAGCCTCCCCAGAGCAACAGAACGTACAATCCAATGTAGCGGAATGGGGGCTCTAAACTGATCGAC
>Ga0315285_10004700_pt1 | contig 14158 bp, 8 predicted proteins | sample YL17G09_36_MG_FD_203698 | JGI IMG/M metagenome (GOLD analysis project Ga0315285, IMG submission 203698) | Sediment microbial communities from Yellowstone Lake, YNP, Wyoming, USA - YL17G09_36 | ecosystem: Environmental > Aquatic > Freshwater > Lake > Sediment | place: USA: Wyoming | collected...
GGACAATCATCGCTACGTGCAAGAAACAAGGCCGAAATGTTTTCGATTTTATTCATAAAGCCGTTATTGCCCACTGGACTGAAAACCAGTATCCGTCTTTCATCTGTTAAATTCTGTGAACAGTTACGAATCGGCGAACGATAGTCTCTTAAAGAGGTGGTTATCTTGGCGCAGTAAACAAGCTCGGCAAGTTATCTAATTGTGCATCCGGTCGCTCTGGTGAGCTGTGACTGCCGACAGGTTAAAACAAGCCCGGCGGCGGCATAAGAGGACGAGGTGTTAGCCAGGCGTTCAAACAGCCAGGTGTTCAGGATTCGCTTTTTGTAAGTCTACGCTCTTTACGCTGGTGTGCATCGCGCAACCTCAATATCATCATCGCTGCGGCAAGACCCACATAGGGCAAGAGAAACTCGACAATACTACCATTACCAGTGGCAGACACCGAGCAGCCTCCACCTCCACCGCCTCCGCCAGTTCCACCAGCCGTGCCTTCAACTACGTAGAATGGTGTAAAGTGCGTTGTCTTGAAGGATACAGCATGCAAGGTCGGAGATACTACAATATCTTTGATGTCTGTTATGCCTTGCTGGCTGAGTGCACCTGTTAGCGAGTTGAACCAGTATGGCGTAACCGATCCCTGGGAAGCTGGGACGGCGTAGGGTATGGTTATCGTGACCGGCTGGTTAAACTGGATTCCGCTGGGGCCAAAATCATAGGCCGCCAGACACGGCACGGTAAATCCCTGTGGGTTCTTAATTTCGGAAATTGTAATCCGTATGTCACAAGGGCATGCACCGGCCGGGACAGTGACAGAAACGTCTTCCACACTATCTATGCTCGCCGGGTTGACTCCCACTGTTGCGCCCGCCGAAGCAACAACGAGTTCGGAATCCACAGCCTCGCTGTCCAGATAAGTGCTTCCAGCATAGTAAATCTGGGCATTTGCGCTTCTACTGTCACTCCAAACCAGATACGGATGACCTTGCGCATCCACGCCGATTGCCGGCTGGCTCTGGTTGCTATTTGTACTATCGTCACCTACGAAGATGTTTGTCCCACCATCTGACCTGACTTCGGCGAAATACAAGTCTGTATCGCCAATTGCCCCGGCAATATTCCGTCGATCCTGCCAGCAAGCAAAAACCTCTAAGTTATTGCCTGTGCTGCCGGTCACCGCAATTGCGGGCTCGACCTGGTTACGGCCGGAGCTGTCGTCCATAATACTACTGCCGGTTACTGGAGTGCTCGGCAAACCATTTGTAGCCGCGTGGTATATGTCGCTGTTGCCGGACGCGTCATCGACCCATAATAGATGCAGAATTGACCCGGCAGTCTCTGCGGCAATAGCGGGGCTGGACTGATTGCCTGCCTTATTCACGATGGGTACATTCGTCCAGGGGCCGCTGTTCGAGGCTGCTCCGTAGATGTCGTTCGAGCCATTGCGCTTATCAGTCCAGACTACGTATACCGTGTTAGCGGAATCCACGGCAACGGCAGGGTCAATCTGGTCAGAAGCGTTGGCTGTTATTTGCGAAACTGCTTTTGTTGCGAAGCCGTCGCTGGAACTGGCTATATGAATATCCTGATTGCCCGCTCGGTTGTCCTGCCAAGCAATAGCGGCACGACCAGCAGAACCAATAGCTATAGCGGGGTTAATCTCGTTGTTATTCGAGTCACTGATTGGGCTTGCGATCGACCAGTCAGCCGAGCTGGACATATAGATATCCCAGTTGCCCCGGCGGTTATCCTGCCATACGACGTAAAGCTTATCACTGCCGTCCACAGCTATAGCAGGATTACATTGGTCGGCAGAATCAGTTGTTAGCTGAACGCTACTGCCGAAACTGCCTGCTCCTTCTACAAACTCAAGCTTAGATAGGTAAACATCCCTGCTGCCTATAGGCCCTGCGTGCCAGACTACGTATATGTTGCCACTACTGTCACAAACGGTTGCTGGAGCTGCGCAAGAAAGCTTATCTAAGCCTGAACTGACCTTTTTGTTCTTGCCGAAAGATCGCATCTCGGTCCAAAAAGAATAGCTACACGGATCCATTACGTTTTTGGCAAGGTCAACAGCATTTACCGTGACGGTTATCTCCTGCTCGTAGTCGAACTTCTCGTCCGCTTGATAAGTAAACGTATACTCTTCTTGCGTGCCCGTTCTTCGGCAATTATTGTTGCCAGGATACACGGTATCACCGCTGACTTGGATTGTCACCGTGCTGGCATCGACACCCTTGCCAGCATCCACAATATGCAAGGTTATGAGATTGTTCAATGGCACCTGTATAGAGTCAGGCGCTGGCGAACAATTAGTCACACTTGGCGGATTATTGTCAGTGCTGCCGCTCGCGTTAACTGCTATTGTCACCGTATCTGTATCCGTCAAACCGCCGTTATCGATGACCGTCAGGGTAATCGTATGCTGACCAACTGACAGCGTCACAGTTGGGTTTGCACCTGTCGCGATCTGGCTGCCGCCTTCTCTCCATACATAACTTTGGATAGTTCCATCCGGGTCGGTAGAACCGGAGCCGTTAAGAGTAGTCTGCTCGCTGCCATTGCCGTCATTGTCTGTTAGCGTCTGATCGGGTCCAGCATTAGCACTAGGAGGTTGATTGGTGCCGGATTCATTGACCGTGATCACTATTGTATCCGTATCCGTCAGACCGCCATTATCTGTGACTGTAAGCGTGATGGTATGCTGACCGACAGACAGCACCACAGTTGGCTTCGCGCCCGTGGCAATCTGGGTGCCGCCTTCAGTCCAGACGTAGCTCGTAATTGTACCATCTGGGTCTGAAGAGCCAGACCCATCCAGCGTAACCTGCTCACTGCCGTTCCCATCAGAATCAGCAAGGGTCTGGTCTGGCCCAGCATCTGCAATAGGTGCCTCATTAGCCGGTTTAACCGAGATCACTACCGTATCTGTATCAGTCAAACCCTCGTCATCGGTCACCGTAAGAGTGATCGTATGCTGACCAACTGGCAGCGTAACGGTTGCGGTTATGCCTGTAGCAATCTGAGTGCTGCCTTTGGTCCAGACGTAACTAACAATGGTCCCGTCCGGGTCAGTTGAACCTGACCCATCCAAAGTAACCTGTTCGCTGCCGTTGTCGTCGGAGTCCTTAATACTTTGATCCAGTCCTGCATCAGCGGTTGGGCCTGAATATTCATAAGCGCCAATATCGAATGCACCGCCGCCGTCGTGGCCAACTCCCGGAATATCAAGGGGCCTGGCATGTACATCCAAATCCAAAAAAGGACTTGGCAAGGTAACATCTGAAGCCAGAGAAGGATTACCAGCATCTATGCCAGCACTCGTTGATTTAAGATGAAAGTTCACGTGGTTGCCGTCGTGTATCTGATAATCTACGAAATAAGGGTCTGCGATTGTTATACTATGTGCTCCCTCCCAAGCTGGAGGAGCGTGAAGATACCACAAGTTATAATCAGAATTTATATTTCCGAGTGCGGCATTGTCGGCATTAAAGCCATTAGAATAGAAAATGTTGTCGTAAACCTTGATATTGGAAACCTCAGTGGCAACATTCGTGTAGATACCAAGAGAAGCTGTACCTGTTCCTAACCAGGCAAAAGTGTTTGAATGGATAATAAGATTTACAACGCTCGCATCATCACGAGCAGCGTTAATCAATATTCCTGGTGCTGAACCTCCACCATTATTGTAATAATTGACAGTATAGAACAAATTGCCATAGATACTAACATCTTCTATTTGAGTTCCATAACTGTCGGAATTGAAGTAGATTTCCTGTGTCCAATCATAAATGGTATTATATCTGATGATAGCATTGGATAAACGGTTTGTTGAAATACCATCATTGTGACTCTGCTCGCCTGTAAATCGGCCGATTATATTATCCTCTATCAACCATCTATCACCTCCACAATCCATCCCATCGCCTGGTAGGTCGTGAATGTAATTTCCACGCACTATAATATCTTCACCGCCGAGCAATATACCCGCAGTCTGAACACCTGTTATTTCATTATCTTCTATTGTAATATAACTATTAGTCCATCTTGGAGACCGTCCTATGCCATAATCACCTCCCCCGTAAATGTAGTTATCAACAATCTCTATATTATTCCCATCATCAAAAAATATCTTTTGCCAAGCCCAGTTTGTGATTGCAAATCCTTCTATACGAACATAACTTTTATTCCGCAAATCAACTGCTACCGATGATGCTCCTCCACCGTCTAAAATTGCTGTTCGCCTTGTTTGGGCCTTGAAAGTAATCATTGAACCCTCACTGCCGGAATGAGTTGGGGCAAGTTGTGCAGTGTAAGTTCCTGGCTTAAACAGGACTGTATCGCCTGCTACCGCTGTATTACCGGCCTTCGTAGTAGTCTTCCACGGCTCCGACTCAGAGCCGAGATTGCTATCACTGCCATTGACAGCATCGACATAATAAGTTGCCGCGCCCGCGATGTCACCCAAAGGAGCAATGAGAAACAGGCCAGCGATTAGCAAGTAGAAGGCGGAAAATATGTGCAAGGACTGCCGATGACTGTTGCATAACAGGCGAAATGCACCGGCTGGCCATACCATACTGTTGCCCTCCTACCAAAAGGTTAGCTTGTGTGGTCCAACTACCAATCAAATTGTAACAATAAGTTTCGCCCTATGCAAATAGGGGCTTACGCCTCCTGGCTGGCACATGATAATCAGATTATAGGACTTTTTTCACGCTGGTAAAGAAAAAAACGAAAAAAGTGGCGATTGGCAAGATCTTTAGTCGCATGGGTCTAACAACAAGAAAGTTACTACCACGGGCAGTGGTGCTTCCTTGGGCAGATCAGCGAATCAGGCATCAGGAACGATTGTCAGTCGCCTCGGTTCTTTCGATGTTATAGGAAGTTGTGCGGAAACTCGTGCGAGTGGGCCTTTTTGCTAAGATTCCCTTGACGAATTGACGATTAGTTGGGTATTCTTGATAGCTTGACCGAGTGCCTCAGGAAGGAGGTGTTTGCGAGTTTCCGGCAGTGGATAATAGTTTCTGATGCTCAGAGTCAATAATGTCTGCGAGCCAATTACCACTAAAGGGGTATGGAATTCGGGTTACGGCTCTCACGGCTTATTGAGGGTCGAGCTAGCGAAGCCGCGAAGTTCACGGCCATGCTCTTGCTGGAATTCCCTGCCCATCGAAAGGGCAAGGCCCGAGTGGTGGATATCTGCGCCGCCGTGCGGCGCGTGACTACTGGGGCAAAGACAGAGGCGGCTAAGGCTTGAATTGAGAAGTGACCTGACTTCTCTTTTGCAAACGATTGCAGCAATTCCTGGCGTGTAACCCACGGGGACGGAGTGTATCTATAGGAGGCTGATTATTGCCTTAGGCAAATGAAGGATTCAATGCTTAAAATCTCAATTTTGGTTATCCTGATGGTACCCTCCTTGGCTGTGGCTACTACGTATGTTGTTTTTCGCTATGACGACTTTGCTTCAGATGCGCCTGGTTTGCGGGAAACGGACGTTCAAAAAATGCAAATTTGGGAAGCCGAGCAGACCATCGACAGCCTGTTTCACAAATACGGTCTCCGCTATGTAATTGCGATTGTCCCAAAAAGAAACGGCACATCGTTTGGTGAAGATCCGGAAAAGGTGAGCTTTATCAAGCGAGCTGTCCAAGCGGGGAGAGTAGAGGTTGCTCAGCACGGATTTTCTCATACCAATTTTGCCGGCCCAAATCACAGGCCGGGTGAATTCCGGGAGCGCAACTATGAATCTGAACTCCGTGACATAGCTCAAGGCAGAGAAATATTATTGAGAGCACTTGATTTAACTGACATGAGCACATTCGTGCCACCGTGGAATGGATGGACATACGATACCGGCAGGGTTGTGGAGGAACTGGGCTTCAAGATATTTTCAGCGGATTGTTATTACTATTACAAATCAGCCAAGGATTTGATACACATTCCTTTCACAGCGGTGCTGCATGATATAGAGGGAATGTTGGATCGGGGGCAATTGCCCGAGGATGGTATTATCGTAGTACTGTATCACCCATTTGACATTGCCAGATCTCCAGGGCAGTTCGAACGCTTATACTTTGGTGTCAAAAGGTTCGACAAGCTTTTACAGAAGCTCACCACGCTGCCGGAGGTCAAAGTTGTGACCCTGCAGCAATTGGCCAAGGAAGTTGGAGATTTGACCACTAAAAGGTATTGTGCGGCAAATACCCTTTGGCGCATGCAGAATTTCTGGACGAAGTTGCTCCCTGCCTACTTGTTACCTGGAGCTGCGCAACAGCCCCTGTATTTAAGAACAGAGGAGTATTCGCAGATTCTACGGTTCTGGAATTCTGTAACACTGGTTTTTGTAGCAGGTATTTTGGCCATGGGACTGCTGGTGCGTTATTTTCTCGGTCGGTGGTTGTCTGCCAAGTGGCGTTTTAGAGTAAATGTTCTGGCGACATTATTATTCTGTCTGTCAGTGGTAGCTGAATTGTGTTTGATACAGCGAGGATACCATATAACTGGGATAAGAGCAGTCCCAGGATTGCTCGCAGGCGGCTTTCTTTTTGCTTTGTTATTGAGCATATTATGGAAAACTCGGCAACGGAGTGTATCAGGACAAGATTATAAAATCGGATGACTCCTATTACAGTGAACAACATCAATAAAACGGCGGAGGAATTACATCCTTCAACTAAGGCGGTGCCACTGGAATTTTTTGATACGGAACACCTGAAGGCCGACCTAAAAGAGCGGTCGGTCCGCGGCGGTGCAGTCACAATGACTGCCCAGGCAACCAAATTTGTGCTGCAGACAGGTTCAACGGTTGTTCTGGCGCGTTTATTGACGCCGCAGGATTATGGTCTGGTCGCTATGGTTACCGCAATTACCGGGTTTGTTGCGATGTTTAAGGATATGGGGCTATCTATGGCCACCATTCAGAAGGCCGAGATTAACCATTCCCAGGTCAGTACCCTTTTCTGGATAAATGTGGCAGTCAGCATTATGCTGGCATTAATTTTGGCTGTACTGGCCCCGATAATCTCGTGGTTTTATAGCGAGCCCCGGTTGACGTATATCACGCTTGTGTTGGCTGGCACTTTTATATTTTCAGGTTTGACGGTGCAGCATCAGGCCCTGCTGCGCAGGCAAATGCGGTTTTTGGTTCTCGCCGCCATTGAAGTGGGGTCTCTGGCGATAGGTATCGTCACTGGAATCACCATGGCCTGGTATAGTGCAGGATGTTGGGCACTGGTTGGTTATTTTGCCGCTACGGCACTGAGCAACGCGGTTTTGGTTTGGCTTTTCTGTGAATGGCGTCCCAGCTTGCCCGTTCGTCAAGCAGGGGTTCGTTCTATGGTTGCATTCGGCGGTCATCTAACCGGTTTTAATATAGTCGGCTATTTTGCTCGAAATTTCGATCATATTCTTCTGGGGCGGTTTTATGGTGCCAGTATGCTTGGTTTATACAGCAGGGCTTATAGCATAATGATGTTGCCCATAAGCCAGGTTCGGGAGCCATTGCACGCTGTTGCTATTCCAGCACTAAGTCATATCCAAAATGAACCGATTCGATACAGGAGGTATTATATCAAGCTGGTCACTTTGTTGGCTTTCATCACTATGCCACTAATGGTCTTTCTGTTCGTTTGTGCAGATGAGGTCATTGGTCTATTGTTGGGTAGCAAGTGGTCAGGGGCAATTAACATTTTCAAGATATTGTGCATAACTGCTTTTATTCAACCCGTAGCAACCACATGGGGACTTGTGCTTGTTTCACTGGGACAATCAAAAAGATATTTCGCCCTAGGCACCGTATATAGCATAATCATTGTTATTTCTTTTATCATTGGTCTGCCGTGGGGGGCTATTGGTATTGCCGTAGCATACATGATCGTCAATTACGTACTGTTAATACCTACGTTATGGTATTGTTTCAGGCGAACATCCATTTCTGTAACGGACTTCTTTTCGGCCATTTCCCGACCGGTAGTAGCTAGTTTCTGTATGGGAGGGGCCATGTTCCCAACCTGTTTGTTACTGACAAATCAGCCAAACATTGTCGTGGTCGGTGCTTGTTTTGCGGTTGGCCTGTTGGCGTATCTTCTGGCGTTGGTTTTAATACCTGGGGGAGGTCAGATAGTGCGTGAGTTCTTTTCGTATATCTCACTGGTATCTCGAAAGGAAACCTGACATTACGGTCAAATATACTCCATGACTAGCCGAAGTGTTAGGGAAAGTTGATAATGGATGGAGGGACAATCGTTCGCGGGCTTCGGCAAATCCTTTGGGATCGTGTAGTCGGAGAATCCCGCCGGAGGTAGGCATACACGAACGGATAGGGCATATAGACCTCAAATCCCTGCTGATTGCTATGAAAAGCACGGCTTTGAACCGGTACCACTGAAAGCATTACGGAACAGTTGAGGCAAATCCGTTATATCGGTTACACCAACATTCTGGAAATAGGGGTTGGTGTAGGGTTTCTAAAGCAATGCCTGAAGATATTCCCTCGGATTTAACTGACAACCCTTGGTATTGCAGCTAAAGAGTAAACTATCACCGCGATTGCTTTCGTGATAATTCGTTCGTACAGTTTTTCATAATGACCCAAAAGATTATGATTCATCAGCAAGAAAATCTTGTGGAAGAATTTGTTAATGAACAAAAAATTCAGGAGGGTCAATACTCTTTCCCGTATCACTATTTGGATCAATGTATAGAGTTCTACCGCAGGGTGCTATATCTTGATTATTTGAGTTTGCTGAGGATATTGAGAGAGGTACTACAACCGTTGAGAGGACAAAAGCTTTTGGATGCAGGTTGTGGTGATGGGCGACTCTGCTACGAACTAAGGAAAGACAATGTAAAGGTTTTAGGAATAGACTGTTCGGAAAGAGCTATCCGTTTTGCTAAGGCTTTTAATCCTTCTGCTGAATTTCGGATTACCGATTTAACCGAACTAAATTTCGACGAGGAATTTGATATTGTCACGATGGTAGAAGTATTGGAGCATCTTTCGCCAAGCGTAATCCCAATAACAATCCGAAATCTGTGGAGAGCATTAAAAACTCAAGGGAAATTACTGGTCTCGGTGCCGACTACCAATTTACCTCTTAGCCCAAAACACTATCAACATTTTACTGTTGATGGTCTCGAGGATTTGTTTACGCCTATGTTTGAGACCGAGCGGAGAATTGGGCATTTAAAGAGCGGCAGGAGTTGGAAACATTTTTTGCGTTTGCAAAGATATGCTGAGTTAGTTTGGCCGCTGCGTAACAAGCTGGGTGTCAAGCAATTCTTAAAACATGTTGAAAACTACTACCGCCAGAATTTGGAGTCATGTAGGCTGAAAGAGGCTGGCAGGGTCATTCTATTATTCAGAAAAAAACCAGATTGTTGATTGTACTTTAGAAGTATCTGTTAGATATTTTGGTATCGGTTTTAATGCCGGGGGAGATCAGATAGTGCGTGAGTTCTTTTCGTATGTCTCACTGCTGTCTCGAAAGGAAACCTGACATTATGGGCAAATATATTCCAGTACCAGCCGAAGTGAGAGAAGTTTATTTTATGAAAATAGCTTTTATTTTGGCGGGGGATGCGAGGTCGGGTGGGGTAAAAGCCCCGATAAAGGCGGCAAGTCTTTTGCTCCAAAGGGGCCATGATGTTCGTTTACTCGTAAATCACAAACAAGAGAGTATCAAAGAATCTATCAGAGACTTTTACTTGAGGGTGCGCTATCCGCACGGTTCGAGTTGGCTTCACTTGTTTAAAGGAAAAATAGAAAGATTTATTGATTTAACACAATGCAAGTTCGCAGAAAATGAGATAGTTGTGGCTCATGGCTGGTGGGCAAAAAGAGAGTTGAGACGACTAAAGGAAAAGGGAATTATTAAAGTGCACTATATACGAGGCGTCGGCTTCCGTGACCCCATTAAAATGAAAGAAGTGTGGAGTGAGGATGTCCCCAAGATTGCGGTAGCGTCCTATCTTGAAGATGTGGTCAAGAAGGTTTGTGGCCAAAAAGTGTTAGCTGTAATTCCCAACGGGATTGATACCACAGAATACTTTCCTTCAGTACCGGAAAATCAAAGAAATGGCGTGGGAACAATATTTGGAATGGGCTATCACAAGGACCCACAAACAGTCTTGGGGGTTTTAGAGGAATTACACAGAACTCGCCCCGAAATTCCCCTTCGTATCTTTGGCGCCTGCCGCAGGCCTAAAGAAATACCCCGCCGAATTTATCATCGATTGCCCCCTGTGGAGAAGGCCAGGGAGTTATATTCCAGAAGTCTGGTATGGTTTTTGGGTAGTTTCTCGGAGGGATTCCCATCGCCAGTTCTTGAAGCCATGGCGTGTGGCTGTGCCGTTGTTGCCACAGACTGCGGCGGGCCGCGAGATATTATCGTTGATGGGGAAAATGGATTTCTCGTGGAAGTGGGGAATGTGAAGCAAATTGTCGACAGAATCAAACTGTTGCTGGATGACCCGGAATTGCGCCAGCAGTTTGTACAAAGATCCAGGGAGACGGTAAGCAGGTTTTCATGGGATAACTCGGTTAACAAATTGGAGCAAGTCTTGTATTCCCTTGCTGAACGCCGACGAGTTTAGTGTGAAAAATGGGTGTTTGTTAAAGTGGATTGGAAATGACGTTTAAAAAATATATCGAGAATAGAGATAAGATAACAAGCGCAGGATTTCTTTCCGCGGCCGCTCGTTATCGTGAACTTGTAGTGCGTGTCTGGAATGTGGGATGTACACGTCTGCTATGGGGGTGGCGGCTCTACTCTTTGGGTAACAGAACTGTTCTATCATACAGCTTGCAAGTTAATAACCCACGGGCAGTAGCTATTGGGTCATACGTAACTATTGCGAGCCAGTTTGTATTAACTGACCTTTGTCTCGGTAGGGGAGAGGTGCCCAAGATCGTCATCGGCGACGAATGTACGATTCTTTACCGTTTTCAGTGTAATGCAGCCCAATCAGTTCGTATTGGGCGGAACGTGCTTATAGCTTCCAATGTACTGATCACTGATTCTGACCATTTGGTTGAGCCTGGCGGGGTGCCTGTGACAAGGAATCACAAACTTATTACAAGACCAGTGTATGTTGAGGACAATTGTTGGCTCGGTCAGAATGCCGTGATACTGAAAGGTGTTACTATTGGACATGATTCAATCGTTGGTGCCAACAGTACTGTAACCCATGATGTGCCTCCATGTGCAGTAGTAGCGGGAAACCCGGCGAGGATTATCAAGAGGCTTAAGGTGCCTGAAGAATCAGTCAGTATCAATAGAGACGTACTAGGTTGAACAGTTTGTTAACACAAACAGTGCAAGCACCATCGCGTTTTCCAGCTTTGGCCGATAGCGGCTTTGAAAGACAGCAGATTCCGCGTTGGTCGCGAGCTGTGATACTAAGCACTTTAAGTTGCCTGCTTATCCCTCGCGGCGTAGAACTGCAGCTCGGAACTGTCATGATAGATACACCTCGCATAGTTCTTACATTGTTTAGCCTTATGGCTATGAACCAATTGCTATCAGGAACAGTCATACTTCGTATGACACTTGCCGACGTGCTCATGTCTATACACGTTGCAATCATAGCTTTTAGTTCTGTTTACCACGAGGGATTTGGCGAAGGCCTGGAGACTGCTATTGCAGTATTAGTTGACATGGGGATGGCCTACTTCGTTGCACGTGTGGCTGTCCGTAACCTGGCGTGCTACCACTACTATGTTCGGATAGTCCTTATAATAGCAGCTATCAGTGCAGGATTCGGTTTAATAGAGACGTTTACAGGGTTTTCCCTCATTAACACGGCCTACCATACATTCTTTCCCAAAGTAATAAATTTTCATCTGGTGGAGAAGCGCCTCTCACTATACCGCGCTACCGCAACTTTTCGCGTAGAGCAACTTTTCGGCTTGTATTGTGTGATTGCCTTTGCGATCGCCGCTTGTGTAAGACCGTACAATCTGAACATGGGAAGTGGGGTCCGCAAGATATGCCTAGCTCTTTGCATCCTGGGCGTATTTGCTTCACTTTCCAGTGGGCCGTGGATAGCATTAGGTCTGTGTTTTGCCTGTCTGGCTTACGACCACATAGCAAGGGATATTCGCGGTAAGTGGAAAATTCTCCTACTCACCTGCGGATTGGTGCTATTATTTCTTTCATTTGCCTCAAATCGGGGGCCAGTCAAGTTAGCCATCGACTATCTTACACTTGACCCGTCGACTGGGTACGTCCGTTGGGCGATGTGGGAGTGTGTCTGGGCGCTGATGCGGGACTATTGGCCACTTGGGTGGGGATGGTCGGGTACTTGGCCCCGGTCGGTTGATTGGTATATATGGTCTTCGGCTGATTCGTTCTTCGCTGTATGTCTCGTGAGGTCGGGGATATTTGCAGTTTTGTCATTTGTAGGTTTTTTGACCTATTGCTGGTATAAGCTAAGCTATTTCAGTGAGCGGAAATATGCCTCTGCGAGCGAAGCCAAAGGGTGGGTTATCTGTACAGTCTGCTTGTTCATAACAGCCCTTACGGTTGATATTTTCGGTAATCTAATTTTCGCAACTTATTTCCTTTTAGGAGCTGGCCAAACGCTCTTTACGGCGCGTGAATCAACTCTATGCAATGAAAGGTTGTTTCAAACAATTGACGTAATTTAACCCCTGCAACCCACTTAATACCTTCTGTAGATATAAAAACTGGCCATCGAAAAATTCTCGATATAGCCAAGGGCAGATTCCCATTAAGGTACACCAAATGGGTTCCAAACAAAGCATTGTCTCCCGATTGACGGCTCATTTTTACCCGTGTCGCCAACCGGACCCACTGGATACGGCTTTTTGTGCTTATGCGAAGCCTGGGATGAGGGTACTTGATGCTGGTTGCGGTGCTGCCCGGGGATGCTCCCGTGAATCACCGTGGAAGGAGATGTTTATCGTAGGAATTGATAAAGACCCTGCGGTATATGCCAACCCCTTTTGTAATCAAAACCTGGTCTGTGGTGTTTCAAACCTGCCTTTCTCTGATGCGTCATTTGATTTAATCCACTGTCGTTGGGTGATTGAACACCTTGCGGACCCCTTAAGTGCTTTTCGCGAGTTTACAAGAGTGCTTAAGCCAGGTGGACGCCTTCTTGCCTTGACACCGAACATCTTTCACTATGCCACTATTTCCGCATGGCTTACGCCACAGTGTTTTCATCGCTGGTGGCGTTGCGGGGAGGGGGAGCCTTTTCCCACATATTATCGGGCCAATTCAGTATATAAACTTCGCCGTCTCTGCGCCGAAGCAGGACTGCATATTCAGAATATGGAATTGTTTGAAGGTCCGCCTCACTATTTAGTCCGACATTGGCCCCTTTTTTTATGTGGTGTGCTCTATGAACGAGTCGTCAATTCGACTCCGCTGTTGAAGTTGATCCGGCAGCGTATTCTTTTGAATGCTATTACTCCACCTCTCACCAAATCATAGGACAGAATGCAATAGAAAAACAGCACGGAGCAGACAGCAAAACTTAACACTATTTGAAATGGGAAAAAATCTATTGGATGTATCGGTACTTGTGTTTAGCTGGAATACACGGGATATCCTCCGTGATTGCCTGTCAAGTGTTTTCAAACAGACACAAGGCAGTGAACTTTAGCCAAAATCTGGAGATGTAATAGTGATAAGAAAGAAGCCGACAACCCGATATGAGTGTTGGATAACCGACAACATATTGGGAGGTCGGCATGGACGCTATATCTCTTGTATCGGCATGGAACAGTATTGTTCTTCAACTTTCCTATATCTTCACCGAACCTTCCGCCAGGATATGGCGGCAAATCGTGCTGGGCTGGGTTCTCAGACGTGGCCCCATGACTGTGACCGGCATATTTCGAACCCTGGGCAATCTGGCGGACCGGCACTGGACGGTTTACGAGAAGTTCTTCTATCGAGCTCAGTGGTCGCTCAAAGATTTGAGCGTAGCGCTGTTGGCTCACGTGATTTATCCGATGATACTCGAATCGGGTGTGCTGGACGAGTTCACAGGCAAACCCGTGGCCGATATGGCTATCGACGATACAACCGTGGGCAGATGCGGCAGACACGTTGCTCATGCCGGCTGGTTCAAAGATGCTTCTGTAAGTGCCTCTTCGCACAAGGGAACTGTTATCCACTGG
>Ga0315285_10004703_pt1 | contig 14149 bp, 12 predicted proteins | sample YL17G09_36_MG_FD_203698 | JGI IMG/M metagenome (GOLD analysis project Ga0315285, IMG submission 203698) | Sediment microbial communities from Yellowstone Lake, YNP, Wyoming, USA - YL17G09_36 | ecosystem: Environmental > Aquatic > Freshwater > Lake > Sediment | place: USA: Wyoming | collected...
TTTTTACGGGCCAACTAAAATAATATCTCTCCATACTTATTTAATAGGGGCATACTCTTGAGAGATGAAAGCTTACGACCCCTTTTCGCACTATTAGAGCATATTTCGTCTTATTAGAGCACAATAATTAAAATATGCAACAAATAAATATCGCTTTACCAAAAAAATATAGACCCCGAATCGCATCAAAACGCCGAAAACCCGCCTGCCCTGAGCTTGTCGAAGGGCCTGTCCTTCAAAATTGGCTTTGTTTGGGTTCGTTTTGACCAAGTGTCCATTTCTGTTTTTTCATTGTAAGTCATTGTTAAAATTACGGTTATAAACATTTGACTTTTTTGGAAATTGGCTTTGTTTCGCATAATTAACTCATTTTGATTGATCGTTTTCTAAACACAGATTACGCAGATTACACTGATTGCTTAAATAAATGTTGCCCAAATTAACCGTGTTTTGTTGTTTCACGTCTTTCATAATGTTTAGAATACGTCCCTTTCTTAATAGGGTGAACATGCGCGTTTGATGCGAAAAAGGTTCTTGATTCTCGATTCCTGATTATCGTAACTCGATGTGAGAAAAGGAGTAAAAATTTTTTAAATTAGGCGGTTTTGGTGTGTAGGTAGTTGCGCTTTTGATTGAATCACTGATTACGCTGATTGACGCGGGAAATTTTGGCGTTGTAAATGAATGCAGTTTGGGTAGAATTAAGCGGCAATTCAAAAGTTAGAAGGAAAAAGGTAAAACGCAGAAACAGGTTTCTGTTCCTAATAATTAACGGAAGGATAAAATATGCCCCGTTATGAAGTTGTAGGCTTTGGGCGTGAAACTGGCAGAAAACGAGTCCGCATCTATGAAGCAAAAAATAAAGAAGATGTTATTATGATGGCTGCCAGCGAAGGAACGATTGTTGATATGAGTAAAATCAGAATCCTTCCCGAATCGCCGGCAACTGAACCGCAGCTTGAATATGCAAAAAATCTTGGTATCAAAATACCTGAAAATGCCACTAAAACTGAACTGACAAAATTAATCTCTGATGCTGTTGAAAAAGAAATGACAAGTGAGGATGATGATGTAGAGAGTACTGTTGAAAAAGAAATAACCAATGAAGATGAAAGCACAGAGAGATATGGTTTTCGATTAGGTGATTTCTATATTAGCTTTTCAGGCAAAATTTTATCTATCGAGGGCCCAGATGAGCAGATTCGCAATACAATCGGCAAGCGATTTTCGGAACTTATTAAAACAAAAAAATTCCAAAAAATACTCGTTGATTTTTTAAAAGGAGAAGAATCTAATCAAATTAGTAAAGCTGAGAATAAGTTGATTAAGATGTTAGGTATTCCCCCAAAAACTTTGCCCTAAATGCATCAATAATCTGAAAAATAAAAAAACAAAAGGAGGTTAATTTGCAACAGATATTGTTTCAAAGGGCGGCAATTAGATCATTTTCCGAAATATTAATAGCTTTGCGCTGCCCTCTTTTACTGGCAGTTGCATTATGATCACATATATCTATCACTGCAAAAAAGATGGTTTTATTGTTATAAGTGTAGGATGGGAAAGTAGATTGTGTTTGAGGCAACAAGAATCGAATATCTTCCTCTGCCACATTGTAAATTACTAAGTAACCAAAGGATTCATTATAATCGCAAAGATAAATATATATCTGGTTGAAGCTGCTTCTAAAAAATGACTTGCTTTTTTCCGGCCGATAAATTTTTGTGTCGGCCACGATGCGATTTTCGCCTATCTGTTCAGTTACAAAATCCGGTATTCCTGAAACTGATTTTGGTTCAATATTAAAATCAATTCCGGCGTTATGCAGGTACTCATAAAGATCGAGAGCCAGTGATTTTTCACCCTTTGCAGTGTCGTTTGATACTGTTTGTCTTAGTTGCGCAGAACGGAACCATTCACATCGATGCTTATATTTCTTCAGGAGATATAAAATAACATGCTGGTCGTCCAGATGTTCGTCGATATATTCATAAAAAGGCTCAAGAAAATCTGCCCTAAATATATCAAGACTTTCATTATCTTCAAAATCATCAGACTTTTCGTTATATGTAAGGCGTTGAACCCTTACCCTTCTTCGACACGTTAATATCTCACGTGGTTGATTTGTTCCAATGGCCCGCAAAAGAATTTCGTGCCCCATTGCAGCGGCTTCCTCTTCATTTGAGCCATAAGGCCCCTCTCTTTTAATCACCTTATCAATAGTTTGCTTGACATCATATTTTTTCGTTTTATCAAGAAGGTCGTCTCTTACGCCACTCAGTATCGGGGAGGAATTAAAATATACAAAAAATTGTCGCAAGAAAGGAACAAACTGTTTCATCGTTGCGGAATTGAGTCGTCTTACTCGCTTTTGTAATTTGTATCGTATTGTTTGTAGGTGCTTATCTTCCATTTATTCACCATGACAACCTATTAATTTGATCAATCTGATGTTTTATTTTCTTAAATTGTTCTAAAAGCCTTCGTCTGGCCTTGCAGACAGTATTCATTCCGTCGTCAAGATATATATTAGATTTGCACCCACGGCAAATGATTACATCCCTTAACCTGGCCTGCTTAATCCATATCATATTATAAAATTGACACTTCGGACATTTTATTTCTATCTCAGAAGAATCAATATCCATATCGCCGGTTATTTTGAAACCTATGTTTATCATCGACAGCAGGTCTGCTCCTACTACATCTCGCCGAAAAGAGTTAGTGGACTTGTTCTCGTTATTTTCACCTTTGCAAACTCCCCAGCCAAACTCACCGGCCCGTTAAAAACGACTATCCAATCCTCCGCCGTCCGCCCGACTAACTGCGGACTTGTCCGCCGTAGCTTTAGCGAAGGCGGATAACTCTTTTCCCCACAAGAACTTAAACGTGGTTTCTTACTCAACCCTTCAACCAGTACTTTCACCTTTTTTCCTATGAATTCCTTACTTAATTCATCACTTATTTCCTCCTGCACCGCCAATAATTTTATGTTCCGTCTTTTCTTAACCTCTTCTCCTACATCATCTTGCAGCCGTTTGTCCGCCGCCGTCCCCGGCCGAGGCGAATACTTAAATACAAAGCAGTTCTTATATCTCGCGCTCTGCACAAGACTTACGGTCTTTTCAAAATCCTCTTCCGTTTCCCCGGGAAATCCAACCATAAAATCGCCTGAAATTGCAATCCCCGGCACGTTTTCTCTCGCCTTATCTATCAGTTCTAAGTACTTGCTGGCTGTATAGTTACGATTCATTGCTTTTAAGATTTTATCCGAGCCGCTTTGTGCCGGCATATGCAGATAATTGCAAACCTTCGGCAAATCAGCCATAGCTTTTAGAATTTGCTCGTAAAACTCTTCTGCAGGGTAACTTGTAACAAATCTTATCCATTCGATTCCCTCAATTTCGCTCACCATACTGAGCAAATCCGCCAGACAATAGGTCTTGCCGCAAGTACTGTATTTATATGAATTTACCATTTGCCCAAGCAGCGTAACCAGCTTCACCCCGTTCCCAGCCAGCCTTTTCACCTGCTCGATTATCGCTGCAGGGGGGCGGGATACTTCCGGCCCACGCACATACGGCACAATGCAGTATGTGCAGAAATTATTACAGCCCCGCATCACTCTAACATACGCCTGTGCAGGCACTTGCGAATCCTCGCTGTCAAAAACCGACTCGAACTTTTCCAGCGCCTCATCTTCCGGCGATTTCTGGCGGATTTTTTCCGTTATCGCAAGGGTCCTTTTCTTTTCCTGCAGTGCTTTGGTTACCAGTTCAGCGATTTGTGGTATTTGTGCCGGGCCGCAAACTATATCAACCGTTTTGTCTTCAAGCAGTTCCGCCCCCAACCGCTGCGCCATACACCCGATTACCCCGACCACTATATTCGGCTTTGATTTTTTGATGTGTTTTAGATGACCAAGATGTGATAGAACTCGCTGTTCCGCGTGCCGGCGAACCGAGCAGGTGTTTATTAAAACAACATCAGCACCTTTTTCGCTATCAGCGAGACTAAACCCTGCTTTTTTAAGTGCAGAAGTAACCAAAGCCGTATCCAGCTTATTCATCTGACACCCGTAGGTTTGGAGGAATACTTTCATAGCGTTCCTCTAAACCTAAGCTCGGGCGTTTCGTTATTCCGTTTAAAATTAGGAGTTTCCATAGATTCCGAAGTTATATTCGCTATTTTTCCGCGACAACGAGCATTTCAAAATCATCTGCGGTCAGCTTGTCTTTTCTTGAGAATGCCCCGAGTTTTGCTCCCAGAATATCTATTTTTTTATACCCGAGCGTTTTTAAAAGCCAGGTTATTTCACTCGGCATATAATAACGCTCATCACATTCTAATTCTTTTTTATTTCCAGCGTCGTCTTCGAACACAGTAACGTTATGGTCACGTAATGTCATCAAATCAAATGTGCTGCTTTTATATGTCGCACCGTCTTGCTCGCTTGCTGACCCGCAAAATTTCTCGACTGAATGATAAAGCTGGAATAGCCCGTTTAATGTCGTAAATATAAGTTTTCCTTTATTTTTCAACGCCCTTGTCACATTTTTAAGTATCTCGAAATTCATTTCGTCTGTTTCCATCAAAGGAAAACCGCCTTCACAGAGCATTATTGCTGCATCGAATTCACCGTCAAAGGGGAGATGCCTGGCATCGTGTTTTTGAAAATCGATTTTCAGATTAAACTGTTTTGCTTTTTCTCTTGCCCTGGCAAGTTGAGAATCAGATAAGTCTATCCCTGTAATATGATAACCTCTTTTGGTCAGCTCAATCGAATGCCTTCCTGTGCCGCAGCCGACATCAATTATTTTTAAAGATTTGTCATAAGCTAATTCCTGTTCGATAAAATCGCATTCGCCAAGCGTTCCCTGGACGTAACACTCCTTATCATAAGTCTTTCCGTAATTTTCAAATAACAGTTCATACCATTTTTTCATTATTACCTCTTTAGTCCAAATAAATGTTTTATTCAGGCAGTTTAAAATAGTCGTACAATCTTGTTCCAGGCGACTTAATCGGGCTGGAGGCCGGCGGCAATATTCCCGCCGACAGCCGGCTTATCTGGCAACCAAAACTCTTGATGTGCACAGTTTGAATGCTCATAAATGAATAAATATACGGGATTTGGGATAAAAAATCAAGTGCCGGCAAGCTGCGTTATGGATTTGGGGACAGTTTTCTGTTCAATCGCCGAAGGACGTACCCACAGAGCGAGCAGACTGTATCAACGGATGGTGCAACGGAACCGTTTTTGGCCCCTTAGCCACTTTCTCTAAGGGTACGCTGACAAGTCTTCTGCCGTTGACTCCAGCCATATACCCGAATTCCTTATTCTCTATCATTTCAACCGCCTTTGTCCCCAACCGGGTTGCAAGAACCCTGTCGGTCGGCGTGGGAGAACCGCCTCGCTGCAAATGCCCCAGCACAACCGGACGGGTCTCTATCCCTGTTGCCTGTTCTATCTGGTGCCCCAACACAAAACTTATCCCGCCCAGGCGGACCTGCTCGGCGCTGTCTTTTACGATTCCCTGAACCACTACCTCGCCGCCTATTGGTTTGGCCCCTTCAGAAACAACGACGATGCTGAATCTCTTTCCCTTTTTGTTCCGTTCTTCGACCTTGCCCGTCACTGACTCAATGTCATAAGGAATCTCTGGGATAAGGATTATATCGCCACCCCCTGCAACCCCTGCATATAGCGCAATCCAGCCGGTGGTCCGGCCCATTACCTCGACAATCATCACTCGATGGTGCGACTGAGCTGTACTATGCACCCTGTCGATGGCCTCGGCTGCGATCGAAACGGCCGTATCAAAACCAAACGTCACATCCGTGCCGTGCAGGTCATTGTCTATGGTCTTCGGCACGGCCACAATGGGGACACCATCCTTATGCAATCTGTTCGCGATGAATAATGTCCCGTCACCGCCGATGCACACAAGACATTCAACGCCAAGCTTTTTCAGATTCGCAATCACCGTTTTCGAGACGTCGCGAAATCGCAGTGACTCACCTTTTTCGATGGCATATCTGTACGGGTCGGCCTTGTTTGACGTCCCCAGTATCGTGCCGCCGACCGTCAGAATACCCGAGACGTCCGCGTAGTGAAGTTGTCGCCATCTGTGCTGAATTAGGCCTTCGAAGCCATCTTCTATTCCTATAATCTCCGCTCCCAATTCGAGCACTGCTTTTTTTACAACAGCCCTGATTACAGCGTTTGTCCCCGGGCAATCGCCCCCGCCTGTGAGAATCGCAATAGACCTTTTCTTTTTCATTAATTTACCCTTTTAACTCAATTATACTTGCAGCAAGTATAGCATCCCCACATCCTAATACAACCAACTTTGGAGCAATCAACTCTCTCCTGAATCGAGATTACGATTTAAGTGTCGCTGGAGGTCTTTTAGGCGGTTTGTCTCATCAAATCCCAACAGGATAATCGGAAATACGGTCTTGTTGTGAAACAACGGCTCATCCATATCCACCCATTTTCTGCAGTACTCACCATCGGGCGTTCCGGGTATCGGCGAGAAGTCTGCCAGCATTCCGTGAATGCCCAGACTATTCGCAAAACGCATCGAAGCTTCCAGTTCCTGGATATCGGTGTAAGGATGGCCGAGAATCTGATATGCGGTAATGCTTGCCGGCTCTGCCCCCGCGGCAGTGAGGTGCCTGACTGCCTGCGTAAGCTCATTGGAAGAAACTTTCGAGCCGGTGCGCTGCTGCCATTGCAAAGAAGCGCTCTCAAGCCCCAAATAGAAGGTTTTAAAACCGGCCTGCACCATTAGCTTGGCCAGTTCGCTCGTGATAAAACGCACATTAAGGGCATTGGGCGTATGGAGATTTACCTTTATATCACGTTTCAACACTTCTTCTAAAAATGGTATCAGGACTTTTTCAGCATCGAACAGCAAAGCGTCATCGTAGAAGGCGATATTCTCAACTCCACGCTCTACCAAAAGCTGCAATTCGGCCAGGGAGCGTTCCAGCAGTCGCGCCTTGAATTTGCCGTAAACCCTCGGCACAGAGCAGTAAGTGCAATTAAAGGGGCAGCCGTCGGACAGTTTCAGAACTCCGACATTTAGTTTTTCGTAGACCTCCCACAAAGCCGACTGTTTCAAGTCCGGCGTGACGTTTAAATATTCCCAGAGCGGCTGCATATCGGTACCTTGCATTAAAAAATCTGCCCCTAATCTTTGTGCGTGACTGCTGCAGAGTGTGGCATAGCTACCGCCCAGTATGATTTTTGCTTTCGGCCAGGCCTTATGAACATCCTCTATTACTTCCTGAATGCCTTTGTACCAATAGGTCATCATCGTTTGAACAAGTATAAAATCGCACGGCTGCTGTTTTGTCAGGAAATGCTGAAACATACTGCGGGGCAGGCCAAACCGCCGAAAATACCTCGGGATTTGTACCAGGCAGGGGGGGCTTGTAACCTTTTCGCAGTAAAATCGACCCCGTCCCCATTCGTCAAATTGCAGCTCCTTCCGCTTGGTCATAAATGGATGCAGACGGTCGAGATAATCGAAGAGGATAAAATCGGCTCTGCCGCGCAAGTATCCTGCCACGCTCAACAAGCCATAAGGTTTTAGCCAAAAATCGTAAGCGGCAAAATCATAAATCGGAGGATTTAACAGGAGAATTTTCGATTTCATTATTTAATGTAACACAATCTGGTGCTGGTTATGTGCTGCCATTTTCGGCTGATGCTTCCATCTTCTGTGCAGCCACCAGTATTGGCTCGGGTCTTCCCGCACGAAATTTTCAATTGCTTTGGTGTATTCTGCCGTAATCCATTCAAGTGGGTCGTCCTTTTCAGCCCATTCTTCTGGGAAAATAATACGGTTAACCCCTATTTCAAAGTAAAAACGATTACCAATTCTCCTGCTGTACCCCACCACTATGGGTATATTATTGGTGACAGCAATTAATCCTATGCTTTTATAGGTGCTGGCCTTTCGGCCGAAGAAGTCAACGAAAATTCCCTTTTTGCCGGCGTCCTGGTCGGCAATAAAACATAAAGTTGCGCCGCTCGAAGCAGTCTTTCCCATCAGCTCAGCTGCACCTTTTTTGTCGATTATTTTTTGCCCCATCCGCCGGCGAACTTCGTACAGGTGCTTGTTAATGAACTTGTTGTCTAAGGGGCGGGCAATACTGTAGACATTAAAACCAAATAACCCCATCAGATAACCTACAATTTCGAAGTTGCTGTAATGGCCTCCGACTATCAGCAGCCCCCGGCCTTCCTGCATCAGCCATTTGGTCCTCTCAACATTTTTGTACTGTGAGTAATTCCGCCAGTTATATCTTTTCACTAATCGAGGTGTGAACAGCACATCAATCGCCAGCATTGCAATATGTTCGAAGCTTCGCCGGCCTGTCTCCCAGACCCATTGTTCACTTTTCTGGGGGAAACTAGCACGAAGATTGTCCAAAGCCCGGTTGCGGCCGCGATGGTGGTATTTCCATAATAATCGGCCGAGAAAACAAGCGGTGTTCAGATTGGTCTCGACATCGAACAAATAAAGAAACACCACAAGGGTGCGCAGTGCAAGATAACCCAGCAAATCCGTAATAGGATTGTGTATTTTCTTCTTCTTTTTCTTCCGTTGGACGGAATCAGTCATAGACCGTGATTTTAGAGTCAAAATTGCCACTGTCAAGCTTCAACACTGGCTTTCGTTTATTAGTAGCTTTAAAGGGGAAGTACATAATCTTTAAAAATTGACAACAGAGTTTATTCGGTCTACAATGAAGCATCAACATTTAGAAAGGGATTATTATGGATTTTGAGCAGAACAATAATCGTGGCGAACCGTTGCAGCCGCAACCATTAGAGCCAATTTATGGCTTGGCTCAAGGCGCATCATCAGTAATAAACACGCCTAAAAAACGAACCGGCTGGAGAATTTTCTGGGGTATTATTCTCGGGCTGTCGGTGCTGGCAAATATTGCACTATTTTTGATGCTGATTGGATTAGCTGCGGTTTTTGTGACAGGGCAAAAAGGTATTTTTACCGAAGAAGTTATACAAGCTGGGCCACGAACGGCTAAAATTGTGGTAATCACGGTGCAGGGCATAATAGATGATGAACAAGCTCAAGATGTGTACAAGCAGATAAAATCGGCCCGACAGGATAAGCGGGTAAAGGGACTGATTCTTCGTGTAAACTCGCCGGGCGGAACGATTTCGGGCAGTGACCAAATCTGCAATGAGATCCGCAAGTACCGTAAGGAGGAAGACAAACCGGTTGTGGCGTTTATGCAGGGTGTTGCTGCTTCGGGCGGCTATTATGTGTCGGTAGGATGCGACCAAATCGTAGCTGAGCCGACGGCGATTACCGGCTCGATCGGCGTAATAGCGGGCCATTTTGTTATCCAGGAATTGCTGGAAGAAAAGCTTGGTATTCAGCCGACTATTTTCAAGTCGGGTCAGAAGAAAGATTGGCCCAGTCCTTTCCAGCCGGTCACGGAAGAACAGCGGCAGTATATACAAGACAAATTAATTGACCCTGCCTATAACAGGTTCGTGCAGGTTGTTGCCGAGGGTAGGGGGGAAGCGCTTACACTTGACGATGTCAAACGTCTGGCTGACGGCAGCATCTATGGCGCTAAAGAAGCGCTCAGCGAAAAGTTAATAGACAAAATTGGCTATATTGATGAGGCCATAGAGCAAGTCAAGTCGCTGGCGGGGATTGAAAAGGCCCAGGTAGTGGAATATCGCAAGCCGTTTTCTTTGGCATACCTATTAAGCTCACGCAGCAAGAATATCTTAAAAATCGACAAATCCACGTTGTACGAACTTAGCACACCGCAGGTATTGTATCTTTGGAGCTTGTAGCAGTCATCAGTGCAGAAAAAAGGACTGGGCGATGCAGGATTTGAGCCTGCGACCGGCTGATTAAAAGTCAGCAGAACAAAAACAATAACTGCAGCGAAGACAAAGACTTAGGAAATTACAAAATATCTGCTCAAAAATTTTGCTGAAAAAATCAAAATTTTAATAAAATTATCGAAAATTTACTTGACGTCTGTATTCAGGTTCAATATGCTTCCATTCGGATTTGGAGTGGTGATGAGATGGCTGGCAGACCAAAGCGTGCTGGCACTCATAAATAGTCTTCGGAAAAGCACTTTTAGCGTGCTTTGAAGAGGAGGAGTGAAGAACGAAAAGGTATTTGTCAGCGAACCAAAGGGTTGTGAGTATTTTGCTTACAACCCTTTGCTTTTTTAGGGCCTGAGTATTTCTAATAAAAAGACAGGAGTTTTTCGACTCCTGTCTTTTTATCTCGTATCCAGCAAACAGTTTAGGAATTGCTGTCAGCAGGTTTTTGCTCCGCCTGCGGAGGCTGCCCAAATGGCTTGTGCCCCGGGTGCATTCCTTTATGATGCATCCACCTTGCATGCTCTTTTAACTCGGCCCATTTGGCCTGCTGTTCAGGTGTCAGTGTCGTGTTTATCTTTTCGTTTGCAGCTTTCCTAATGTCAAACATCTTACCTTGCTTTTGTTCTTTGGAAAGAGAATTGTCCTGCCAGACTGCTTTAATATCATTGGCCTCGGTCGCAAAAATTGGCTTGATGGCGGCCGTTTGTGCATCTGTGAGATTCAGTTTCTCGGCGAGCATCTTCAGTCTGTCCCCGGCATGCCCACGCATTCTGTGATGCGCCTCGCTCCTGATTTCGGCAAATTCTTTCTGCTGCTCGGGTGTCAGAATTGCGTCTATCTGTTTCCTGCTGTTCTCCCGAATTTCTTTTATCTCATTGGCGTCATTAGCGAGAATCAGCTTAATGGCAGTCTTCTGCGCGTCTGTGAGATTTAGTTTCTCGGTAAGTTCCTGCATAAACCAATGAGTATGCTGGCGCGCATCCGGCCTTTTATCCTTGCACACAGGCGAATTGGAATCCGGGGATGGAACAGGCTCTGCAGAGGCTACAGCACAACCAAGAGTCAGTACAACCAAAAATATTGTCGTTTTTTTAATGCAATTGATTTTCATATTATCCGTCCTTTCTGCAATCAGTGCCTTAATTTAAAAATAATAATCTGTTCATTTTCCCAATATAGACGCTTCAAGACCTGATAATATTGCATTTGCATCCAGATTTTTTGCGTCATCTTAAATTTTCCTGGCTATAAAAAATAAGCAGTCGGATTCCGCGACGGATAATGGCAGGCAGACACCCCCCTAACGATAGCGAAAATGCAGTTTTGAATGGGCGATACAGGAATCGAACCTGTGACCCGCTGATTAAGAGTCAGCTACCGAAAAACGATAACTACAGTAAAAACAAAGACTTACCAAACACCCAAAAAGGCACATAATTCTGGATTTTTGTTCCTGTTAAACAGACGAACATCTTCAAACAATGTCGTAAGAGTTTTTTTGTAATATCTAAACATGCGTCGACATTTCCCATATTTTAAACGCCTATCTACGCAACCTGGCCTTTCAATGCCGCAATTATATCAAAATCTTCCTAAGAACTAAGAACTCAAAACTGTAAAGTCTTCGCCTTTGTACGAGAATATTGCGGATTTCACGGATTTTCTTAAGTTCAGCTTATTGAACAGGTCCCTCCTCCTAATTTGCTTTTGTAGAGATTTTTGTTATAAGGCAGTTTCATCAGCAGCATTCCCATTAAACAATTATCGGTAAGCCCGGCATAAACCAGACCGCTGCCGACAAATACTGAGATAAATATAAATCCCCAGTGTACCAGCCACGCCAAGATTACCCCTGTCAGCACAAGACTGCCTGCGATGAACCGCACCTGTCGTTCCAAAGATATTCCGCCCTGCCCTTTAATCACCGGCAGTTTTTCTTTTTCCCAGCGAGCGATGCCGCCCTCTATTACTTTGACACTATGAATCCCTGATTGCATCAGCATATCCGCAGCCATCGCCGCTCTGGTTCCGCTATGACAGAGAACAAGATAGTTCTGTTTGGATTGACTCAGTTCGCCGATTTTTGCTGAAATCATATCTATCGGAATATTAATCGAATTATCTATATGAGTTTGACTAACCTCCATTGCCGAGCGCACATCCAGAATTTTACTTTGCCGGTCTTGCTTTAAAATCTTTGCCGCCTCGCTTGGCGATATCATCTCTATTGAAGACGCTTCGCCTTTCTGGTTCACTCGTATAATATTATCAATATTAAAAGGCTTGGGAATTACTTTCGAACGCATCTTCTTCACGAAGTTCTCTTTGTTATCTTCCTTCAGAAACGGATTATTTTCCTTCTCTTTGCCAATAGTTGATGTCCGCAAATTATGATAATCGTGTCCCGGGCATAATATAGTTTCATCCGGCAAACGTTTCAATCTTTGCAGTGTATCGAACATAGATTCAGGTGAGCCGTTTTGAAAATCTGTTCTGCCGACGCTTCCGATTAAAAGTACGTCAGCCGAAAACAATCTTCCTTCTCCGTTCAGGCTGATTGCGTCATCCGTATGCCCCGGCGTGTATATAACTTTAAAGCTGCTGGAATCCACGTTTATTTCATCATTATCTTTAAGCCGCCTGTCTGCGACATTCGATATAGCTTTTTCATGCATCAGGACAGGAACCTTAAATTGCTTTTTCAATACCGCAGCGGCTGAAAAATGGTCTGCATGTGTATGTGTATCGACTATGAATTTCAGTGTAAGTTTATTTTTTGTTAAATACTTTTTATATTCCTCTACTAAACTTATATGTGGGTCGATAATCAGCGAATCATTGTTTGAACTCAGAATATACGAATAACAACTGCCCGCTATGAATTGCTTTACCATAATACTGCCCCTTCCCCAAATAGGATTAATATTAAATCTCCTGAATTGAATAAGTTTTTATACATTATATAATCTCTTCTGGCATAATTGCATATAAGTATTTTGCTTAAACTGGTAGGAAAAACCTTATCCCCCATTTTTCTCTTGTCCCTGTTTTTTCTCAATTCCTGAAGTCTCATAATCCAAAATCGCCCAACTTTTTCGAAGCGCAGTTTACCTCGCCATTTTTATGGCGGGCGCAGATCCCCGATCGCTGCTACCTTGGCCAAGAACAGATTTCAACACAAAACTACTGTTCCCCTAATGCCCCAATACGCGTTCCGGCGAGGCAACTCCAAATCCCGGCAGGGTGGCTTTAGCTTATGCTTTTCTTTAGCAATAGGTCGTATTCAGTCTCAAAGCGGAGCTTGTGCTTGACTTCTTCCTCAGCCAGTGCCAGAAGGACCTCACGAGACTCCTTGTCCTGGACTTGCGGAATCAGGTCGATGTAAGTTCTGAAAGAGTCTTCTTCCTTTTCGATTCCCAAAAGAAGCATATCTTTGTAATCCATATCCAATTGCAGCTGGTTATCTGATATGATATATTCGTGCTCAGGGATGTTAAACTTTGGCGTTGCTGGCACCGTTTGACCTGTTTTCATAATTTCCAGTTCAAGCTTTGCTTTATGGTCGAGTTCTTCTTTGGCCAAATCTTCAAAAACCTTTCGCATTTGCGGGCTGGCTACGCGTTCAGCCAGTGCCATGTAAAAGTTATAAGCCTCCATCTCTCTGGCGATTGCAAATTCGAGAATCTCATTGTCGGAACCGACTTCTGCCACGGCCTGAATCCTTTTAGTTGCGGTTTGGTGGTTCTTATTTGCACCAAATCCGTCAGTTTTCTCCGTAGGTCATTGGTTACAAAGCGCTAATCTTTAGCGCCATATTCTTTCAAAAGCTTGACAATATCCGTACGACCATTCCCTGCCACCATAGTTGCTGACCTCCTCTTGCGTGATTTGCAATTATACCGGCCCCGGGCTGGATTTCAACAACAAACTATTGTCTTAAAGCCTGCCCCTCGCAGCGCAAACCCTCGAAGCGTAGCGTAGATCCCGGACATAGATCCGGGACCCAGTATCTGGGACCCACTCACCCATTTTCCAATTAACCATTTAACCGCTCACCAATCACCCCGAACCACAAGCCGCGATTCACTCCACATTATCCTTGTCGTATTGGCAAAAAAATCTCATCCGGAACTTTTCTGGTTTGGAAAGCAAATCACATCCATTGTACATACTTTCTTGCAAGGCCGTCGCCCGCAATGTAGAATATAAAAGTAAGGTCAGGTCGGTAAAGAAATTGTTAACTTTTACAAAGGA
>Ga0315285_10004706_pt1 | contig 14145 bp, 22 predicted proteins | sample YL17G09_36_MG_FD_203698 | JGI IMG/M metagenome (GOLD analysis project Ga0315285, IMG submission 203698) | Sediment microbial communities from Yellowstone Lake, YNP, Wyoming, USA - YL17G09_36 | ecosystem: Environmental > Aquatic > Freshwater > Lake > Sediment | place: USA: Wyoming | collected...
TTCTTCGCTGCGCTCAGAATGACACATGGCTTCGCTCAGAATGACAGGTCATTTAGGGCCTCCCGAGGAGAAGGTTGGCGAGGCGGCCGAGGAGGCCGGGGGCCTGGCGGATGCCCTGACTCTCCTCAAGAGAGAGGAGGGCGAAGCGGAAGGTGATCTTGTGGTCGTAGGTGGTGCCGGGGGACCAGGCCTTGAGGAGAAGGGAGAAGGGGGTGTCGTCGAGGTCGTAGGACTCGGCCCAGGAGACGATGGAGTCCTCGCCGGCGATGGCCTCATCGGGGTCGCCGGGCCAGAGCTGATGGTCGGAGCGCCAGATAGAGGCGGAGACCATGCCGGAGCAGCCGGCGGGGAACTGGATGGCGACCTGGGTGATGGTGCCGGCGTTGAGGGCGACCTCGAGGGTGGCGGGGTCGGCCTTGGCGGTGTCGGCGGTGACGGTGAGGTCGAACTCGTAGAACATAGGTGTTAGGGGGCGGCGGCGAGCAGGCCTCGGGCGGTGGCGATGATGGTCTCAGACTCCGTGAGGTACTTGTCAAACATGTCCTCGAGCTGCTTGCTCTCGTCCGGAGAGAGGGGGATGGCGGGGCTGCCATCAGGGGAGCGCCAGACAGTGCCGGAGTGGAGGTTGCTGGCGATCTGGCGGAGCACTTCCTGGCGCTGAGAGAGGGCGGCCAGGAGGTTGATGATGCTTTCTAGATTTCTGTGTGTAATGGACATAGCGTTGACCTCCCTGTGGGTTGAAACCCGCAGCTAATTGAGAACCCGTAGACAGCGATAGCCCGTGCCCCCGCTATCAGCAGCGCCCACGCCGACCTGAAGCGGGTTGGTGGCCTCAGACGCTACTTTGAGCCAGAGGTTGGTCAGTCCAGCCGGAGCGTCAGCGCCTCCGACCACGAGCACGTAAGGCACAGTTGGTCCGAGCTCCAGCAGGTAGCGGTTGGTGCCGCCGGACAGGTCGTCGCACTTGAAGCCGCGGACGTAGGTGGGGGTAGTGGAGCCGATGGCGGAGTACTGGTCTTCGATGTAGAGGCCTGCGACGTTGGAGAGGCGGGTGCCTAAACCACCGCTGAGGGGCCGGAGGACGTGGAGGCCGCGACCGTTGGTGATGGCGGCGGGGTTTGAGAGGTTGGAATAGAGCCGGACGCGGACGCCCTCAAGGGAGGCGAGGGTGCCATCGTACATGGTGGCATAGGCCTCGAAGTTGAGGCCAGCGCAAAGGGTGCCGTTGCCGTAGCCCGTCCAGCTCGCGATGCCTGAGAGGCCCCACAGGTAGTAGTTGCCCGGATCGGGCGGGCTGAAGCCGACGCCGATGTTCAGGCCGCAGCCCCGACCAGTCGGGGGTTCCCTGGCGATGTAGACCTGGGAGTAGGTCTTGAGGGTGGGCCATGAGTTGCCGATGGCCGCTCTGCCCATGATGACGGTGTCGCCCGTGTCGTCGTTGGCACCGTCGCCGAGGGTGATGTGGGGGCTGGTGTCCAGGACCTGGAGGCGCTGGGTGCCCAGGCCGTCGAGAAGGGTGAGGGGCTCGGTAGTGAGGAGGCCGCCACGGAGGGCCTGGCCGCCGGAGCGGCCGGCGAGGAGGGCGTACTGGGTGTGGTCGTCGTCGCCAAGGCCGGTCAGGAGATCATGGGCTCGGGTGCCGAGGTCGGCAAGGGACCTGGCGGTGAGGTCGCCGGCGGCGACCCAGGGGGAAGGGCGGGTCTTGGCGGCGAGGGCGTACTGGGAGTGGTCGTCGTCGGCGAGGCCGGTGAGGAGGTCATGGGCCCGGGTGCCGAGGTCGGCAAGGGACCGGGCGGTTAAGTCGCCGGCGGCGACCCAAGGGGAAGGGCGGGTCTTGGCGGCGAGGGCGTACTGGGTGTGGTCGTCGTCGGCGAGGCCAGTCAGGAGGCCGTGGTCGGTGACACCACCGTCAGGGCGGCTCTGGTGGGCGAAGGACATGTTATGGGGCGCAGCAAGCAGCGCCCCTACCCCCTTTCTCTGGGGACTGGGTCGTAGTAGGCGGTGAAGGCGGAGACGTAGCTCCCCAGGTCCACGAACAGACCGACCTGGAGCACAATGCCCCGCTCATAGATGTGGCGCTCGGGTGTGCTGGCGGCCACGGAGAAGCTGTCGATGGGCTCGCCGGAGGCGTCAAGGCCGTCGTAGACGTTCACGGTGGAGGTCCCGCCGGAAGTGGCCAAGAGATAGCCGCCGTGGTAGACGCCGGCCCGCTGGATGACCTGGCGATCGGCGTAGACCCGGGAGTGGGCGAAGGGAGGCCGCGGCTGGAGGATCTCACGGAGGCAGCAGAGGAAGGTGGCGAGGTCAACGGTCATGAGAGGGGGCGATGGTTCTCCGTTCATGGTTACCTCCTGGGGCGCGGCAAGCGGCGCCCCTACAAGTTCACCGGGCACCCCTGGGGACGGGCTCGTAGTAGACGGTGAAGAAGTCGACGTTGTCGCCGAGGTCGATGTACAACCCTTCGCGGAGGGCGATGCCCGGGTCGAGCATGTGGAAGTCGTGCTCGCTGGCCACGGCGCGGAAGGCGTCGATGGGCTCGCCGGTGGCGGCGAGCCCATCGTAGACGGTAGCGGTTGCAGTGCCGGCGGCGGTCGCCCGGAGGATGGCACCGTGGTAGACGGCGGCCCGCTCTAGGAGCTGGCGGTCCACCTCCACTCGGGCGTGGCCGAAGGGCTTGTCGGCCACATCTACCGCACCAGCCGGCTGAGGATGATAGCGTTCCGGGCGTCGCGGTCGGTGCCGGTGAGGGTGAGCCCGGTCTCGGTAGCGATGTCCAGCTTGACGACCTTGTTGGTGTCGGGGTCGAGCAGGTCGTCCAGGTCGGGCTTGCGGGCCACCCAGAGGGGTACGGTGTGCATGTACCCGAAGCCGCGGACCTTCCAGGCGAGCACGCCGGTGGCCGAGCGATAGCCCACGTCCTGGGCGGAGTCCTGGTTGTCCTGGATCATGTTGGCCCGGGAGGTGGTGAAGCCATAGGCGTCGGCCATCCCAGAGCCCACAGTCTGGAGGCAGTAGCCGCAGCCCACCTCGAAGCCCAACGCTTGTGTCCTGTCGATCATGCCCATCGTCTCGACGAAGCGGCCGAGCTCGAGGACGGAGAGGTGGCCCAGGTGTCGCAGCGAGCCCTTGAAGACGCGGACCTGGCCGGTCTTGAAGGTGAGGTCGATGTCGGACATCAGGTCGATCATGGTGGTGACGTTCTTGCAGGTGGCGGTGGTACGGGGGGGGCGAGCCTCCAGGACGATGCGGCGGATGGGGAGGGCGATGGGAAGCTCAGAGTACTGGGTGGCCGCGGCGACCGGCAGATAGCTCTTCCAGACCTCGGCGCGGAAGTAGCCGGCGAAGGGGCCGAGGGCGTCACGGAGCCAGTAGGCGATGACGGTGACCTTGATGTCGGTGGAGAAGTAGGTGGAGGTGGCATCGTTGGTGATCTTGAGGGTGACCTGGTTGAAGCGGGAGAGGTCCAGGCCATAGAGCTCGTCCATGAGCTTGCGGCCGAAGTGGATGGGAATCCACTGGCGCTGGGGAGTGGAGCTGTAGGTCCGCCACATGCCGGGGGGCTCCTGCCCGTCGTCGTAGAAGGCCTCGGCCAGGGCCTCCAGGCCGTCGAAGGACTTGATGACCTCGGCGCCGTCGCCGATGACCTCGATCTTGGAGATGTAGTCGATGAGGCGCCACTTGGGAACGGCTCCCAGGAACGAAGTGCCGTTCGTGGTGGAGGAGATGTAGAGGACGAGGGAGCCGAGCTGGCCGGCCTTCGGCAAGTCCAACTCGAACGTCTGGGCGAAGGTCATCGAGACGGCGTCGCGGAGTATCTCACGCTGCCAGAACATGGTGTCAGCCCTCCTCTTGTTCGTTGCTAGTCATGGGCGCAGCAAGCGGCGCCCCTACGGTTAGCCTCCGCCCCCGCCCTTGCGCGCCTGGCCGATGGCGATGGCGCCGCGGCGGGCAGCGAGGAGGCGGGCCTCGCGCTGGCCCTCGGTGTCCTGGGGCATGTTCTGGATGGCCTGAGAGAGGGCACCCAGACGCGGCATGAGGTCAGCGTGAACGCGTGCGATCTTGGCCGCGCGCTTGGAGACGCCGGCGGAGTAGGCGGAGCCGCCGTCGCTGGTGGCGATCTCCACGGCCTCGGGGTAGTTCTGCTTGCGAACACCCTTGCCGTAGGACTTGTTCGCCATGGCAGCCCGGAGCTTGTCCGCCCACTTGCCCTCCGCCCTCCCGGCGGCCTCAACGGGGTTGCGCTTCGGGTTTCGCATCCCGTCGACGTAGTCGGCACCAGCCGCCGTGGCCCGGGCGACGAGCTTGGCGGCGGTCTTGGTAGGGTCGGGGCCAGGGTTGTTGATGTGGATGCCGGGGGCGATCTCCCGGCCGTGGAGGGCGGCGTAGAAGTCGGGGTCGGTGGCCAGGCGCTCGCCGAGGATGACGGCGGCGGTGATGGGGTCGTTGTCGTTCAGGATGCCCTTACGGATGGCATCGGCGGCCATGAAGTCCATAACAGTCCTCCTTGTAGTGAGCAGAAGACCAGCCCGCCAGACGCAGCAGGGGTCAGCCAAGCTTGTCTGACGAGCTGACCCCTGCGAACCCCCAACGGTGGTATCATTAAGCCGCTGAGGGCAGGCTGTCAAGGCCAGTGAAGTGCGGAGGGTACAATGGCTGGACCGAAGAGAAGGAACATGCTGGCGGAGACGCGGCTGTTGATGGAGTACCTGGCCGAGAAGTACACCGGGCGGCAGTGGTGGATTCAGATGAGGGTGGGGAGCGACCCGGAGACGGTGGGGGTGGTGTATGAGAGCGAGGAGGAGCGGCGGTGGGCCCGGAACGTCAACCGGCGGGTGGATGCGGTGATCGCCCCACCGCCGGATTTGGTGATCATCGAGGCGACGATGTGGCGGTCGACGGACAAGGTGGGGCGGCTCCAGGAGTATATGCTCCTGCTACCGGCGACGCCGGAGCTCCGGCCCTACCTGTCGGCGCCCAGGCGGGTGGAGCTGGTGACGGCCCAGCACGATCCGGTCGCGGAGGTCTTGTGTCGGCGAGCGGGGTTCGAGTACGTGCTGCGGGTGCCGTCATGGATCGACGAATTCCGCGCCGCCTACCCCGACCGTCGGCGTCGGGCCCCCCATGCTGGGATGGTAGAGGCGCTGGCGGCGGAAAGCGAGCTGCCTGGGTAGCTCGCAAAACCTGGGCAATTGTCCAAAAGAAACGTAAGCGAATCTCCCCTCTTGTTTGGCCGGATTCTCAGTCGTGGGACTCCACCCCCCGTGCGCTTGGACTGCGGCGCGCCAGTGTCCGAGCGGGCGACGGCGAGCGCACGGGCCCAGGCAGTGGGCGACGCCCTGGGGCGAGAGGCGGCTACAAGAGGAGGCGTAGGACGACTACGGTGAGGACGATGAGCAACGCCCCGCCGATCACTGTAGACAGAAGGATGACCAGCCCGTAGCCGCAGCCCTTCACGAAATCCTTCCACCAGGAAGTGCGGCGCCGGGGGGGCTTAGGGTCCTCAAGCATTGGGGGATACCTCCTTGAGGGGAATCTAGGCGGGACGCAAGGTCATGGAGTACTGCGACTGGAGGCCCTCGCCGGTCTTGGAGATCTCGAGGTAGGTGTTGGTGCCGGCGATAGAGGGCAGGATGGGCAGGAGCATGGCGATCAGGCGCTTGGAGGTGATGTCCCACCAGGGGACGCCTTCTGAAGGGTCGTCTGGCCGGATGTGGAGCCGGAGCCCGGGGACCGTCTTGGGCTGGAATTCTGAGCGGGGCTGGAAGGTGATGGGGCGCTCCTCCCAGGAGACGACGCGGAATCGCCAGGCGGCCGGCGAGCGGGATTTCATCATGCGGCTGACCTGAGCCTCTACGGACAGGCGCTCGTTTTCGGCGCGGAGCTCGCTCTCCGTCGCCGCCTGCCTCAGTACCAGGTCCTCAAGCTGCTCTCTGGACAGCCCGGCGAGGAGATCACGGGTGATCTGCTGGACCATCAGACCTCCACCGCCTCGACATCGTACCAGGTGTCAATACGCTCGCCATGGCGGATGAGGCGGAGCACCAGCGGGTTGGAGAAGGAAGGAAGCAACTTAGCCATGAGAACAGGGTGAGGGAGCGGAACCTGCCGGTGGGCGCGGTCAAGCAGCTCGCCGTAGATGGCGAGGACACGCTGGATGAGGATGCGGTTGCCGAAGTCGACGTAGGGCTGGAGGCCCCAGGCGCCGCCCCGGGGTACATGGAAGCGGATGGTGGGGACTACTCTGTAGCCGGGGGGGTCGTAGATGGGCTGCTGGGCGAGGCCGACTTGGTAGCGGACGACGGGGATCTCGATGGGGAGCTCCGGTGTGATGCGAAAGAACTGATACGGGGGGTCGAGCCAGTCCATGAGGCCTCCTTAGGAGCCATTATAGCAGAGGGGCGGCGACGATTTTGCAGCGCGGCGCGCGCGTTTTTGCGAGGGCTCCCGCAAGGCAGTAGGGCGATCCTCTCTCCTGCTACCTGGCCTGGCCAGGATCGCGTGGGCTCTCGCCCGCTCCCCTCCCCCACGGCCCCAGCCCCGGCCCCCCTGCTCCGGAGCGCACTCCCACGCACGCAAGGCGGGTTCCCAGGGCATCGGCGGGAGACGAGTGCGCTGTGTAGAGGGCCGTGCTAGCCGCTGGGTGGACTGTGTGCGTGGCCGCGGGCGGAAATGTTCCCCACCTCTTGCCCCGTCCCGCGACGCGTCATCCCACTTCGGTGGTTCATTCGGGGCGCCCGCCACCTTCCAGGCCGGCACGATGGCGGGCGCCTCTCCCACCGGAAGACCTCGTAGCCGGCTCCTTAGTGCGTGTTGGAGGGGGCGCAGCAAACGGCGCCCCTACTAGGTGGGGGTTCACGAGAAGGGGGCATAACAGGCCCTTGTAAGCGAGCTGGCCGGAGGGGAGCCAGCGGCAGAGGCAGGTACGACAGCGCCGGCCCATTGGTTGATCGTGGTCGGGGGGCTCGGCGCGGAGGCTGCCGTCACAGTGGGGGCAGAGCTTGTCGGAGGGTTTGAGGTGGACGTGGCGTCTGGTGAGCATGGGGGGTTAACCTTCGGACCTCAACCCTCTCAGCAGCTCTTCCACCTCTGCAACAGCCCAACTGATGCGCATCCTCAGTTCCACGTTCTCCGCCTCCAGGCGGGCGAGCTCGTCGGGATCCTGGGCCGGGGGTTCTGCCCAGCCGGTCCAGGGCATCCCCGCTACCGGCCAGGGGTTGGCGGCCACGGCCTGCCACATGGCGTCGTTCATGTGCTCGTAGCTCCAGAAGGAGCAGCCGCCCTCCAGGCCGCCGCCCTCCTTGCCCCCGCGCCGCTGGTACACCTCGTCGATGAAGGCGGTCACGTCGGCAGCCTCTGGGTACGGGATTGTTCCCTCCGTGTACAGGCCGGCCACCGGAAAGATGCGCAAAGGGCCGATAGCGAACTCCCTGTAGTCCTCGTAGGTCATCCCCACCGCCTCGGCCATCGGCCAGCTCCTGAAGGCGTTCCAGTACACCTGAGGCAGCGTCCCGTTGCAGTAGCGCTCGAAGGCCGCGTAGGGGAAGGCCCGATGGAAACGGGCGATGGCGAAGGTGGAGTAGTAGAGAGGGTAGTCCGGCCTCACTGCCGCGCGGATGTGCTGGCAGAGGTTCTCCGCCACCCCAGCCCTGGTCTTGAACTCTGTCTCCACGTCCAGCACGTAGGCGTCGGCCTGACCGCACTGGATGGTCTCGATGGCCCTGTCGGCCTCGCCCCGGACGTCGTCGCCGTACAGGTAACCCCAGCCGGCTACCCTCAACCCGTGCGACTTGAGGGCGCGACATATCTCCTGCCACGGCTGGCCCTGGTCGAACCAGTTGGGCCCGTCGTGGGCCTTGACGATCGCCCCGGCGCAGCCGGCAGCCTTCAGGCGTTCGGCCACGCGGTCGGCATCGCCTTCGTCGCAGCGCGGCCAGTTCCAGATCCAGACCCACTTACCGGCGAGCATGTTTGCGGCCATAGTTGGGGGTTCCTCCTTCAGCTGCTAGGCGGTCTCTGAGACGGCATGGCGGGCGGTCTCTTGGAGCTTGGGGTTGGGCGGGGGGAGGCCGAGCAGGCGGGCGAGGGCCTTCTGGAGGACCTCGATGTCCCGGCGGTGGATGTCGAGCTGGGCCTCCCGGTAGACGATGGCGGCCCGGAGGACGTCGGCGGAGACAGGCCTGTTGAGCTCCAGGACGGCGATGAGGGGGTCCTGGTCAAAGGCAAACGCGGTGTGGAGTGTGACCATGTGGGTGCTTCCTCTATTGGAAATCGGGGGGTGAAGTGTACTCTGAGCCGACGGGGGGAGAGGAGGGGGCAGCGGAGGCACTCGCCACCCCCTCCCCGGGAACAGGAGGCACGACCTCTGCGTCAGGAACGGCTTCCGGCGATGGCCCTGGGGAGGAGTCGGCCGCGGCAGGCGACGGGACCTCTGCGGCCGGCTCCTCGGCCAAGGGAGCAACGGACACGGGGGAGAGAAAGACCTCTGTGTCGGTGATGAGGACCTGGATGCAGCCCTCGCAGTGGGGGCAAGTGCCGGTGTAGAGGTCGGCGGCCGGTGACTCCGGGGCCGGCTCCGGAGCCACCGGCTCGAGGGTCATGTCGACGGGGGTGGCCAGGCCGAAGGGGAGCACGTGGGTGGGCGCTCCCCCGCAGGTTAGGCAACGCTCGGTGGCGGGGGTGATGAGGAAGAGAGAGCGGCAACTGAGGCAGGCACCGATCGCGACGGTGGAGGGAGCGGAGGGAGTAGTCATAGCCATATCTCCTTTGAGAACGTCTGCTCTAATGGGAACGGTCTCCTCGATGTCGTGTCTGAGGACCGGCCGGCTGCGCTCTGGGTTGGGAGGGCCGACACAGCCCTCGGATTCGAGGTGGCGGAGGTAGATCTCGGCTTCTGTACGGGGGACGCGGAGACGGCGGTGGATCATGTAGGGCGAAATGGAGGTGTGCTCCATTGCCAGCTCACGCACGTCATCCAGAGTGGCAATGCTTACCATAATCACTCACTATAAGTCTTATGTAAACCCTCCCGAATGGAGGGGGTGCGATCTGGTGGACTTAGGCTAAGACCTCCTCCCGGGAGGAGGTCTCACCGGGGGCCCGCAAACGGTTGTGGAAACGCAAGAGCTTCTGGATGGCGTCGTCTAGGGACTCACCCTCGCGGCGGAGCCGCTCCAATTCGTCCAACGTGGCCCACCGGACCCAGATGGCCTTACCACTGACCTTGCGGAACTCTCGGAGGCTGGAAACCATTTCGCCTAAACCATAGACCCCCTCACCATATTAGTCAAGGGTTATTATGACAACATGCGGGGAAGATTTTCTAGATAGAGGCGGGGGTCGTATTGGGGAGGCGCTGAGAGGGCCGAGAAAGGCCCTGGACGAGGGGGGCCGCTGTGTCGGGTCAGGCCGGGGGTGGGGAAATGGGGCCAGGGGCAGCCTGGGGGCTGCCAGGGGTGGATCCAGCGGGGGGCGAGGCCTCGGAGGGCGCTCCGATCGGAGCGGGGGACTTGCCGCCGGTGGTGAGCTTGCGCCAGGCCTGGGACAGGCGTTCTAGGGCTTTACGCTCCTCGACGGCGCCCATGGGTCTACTCCTCCGGTGCGATGAGGTCAGCAATCCAGCCGGCGTCACGATCAGTGTAGCCCAGGGCCAGAAGTTCGGCAAGGAGCCCGGCCTTATCAATCGTCTCGGCCTTGAAGAGCTCCTTGAGCTGGGCCACGGCCAGGCGACGGGGCTGCGGCTCGGGCTTCTGGGCGGCGATGTCGCGGAGGAGCTCGGCGTCAGCCTGGGCGTAGCCAAGGGCGGTGAGCTTATCCAGGAGCTCGGTCTCGGTGACGAGGCCGGAGCGGAAGCCGGTCTGGAGCTGGGCACCGGAGAGCTGCCGCTCCTTCGCGACGGTGGCCGGAGTGGCGATGTCGATGATGACCTGGGCGTCATCCTGGGAGTAGCCAAGCCCGAGGAGTCCGTCCAGGAGCTGGGCATCGGAGATGGCCCCCATCTTGTAGGCCCGGGAGAGCTGGGAAACGGAGAGACGGCGGGCCTTACCCTCCGGTGTCTCATCGGTGATGTCCACCAGGAACTTGGCGTCGGCGTCGTTGTAGCCCATGCCGGAGAACCGGCTGAGGACCTCAGCCTCAGAGAACAAGCCGTCCCGGAGGCCTCGCTGTACCTGGGCCACGGTAAGGTCCCGGGTCTTCTGGGCTACCTGGAGATCCCAACGCTGGAGGAGGAGATCCCGACGCTCGGGGAGGACGTTCAGGGCGTCGAGCTGGGCAGCGGCCGCCGTCCGGTCGATGGCTCTTTTCACGTACTGCTCCTTGACGACGGTCTCCGCGAGGTCGGTGAGCTCGCGCTGGAGGGCAACGTCCTCGAGCTGGAGGAGGAGGTCGGCCTCCCAGGGGAGGTAACCCATGGCCTCGATCTCGGTTTGCGTCTGAGCGCGGCCCCAGAGCTTCTCGCGGTAGGCCTTGAGGAACACGGGGACCGTAAGGTCGCGGACGGGGACGCCGGCGTCGGTGAGGGGGTTGAGGGCGAGCTGGGCGTCGTCGATGGAGAGGAGGAAGTCGGCGACGTCCTCGGTGTAGCCGGCCTCAACGATGCGGTCGAGGGCCTCGTCACGGGTGATGACGTGGCGGCGGTAGGCGGTCCGGAAGGTAGAGACGGCGAGGTCGGCCATGTCGTCGACCTGACTCTTGTCCTCGGGGCTGTAGTACTTCTTGGTGTAGTCGGTCAGGTAGCGGGCGTTCACCTCGTCGTAGCCCTGGGCCTTGTACCCCTTAAAGACGTCCTCCTCGGTGAGGATCCCGCCCTTGTAGAGGCGGCGGAGGTCGACGCGAGTGATGGGGTTGTAGGCGATGTTGATGAGCTTGTCGCGCCAGACGGGGGCGTAGTCGAGGGCCTTGATGAGGTCTACGAGATGGGGCATCTCAATCTCGCCGCGGTGGAGCATCTCGTAGCCCTGGGAGGGAGAGGGCAGGTCCCAGTGCATGGCCCAGTAGTTGCGGGCCCAGTCCTCGGAGATGCCAAGCTGACGGGCCCAGGGGGTAAAGGCGTCGGGGTACTCGGCGTCGAGGGTGAGAGACTCGCGGAGCGCGGGGTTGAAGACCTCGCGGACGGCCATACGGATGAGGTCGGTGGGGGAGGGGATGATGTTGCGGAGCTCGAGGAGGGCCTGTTTGGCCGAGCCGGAGTAGCCGGAGCGGGCGAGGTGGTCGGCGGCGGTGGCCTCGTCGATGAAGCCGCGGTTGAGGGCCTGCTGGACGACGCCGACGGTGAGGAGCTGGGCGCCGACGGTGGACTCGATGTTCTGAGTGTAGGGCAAGCAAAGGGGCTGGATAAGGATGGTCATGATGGCGGAGACGACGATAGAGGTGACGACGGCGAGGATGAGAGGGCCGGTGATGCCGGCAAGGATGGCGGGGAGGGGGTCGGTGATGTCATCGATAAAGTCGCCCAGGTCGTGGTACTCACCGCGGATGAGCCTCTTGGGGATGCCAAGCTTGAACTCGATGGTCTCGACGAGGGGCTCGAAGGCCTTGTTGGCGAACCAGTCGAAGGCGTCGTGGAACTTGTCGCCGATGAAGTCGGCGGCGCCAGCGATGGCGGGCTCGAACTTGGCCCAGAGCCAGTCGCGGGCGGCGTCGACCCGGTCACGGAGCCACATCTGGGCCCACTCGACCTTGTTCCAGAGGTAGTCGCGGGCGTCGATGAGGCGGTCGCGGATCCAGGAGGCGGAGTCGTTGACCCGGTCACGGAGCCAGACCTGGGCCCACTCGACCTTGTTCCAGAGATAATCACGGGCGTCATTGACCCGGTCGCGGAGCCAGACCTGGGCCCACTCGACCTTGGCCCAGAGGTAGTTGCGGGCGTCGATGAGGCGATCGCGGATCCAGGAGGCGGAGTCGTTGACCCGGTCACGGAGCCAGACCTGGGCCCACTCGACCTTGGCCCAGAGGTAGTTACGGGCGTCGTTGATGCGGTCGCGGAGCCAGACCTGGGCCCACTCGACCTTGTCCCAGAGGTAGTCCTGGACGCCCTGGAGTTTGTTCCATAACGAGGTGAGGAGACCCTGGAGGGTGCGGGCTATCCACTCAAACCAGTCCCTGACGTGGTCCCAGATCCAGCGGAGGGAGCCGCCGACCCACCCCCAGACACGGTCCCAGAGGGCCTTGATGCCCCTGCCAATCTTCTCGAGGAAGTCCCCGGCAGTCCCGAAGATACCCTTTACGATATCCCAGAAGTCGCTGAGGTCGGCGCCGCCGGCGATGGGGGGCAGGGCAAGCGGCGCCCCTACGAGGTCGAGGGGGTCGAAGGCGAAGAGGGCGTAGAGGTCGTCATCCCACATGGGGGAACCCCCCAACATTCACGGCAGGTCGAATGTTGGGGATACTTCGCTGAGGGCAAGGTCGAAGTCCTGGCGGATGGCCTGGAGCTCTTTGTCCTGGTAGTCCTGGTCTTTGGGGTAGTAGTGGATGCGAGGGTTGGCGCCCAGCTCTTCGGCGGTGGCGTTCCGATAGAAGAAAAGAGGGGGGTAGATGGTGCGAGGGGGGATCACCGTGGAGGAGTAGATGACGGCGAGGACGTGCTCAGGCTGGCCAGCGCTATTGGACCTGACGATCAGCTCACGGGAGAGGATGGTGACTCTCGGCATCGGGGATCATCCTTCGACAAGCTCAGCAGGAGCGGGTTTGGATTCGACGGAGACCTCCTTCATGGCGTCGCCGAGGAGGGTGTCAAGGGCACGGCGGAGGAGCAGGCAGGGCTCGCAGGAACAGTTGCTGCGGCCAGCGATGATAGTGGCGGCGAAGGTGAGGCGACTCTGCGTGGTGCGGGCCTCGAGATCGCTGGGGGTACTCTGGGCCTGACCGGTGAGGGCACGGAGGAGCTGCTCGGCCTGCTGCTGCTGAACCATGGTCTAATCTCCTTTGGGGCGCAGCAAGCGGCGCCCCTACGGGGTGAATTTGGGGTTGAAATTATTCCCCGAATTATTCCAAATCGGGCGCAGCAAGCGGCGCCCCTACGGATCTGGGCTCCTTTTGCGATGGGTGAGCTCGTTGGCGGCCTGGGCACCGGCGCGGAAGGTCCAGCCAACAGCGAGGGTGAAACAATTGACCAGGTAAGGGGAGGGCTCACGGCCGATGATGGGAAGGGCGACGATGGCGGCAAGAAGGCCGAGTGTGACCACGGCGGCGACGAGGTCTCGGAAGGGGACGACGCTCATGGGGAAAGGGTAGCGCCAGGGGGAGAGGATGTCAAGGGGAGAAGAGGGAAGAGGGAAGGAGGAAGAGGGAAGAGGGGGGTTAGCGGGGAGGCTCGACGGGGAGGGGCCAGAACTGATCGGGGAGGGCCTCAAGGGGGGGGGCGACAGGGACGAGGCTGCCGAAGAGGGGGGCTCCACCGGGGGGGGTGGGTGGAAGGGCAGGAGGAAGGGGGGCGAGGGCGGCGTCGACGGCCTCGGTGGCCTGGTCGATATAGTCCAGGTAGGCGTCGTTGTTGTAGGTGGACCAGGCGGAGAGGCCCTGGCCGGAGAGGATCTCGGCGGCCATGATGCAGTTGAAACCGGGGTTGCAGAGGGCGTCGCGCCAGACGCAGGGGTCGGTGGACCAGGTGACCTCGTAGAGGCGGGCGTGGTGAGCAGGCATGTGAATCTGCCAGAGGCCGATGGAGCCGTAGCCATCGCAGGAATACAGCTTCTTGGTGGGCTGCTGGTCGAGGGGGAAGGCCCACCAGGGGTCGCCGTTAGCGTCGTTGCGCCAGGAGGACTCGGCGCCGGCGATGGCGACCATGGTGATTGCGGTATCGCGGGCCCACTGAAGGACGGCCTGCTCGGCGGCGTCGGAGATGGTCATGGTTCGACAGGGTCACCATGAGCGGAAGGGGGAAGGGGGAAGGGGGAAGGGGGAGCGGCGTCGAACTGGGAGCGGAGGGTGTCGCGGAGGAAGCCCCGGCCGGCCTTGGTGGCCAGGAGGTCGAGGAGGGCGTCACGGCAGGAGGGGCAGAGGGAGTGGTAGATCTCGGCGAAGGAGACCTGGATGGAGAGGGCGGGCTGGGCGTTATTGGTCATGGGAATCTCCTGGCCTGGTCAAGGCGGGCCTGGATGTGGGCCGGCGGGCCGGGCGGGATGACCTCCTCGGAGAGGACCTCTTCGT